>Ga0105358_10001161_pt1 | contig 13913 bp, 5 predicted proteins | sample GOMGulsemesocosm_5_FD_83509 | JGI IMG/M metagenome (GOLD analysis project Ga0105358, IMG submission 83509) | Methane-oxidizing microbial communities from mesocosms in the Gulf of Mexico - GOM15C Gulf of Mexico | ecosystem: Environmental > Aquatic > Marine > Cold seeps | place: Gulf of Mexico... | reverse complement strand
AATATCCATTTCTAACACTCCAGAGTTCTCCGACAAAATATCGGATTTTATACAATCTGGGGTGGAAACTTTTCAACGCTGTTTTCCCCAGAACCCTGGTAAGTTTTGCACGCTGATTAACACCGCTTTGAGCGGTTCACGGTTTTCAAGCCTCCGGCTTTGCCGGTGGTATTTGACTGGTAACTCGGGATACCCTGAACTGTCTTTCAATTAAGAAAGTAAGTTGAACAAGTGATAATAAGATATGAGTAGTTGGAGCGGCTCAGGAAGCCGGATGGTGACAAAGTCCTGTGAAAGTATGAAATTCACAGGAGGAAAGGGCGGGTTCAATTGTATTCTGGAACTGAATCAAGCTACTTCTTTCTGTCAATGTTGATATCGATGGTAGGGTTGTCAGTTTTTTTTACACAAAAAGTGTGATAGTTTCAAGTGTATTTAAGGAACCTCTGATCAAGTTAGAAAACTTTCTGTAAAAGAAATTTTACTGAATTTTTTAAAATTCTCTCATTTTTCATTCTAAAACACCTTCTTTTTACCGATAAATATGCCCAAAACTCGATTTTATCGAGTTTTGGGCATATTTATCCTGCGAGCCTCCCTCTTAATTGGTAGAGATTTACCAACCCAAGCAACATGAATACTTGAGTTCGATTCTTTTCCAATCCCTTATAGCGTACTTTTCGGTAACCAAACTGACATTTAATCACTCTAAAGCAGTGCTCTACGCGAGCCCTTACACTTGAGTTCTTACGATTACGTTTTTTCTGACTAGCGCTCAATTGTTTTTTTGGTTTGCGCTTATCATTAATTTTTAATGTCATGCCCAATGCTCTGGCGCCTCGTTTGTAGCTATCACTGACATAGCCAGCATCACCAAACACAACTTTATCATCGGCTCGCAATAAGTTAGGCATTTCAGTGATGTCGGCTGTATTAGCCGCCGTGACGGTGGCTGTGTGGATAACATTTGAATTAACGTCTGTCCCAATATGAATCTTCATGCCAAAGTAATGCTGGTTATTCTTTTTTGTAGAATGCATTTCTGGGTCGCGCTTTTTTTCTTTATTCTTAGTCGATGAAGGCGCTTGAACGATAGTGGCATCAATCATACTGCCTTGAGAGACCTTAATTCCTTTGTCGACTAGGTAGCTATTGATTTCCTCAAAAAGCTTCAGGCTTAACTCATGCTTTTCAATGAGCCTGCGAAAATTAAGGATAGTGGTCTCATCAGGTATTGCATCAACAACAAGCTCAAGCCCTGCAAAATTACGCATGCTTTCTATATCATAAAGTGCCTCTTCTGCGGCAGGGTCTGAGAGTCCGTACCACTGCTGAAGAAAATAAATCCGTAACATGGATTCCATTGGCATGGGAGGACGACCATTACCTGCTTTGGGGTAATGAGGTTCAATTGATTTTAGAAGGCGTTTCCAGGGGACAACTTGCTCCATTTCATTAAGAAATTTCTCTCGCTTGGTGGTGATTTTTTTATTTTCATAACTGAGAGTGGCAAAGCTGAGCTGTTTCATTCTGGCAGATCCCTGTGTATCTATTCTAAAGCCATATTATCTCATTTTTTAGGGGGGACTTGATCAGAGATTCCTTAAGTATGGGGTTTATGATCAAAGCATTGACCAAAAAGAAGTAACAGTCATTGGGATCTAATAAATAGCTTTCCTGCTTATCGAAAATAGCGTCAGTAAATTTTACACTTTAGGGTATTAAAAAAATATTGGTTTGGTGGAGATTAAGACCGTATGTTGTATCTTATTGAATATAAGGAAGAAGGTGTGTGTTTGTGTAGGTGTGGCATGATGTGTGCTAACGTACATCTTGAGCTGGGTTAGCTGGTAGAGCTGTTTGTTTAAAAAAATGGCATATTGCGATAATAATAATTATAAGTTTAATTGGACGTTAGTCATGGTAAAAAAAATACAAAGTGTTTTAGGAGCAATTTTCTTTTTTTTGTGGTTTTCAACAGGAACATCAAATGCTGCATCAATTGATCTCAACGACTTCTTTTTCTTTCCAGGAGATCCTGTTATCGTAGCTGCTGATGGATCATCTGCAACCATTGGTGAAGATCCTTTTTTTAGTCCTATAACCTTATCCAATGATCCTTTTCTAGGTGATCCGGAAGTCATCATCGCAGGTGTGGGAGTGTCGCTGTTTTTTGACTATGACTTTATGGAAGGGATATCGGGTGAAGATGATGAGTTTGGTGCATTTGTTATCGATCCTTTAACTGGTTTAAGCCTAGGTTTAGGTTTTGAGTTTTTTACCGTTGATACAAGTTCTGGTACAGGAGTATTTGATCTGACAGGATTAGCTGGAACATCAGGTCTCGGTTTGCAATTTCAACTATCGGCTCTTGCTGGTGATTCGGGGTTGTTATCTACAGTTACTATTTCAAACGTTCGGCTTGAGACTGCATCAGTTCCAGAGCCTGCAAGTTTATTATTGCTTTCAATAGGTATTGTCGGAATATCTGTGTTTAGGAATCGGTTAGTATCAAGTTAAGTTTGATTAAAAAATAAAAACAAATAATGGGCTGATTCCTATAACAGCCCAAGCCTGGGGGAAAGAATGAAAAGATTCCAAAAGAGTTTTTTATCAGTTGTCTATATGGTTTTCTTATACAGCAGTTTTTTAACAGCTGTAAATGCACAGATTGCCCTCGGCCAACTGGTTCTAACTGATAGTATAAATGTAACTCTCTCCGGATCAACTTTCAATCGAAGAACCAGTCAACAATCATTCACTGCCACTCTAACGAATAATGGTACTGAAGCCGTCCAGGGACCAATTTTTCTTGGTATAGACGCGATTACCTCACCTGATGTCAGTGCTGCCAACAATGACGAAGTCAGCACTGCAGGGATCCCCGTTTACACGGTCAATGTACATAGCCTTGCGCCAGGAACCTCAGTATCGGTAGGCTTGGTATTTAATAATTCAACACGCGTTCGATTTAGTTTTACATCCCTTGTTTTTATTGAACCATCAGCAGATACCACTCCACCCGTCATGGAAATCACCTCGCCAACCAACAATGCCGAGGTCAATCAAAGTCCAGTTACCGTGAACGGAACCATATCTGATGAAAGTACGGTGACGGTGACTGTCAATGGTATCAATGCGACCATTTCTAATGGTAGTTACAGTGCCAGTATTCCATTGGTCACTGGATCCAACACGCTGACTGCAATAGCAACTGATGCGGCAGGTAATACTGCTAGCACTAGTATACAAGTTACGTTATTACCGCCACCGGATATCAGCCCTCCTGTTATCGGGATTACTTCGCCAGCCGATGATGCCGTAGTTGATCAAAGCCCACTTACCGTAACTGGAACCGTATCCGATGAAAGTACAGTGACGGTAGCAATCAACGGTATTAATGCGACCGTTTCCAATGGCAATTATAGTGTCAGCGTCTCGCTACAAGAGGGGCTCAATACCTTAACTGCTACTGCAACCGATGCAGCAGGCAACACCGCCAGCACCAGTATCCAGGTCACGTTACAGCAGCCACCGGCTGACACTCCTCCTATTATTGAAATCACCTCACCGGTATCCCTGCAAACCTTTGGTACATCGCCAATTACAGTCAGTGGTATTGTCAGTACGCCTGACGCAACTTTACTAGTCAATCGCGAAATTGTTACTAATGACAATGGCACTTTTTCGGCTCTGGTAACACTTGAAGAAGGTTTTAACGCTATCAGTGTCATTGCTCGTTTAAATGGGCTAGAGTCGGTAGATTCGATTACAGCTGCATTGGATTTGACGCCGCCAATCATTACAGTAGAGTCACATGAAAATAATCAAACTGTTCATTCTGATAAAGTAACGATTACCGGACTAGTGAACGATACCGTGCGTGGAACAGTATCAGAAGGCGAAGCAGTGGTTTTGGTTAACGGTATCAACGCCGAAGTCTCTAATCGCAGTTATGCCGCGATGGATGTTCCACTGGTTGAAGGCAATAACGTTATTAATATTATTGCAACTGATCGGGTTGGCAATGTCGCAAGCACCGAGCTAGTATTAAATAGAGAAGTGCTGACAGGCAAATACCTTGAAATTGTTGGTGGGCAAAATCAAATTGCAGAAATAAAAACTGTTTTATCTTCCTCCCTAAAAGTCAGGGTTTTGGATAAAAATGATGTGTCACAGCCAGGCACAAAAGTCATTTTTCGGGTAACGCAAGGGGATGGTGTTGTCGAGCCCGGTACCGAAAAGGAAGGTCGTGCGGCAATTATAACAGCAGATGCGAACGGTGAAGCGTTAACCAATTTTAAAGTCGGCTCACGAGTGGGTACCGCAAATCAAAAAGTGCGTGCATCGGTTGTCGGCCTTGAAGGAGAAACTATATTTACGGCTTCAGCAAAAGGTAATCTAGGTGTAAATCTGAGTGTCAATACAGGTAATAACCAACGTGGTGCAGTGGGTCAACGTTTACCTCAACCGTTGGTAACTTATGTGTCTGATACGGGGTCCAACCCGGTTGCGAATGCTCGCGTTAGTTTTGAGGTTGTTACAGGTAGCGGTGAATTTTCTAACGGTTTGCAGGCTATTGAAGTACTGTCGTCAAAAGACGGGTTTGCCGCAGCTGACTTTAAGTTAGGCAGTGAGCAGGGATTGGATGCACAGCGTGTTGTTGCGACCTTAATTGATACCAGTGCAAGCGTAGCACCCACTGCTGGTTTTAATGCATCGGCATTTGTGCCAGCAGCCCCTGCAGACACCGAATTATCAGGTGTCGTGCTTGATAACCAGGATAACCCCTTAGAAGGAGTGACTTTACGAATAGAGGATACATCTGTTTCCGGTATAACAAATGCAGATGGACAATTTTTATTGGATAGGGTGCCTGTTGGACCGGTTCATCTTTTAGTTGATGGTTCAACGGTAACGAATAATACAGGGGAGTATCCAACTTTAAGTTTTAATCCTGTCATGGTAGCTGGCATCAATAACACGCTGCCTCAGCCTATTTATATGGTGCGCTTGACAGATACCAATGTAGCACAAGTCAGTCTGGCACAGAGTGCTGTACTAACCATGCAAGACTTTCCAGACTGGAAAATGGAAATTGCAGGAGGATCAGCAACCTTTCCCGATGGTTCAAAAGAAGGGGTTGTTTCCGTTACTGCGGTTAACGCTAACAAAGTACCTATGGTCCCACCTAATGGATTACAGCCTCAGCTGGTAGTGACCATACAACCCAGTGGAACATTGTTTGATCCTCCAGCAAAAATTACCGTTCCCAATGTTGATGGTTTATTACCTGGACAGCAGGCCGATATATATTCATATGACCATGATCTTGAAGAATTTGTTTCGATAGGTTTAGGCACAGTCAGTGAGGATGGTTCTGTCATAACATCGAACCCCGGTGTTGGAATCCTAAAGGCGGGTTGGTTTGCAGCACCACGACCAATACCACCTTCTGGCGATGGTCCTACAGGCGGCCCTGATTGTCCCGCAGGTCAAAGCTGTAGTGAAGATCCGAACGAACCACCACCTGAAGATGAAAAATGTGGTTTTTTCGATGTCGGCTGCCAGTTAGATAAAGTTAAGGATGCTATTGATGACATTATTGATGATGTGACCAGTTGTGATCCCGGAGAAATCTGTGATTATATTGCTGATAGTGCGCAGGATGCTGCAGAAGCAATAGGTGATGCAATTGATGCAGCAGGAGAAAAAATTAGTGACTTAGCTGAAAAGGTTGCAGACGGCGTTGAGGATCTAATTAATGATACAACAGAGTTGGCTAAAGATACATTTGATACGGTTGTAGATGCTATACCTGATGAAATCAAGGATTTAGCACAGAGAGCGGCAGATCCAATAGTTATGGCAACTGGTGAGCTAGAATTTACTCAAATTGACCTAAAAATTCCAGGGCGCGGATTTGATTTTGAGTTAAAACGGACCTATCGTAGTCGTATCCACTTTGATGGGCGATTGGGATACAACTGGGTGTTTAATTATCACGAAATGTTAGTGATTCCAGGTGCCGGTGATGCCAATCAGAATATCCAGCGCAGTATGCCTAACGGCTTACAATACATCTATATTAAAAATATCGATGGTTCATATCAATCACCTGAAAGCTTGTTTGAGGTGTTAAGCAAAAATGTAGACAATACCTACACCATACGTAAACCCAATGGTTTCAAGATCAATTTTAACATCGTAGGACATATGGTCTCGCAGCAGGATCGATACGGTAACACGATGGAGTTTGAATACGATAGCGATGAGCGCTTGGTCAAAGTGATCGACACGCTCGGTAGGGAAATTGTCTTTACCTATCGCTCAGACAGTGGACATATTGATACAGTCACAGACTTCATGGGTCGCAGTGTCCGTTATTATTACGACGAAAATCGCAATCTTAAAGCCGCAAGAACACCTATTGTTACAGGTACACCAAATGGCAATGATTTTGCCAATGGTAAATTTACTCAATACACCTATAGTTCAGGGTTTGATGAATCCAGTAATCCCGAGCTACGTCACGCAAATCATAATTTGCTGACAGTAACTGATGCGTTTGGGTTTCTCTATTTGCGTAATGTTTACGTTAATGACCCTAACAGTTATGAGTTTGATAAAATTGTAGAACAACAATTCGGCGAATCAACTCAGAAATTCCAACTTAATTATCAACAATTGATACCAAGTGGAACGAATATAACTGTAAATACGCCAGTCAACAAAACAACTGTAATCGACCGTAACGGTAACCGTATAGAATACTTACACGGTGAAGGAGGTATGTTAGTTGAGCAGCGTGTTTATACCAATCGAGATATAAATCCCGATGATCCTGAGGTATTTGTTACCAGTAACACGTATAACCAGGATGGCTTGTTGCTGACGACGACTAAGCCTGAAGGTGATAGCAACAGCTATGTGTACGACGTTAACAATCCGCTACGTTATATGCAACGTAATATGCTGTCATCTACTGCAACGCCTGGGTCACGTGGTGCTGTACAGTCTGAGTTAACCGAGAGTTTCAGCTACGAGCCGATTTATAACCAGCTACGTTCCCTCACCAATAGCAGAGGTTTTACAACTACCCATACCTTCGATTACCAGCATGCTGGTAACCTGGTTGCACTTGCGACAGAACTTAATAGCAGCGAGACAGAAGTTTCAGACCTGCTAACGAGTTTTGGCATTAGTTTGAGTGGTGGTGTCAGCGGTCAAATCGGCGGTAATATCGTGCGTGTCGATTTACCTACAGCCACCATAGCTGATGGCAGCAGCCAGCCGGTATTCAAGACCCGTAGCTATAACCGTTTTGGTCAAATGATTGAAGAGGTTGATGCCGAAGGAATCGTGACACAATTTGAATACTATGGTGAAAATGAACCTGATGGTGACGGTTTGAATAGCTCCTCATCAAGAACATTAGCGACCGATACAGGTGGTTATCGCAAAGCTGTTATTCGCGATGCGCGTATCGACACACGTCGTAACCGTGCAGGGCCAGCGTTATCCATCAGAACCGAAACAGTGTACGATGCGGTCGGTAACAAAGTTACAGTCACCGATGGACGCGGCAATACTACCCGATTTATACGCAACCAGCTCAACCAGGTAATCAGAAAAATCGACTCGGTACCTTTCGAGTATATGACCGATTTTTACTACGATGCCAATAATAATCTAGTCAGAACTAGTCAGCAGAACATTGGTACTACAGGGCCAAATTTATCAGGTTGGGTACACACCATATATAATTACAACGCGTTAAACGATAAAACGCGCGAAATCAAAATCCCCCAAGCTGGCGTGTATCTTGAAACACATTACGAATATGATGCCAACCAGAACATCATAGCTATTCAGCAACCGGAAGGTAACCGCATAGAACGGGTTTACGACGAGCGTGATCTGGTTTACCAGTCTACGCGTGGTGCTGGAACACCTGAAGCCAGTACTCAAACCATGCATTATGATGGTAATGCCAACTTAGTACGTACTATCGATGCTGTTGATACCGATGGCAATGGTAATCCCGATACCACGCTGATGACCTACGATGGCTACAACCGTTTGATCCAGAGTACAGATGCTGAAGGCAATCGTATGACCTATCAATATGACCCCAACAATAATAAAGTTTTGGAACGCCATTTTGGTAATAGTGGTATTGCTGGTATTGATAATCAAATTCTGCTGGCCGAGACGGTGGTACAGTTTGACCAGCTTGATCGGCCCTTTCAACGTGACGATAGTCTGTTGGTCAATGGTCAGCCGCAAAATGTTGGTAGTGGGCTAACGCCGAATGATAATAAAGTAACCGGGGTTAATTATTATGACGCCAACGGACTGGTGGTTCGTTCAATTGACGATAATGGCAATGAAAGTCTGAGTAGCTATGATGGTCTTAATCGTCGTCTTCGGGTTACCGATGCGAATGGAAATATCACCGAAACCGCTTACGACAATAATAATAACGTGACCCAGGTTGCAGTTACCCAAGTGAATGTTGAAGGTCGTGTTGCTAATAAAGTCATTAGCAGTTCTGCGACTTATGATGCGCTGAATCGTAAAACCACTAGCACAGACCGACTGGGAAATACCAGCACATACCGTTATGACAGCCGCCATAACGTGGTAAAAACTACCGATGCGTTGGGAAATATAGTACTCAATTTCCATGATGGTATTAACCGCTTGGTCGAAACACGTCAATACCTGTCCACGGGCGGTACCGGCGAGGGCATTATTGATCAAAGTAACCCGACCAATCCGGACGGCTATAACAGCACTTTCTTTGCTTATGACGCTAATTCGCGTCTGGTCTTTCAAGGCGATGATAAACAAAATGCTACTACTTATGTCTACGATGCCTTAAATCGCAAAACCACCTATAACTATGCAGATGGTACCCGCATGGTATATGGCTACGATAAAGATCACAACATAGCGACAGAAACCGATCAGAACGGTTCCGTGTTCACCCACAGCTACGATGCTCTGAACCGTCGTGTGAGTAGTCAAGTTGTTCCTGCGCAAGATGTAATAGGTTCGACCGAATGGATCTACAGTTATGATGGTTTGTCCCGACGCATCTCAGCAAAAGATAATAACGATCCAAGTTTAACAAGTGACGATTCAGTGGTTGAATATCGTTATAACTCACTTAACTATTTGCTTTCAGAAAGTAATAATGGGTTAGTAACTACGGCTTTACATGATGGCTTAGGCAACAGGCAACAGATAAGCTATGCAAGTGGACGTAGACTGAACTACAGCTACGACAATATCTATAACATAAAAGCGATTAACGAAGCTAATGCAATAGGTGAAACAACAGCAGCTCCATCCATTGTCGAATATGACTATGCCAGTCGGCGAGTGCTAGAACGTCGCTATGGTAACGGAACCAAGCTAAGCTACATCGAAGGTGTAGGCGAAGCAGCAAATGATAGTGGCTACGATGGTATTAACCGCGTATTACAACACCGTCATACCTATGGCGCTAATGCGTTGATTGCAGGTTTTGACTATAAATATGATGCCGTGCATAACCGCCGTTACGAAGTGGATCAATTCGCACAATTGGCCGATGTGTATGAATACGATTCGGCTTATCGGGTTATTCGTGCAGCTTATCGGGTACCGGCTAACGATGCCAATCTGCAGGCTGTCACCAATAACAGTAATACCAATGCGGATGTGGCAGGCATCATCTCGCCGCAGGATGAAAGCTACTTACTTGATGGTGTGGGTAACTGGGCTAGCGTTCAAACTGTAAATGGTAATCAAAGTGATGCTGTAGGTTACCAGCTCAACGACATGAACGAATACACCCGCATTGGTGCGGTTGAACAAAGCCATGACGATAACGGTAACCTGACCAGTGATGGTGAGCGTAATTATCATTATGATGCCAGAAATAGACTGGTTCGCGTCAGTACTTTGGGAGGTAATACAATTGCCACATACAAGTACGATGCATTCGGTCGCCGGATTGAAAAACGCGCTGGTAGTGAAACGGTCCGTTATGTGCATTTTGGTAAGCGCGTACTGGAAGAGCGTAATGCCTTTAACCAGGTGCAACGTAGCTATGTTTACGGGCGTAGTGTGGATGAAGTGCTGCAGTTAAAAACTGCAGCAAATGATTCCTTCTATTATCACGATAACTCGATAGGTTCAATTGCGGCATTAACCGATGAATCCGGTGGAGTAATCGAACGATATCGGTATAACGCTTATGGTGAAACGACGATCTTGGCAGCAGATGGTGTTACTGAGTTAGCTAAATCATCGGCTGGCAATAGTTATGGTTTTACTGGGCGCAGGTTTGATGGTGAGACTGGGTTTTATTATTATCGGGCGCGGTATTATGCGCCTGAGAGAGGGCGGTTTATTCAGCGGGATCCTTTGGGTTATTCGGATGGTATGGGGGTATATGCCTATGCGGGGAATAACCCGGTTAATTTTGTGGATCCGGAAGGATTGTTGGCTAAGCCAGCAATTGAATGGGCAGATGATGTAAATTTACTTACAAGAGTTGGTGGGCTTTTAGGTGCAATTGGTGGTGCGGCGGAAGTTGGTTTGGCTGGAACACTCGGTGCAGCAGGGGTTGCTGCATGTTCAACAGGTGTTGGTTGTGTTGCAGGAGGAGCTGCAATATTAGGCGCAGGTACTCTTGGTGCTCATGGTTTAGATCATATATATAGTGGGCTTGCAACGGCTTTATCGGGAGAAAATAAAAAATCATTGACTGCCCAAGGACTGGAGAAACTTGGTTTGTCTGAGGGACAAGCTGCTTTTGCAGATGCGACTATTGGAATTGTTGGATCTGTGGCTGCTGGTGTTGCAACTAAAGGATTGAATGCAGCAGTTGCGGCAAAGAGTGCAAAGAGTGCAAATAGTGAAAAGTTTTATAGATATGTAGGCGAAGGAGAAGCTCAAGCGATACGAAATTCAGGCAAAATACCGAATGTTGATGCTGCTGGTAATCCTAAGGATGTATACATTACAGATCGTTTGTACAAGACGGCTGGTCGAGCAAAAACTCACAATCAACTTCCATCAAAACCTTCTTATCGGGTTGAAATTGATCCAGGTAACGTACCAAATCGTACGCCGTTTACAAAAGTGAAGCCTGGTGATAATCCTAATTGGGGAATAGGTGGAGGAGTTGAGGCAACAACTAAGGAAGCAATTTCCGTAGATCCAACTACTTTGACCCGATTGAAAGGGGGATAATTAAGTGAGCAATCATATGCCTGAAAAAATGAAGTTTCTGTTTGAAAATGCTAGTGGGTATATCTCTGGATTGATTGTATTCTTTATACTTAGATCAAAAATAAAAAACAACTTTACTATTGGTCCACTAGTTACTGACCAGAATGGCGAAATAATTTTAACGAAACATTTAGTCGAAGATACTATAACTCTTAGCAAAACCGAATACCCTATGGATTATGGTGGTGACTTGTGTAACTGTGATCTACTGGCTATTTTAGTGGAAAATAAGAATCAGCTTGAAGAACGTATTGCTAGATTGAATGAATTTTATCCTGAAAATGCTTCAGCTTTACGAGAAATTCTTAATGATGCTACCAATGATAAAATTAGTGTATTTAAAGAAATAAAAATGCCCGTTAAAAATAAAGAATTTCACATAAAAGTGAGCATGGAACACCGTGGTACGGCGGAACGATGACTATGCGTAGGTTGGATTAGCTTTGTCGCGGTATGGCGGAACCATGACGAATCGTAACCCGTAACCCGTAAGACGGAAGCATGATGGATCGTAAGTTGGATTAGCGAAGCGTTATCCGACATAAACAAACGCAAGGAATTTATGATTAACAAACATGTTTTCTGAACATGATGAATTTGTGGTGGTGTTTTGTTGTTGGAGTATGACGGTAGTTTGTGGGCTTTATGGCGGAAAACGCTATCGCTATTCCGCCCTACGATTTTCCACCCCACGAGGGATTAAAAGGTATGCCGAATTATGTGCGTAATAGGGTTAAAGGAGGGTGTTATTTTTTTACGGTGAATTTGCTGGAAAGAAATAAATCCTTGTTGATTGACCATATTGATTTATTGCGTGAGTCGGTACGATTGTGTAAACAAAAACGACCATTCCATATTGATGCGTGGGTGGTGTTGCCGGAACACATGCATTCGACTGCATGGATGCAGGAGGTAGAGCAACGCATGGAGCAGTTGCCGAGCATTTGGACATTGCCTGAAGGCGATGATGATTTTTCTAATCGTTGGAAGATTGTTAAAACACATTTTTCGAAAGGTTTGCCTAGAGAGGAGAGGCGAACAAAGGTAAGGATTAAACGGGGTGAACGGGGTATATGGCAACGTCGATTTTGGGAGCATGCCATTCGTGATGATCGGGACTACGCAACCCATATGGAATATTTGCATTTTAATCCGGTTAAACATGATTGGGCTGGTGGGGATTGTAAAGATATTGAAATGGGTGAAATGTAATTTGAAAGACGAATGTGTAGGTTGGGTTAGCGAAGCGTTTTCCGACATTTTGTTATGTTGATGGAATGCTATCGCTTTTCCACCCTACGTATTAATGAACATTAATTAAGATAGATGAATAAGCCAGGTAGGGCGCATTCTATGCACCAAAACGTATAAACTTCAGGAATATAAAATACCAGGCATAAACAATGTGCCTCGGTTGATAAAAATAGGAAAAGGTTATGAAGAATAGAAGCCACAGTAAATACAGAGGACTATTATTGTTGAATAGTTTTCTTTGTAGTTGGATGCTTTCCTTAGTGGTCAATGCCGAGGTGTTGACGATTGACGAAACCTGCACGATTTCTATTCTTAACCGTTCTGTCCAGGTGGCTGCAGATGGCAGCTGGCGTATCGATAATGTGCCCTCCTTTATGGGGCAGGTACGTGCACGTGCAACTTGTGTGCGAGAAGGTCAAACCGTTTCGGGTCAAACGGGCTTCAGAACCATTGACCCTAGTGTATTAACTCTATTTGGTGATTTTGAGACGGTTGCTGACGAGGTTATTCCCGTATCCCTCGACTTTGCTACCGGTAACAACACCGTATTATTTGGTGATCAAACCTATTTCAGATTACGGGTATTTGCAAATTATGCCGATGGTAGTCGAGAAGATGTGACGCGACTGGCCAGCGGTATCAATTACACGATTTCTAATCCCGATATTGCCACGATAGATCAAAATGGTGTTTTGCAAGGTTTAAGTAGTGGTCGCGTGCTGATTACGGCGCGTAAAGACGGTACCTCTGCGTCACTTTCGGTCACTATTGTGACCACTGGCGATAGTGACGAGGATGGTTTGCCTGATGACTTTGAGCAAGCGAACGGACTTGACCCTAATGACCCGGTTGATGCTGCCGAAGATGGTGATGGTGATGGTTTATCGGCATTGGATGAATTTTTTGCCGGAACCAATGTGAATGATGCTGATACTGATGGCGATGGTATTAATGATGGCGAAGAGGCAATAGCCGGAGTAGATGGTTTTATCACCAATCCATTGTTAGCAGATAGTGATAGCGACGGTGTTAACGACAACCTTGAAATATCGGTGGGTTCTGACCCGACTGATATTAACAGTGTCAATATTGGTGCCAGTATCGCTGGGTTAAGTGTTGATCCTAATTCAGCAGTACTGACTTTCAACAGCATTCAGGGTGCCGATGCCAGTGTCCAGCTCAGTGTTGAAGGGACTCTGCTCGATGGAGAAAGCATTAATTTAACGCCACGTTCTACTGGCACAAACTACGACTCGTCCGATCTAAATGTCTGTAATTTTGGCGGACGTTCCGGTGAGGTGTTTGCCGGTAATAATGGCAATTGTATTGTTACCGCAGATAACAGTGGTTTTAATGATACTAGTGATATT
>Ga0105358_10001159_pt1 | contig 13927 bp, 12 predicted proteins | sample GOMGulsemesocosm_5_FD_83509 | JGI IMG/M metagenome (GOLD analysis project Ga0105358, IMG submission 83509) | Methane-oxidizing microbial communities from mesocosms in the Gulf of Mexico - GOM15C Gulf of Mexico | ecosystem: Environmental > Aquatic > Marine > Cold seeps | place: Gulf of Mexico... | reverse complement strand
TTTTGATTAATATATCTTGCATATACTCCATTTTATAGTGAGGATGCATGTAAGTATGTTTTGAAGGATTTGCAAAACCCTCTTTTTTAAGGATTTTACTTAATTCAAGCTCTTTGGCTTGTTTCATTGCGTTTGTAAACAGTACAATCCAGTCATTGTCTTTTTCTTGTTCATCATAAGCATAGATGTTATAATGTGCTTTAATAAAACGGTCAATGGCAAGATCACTTAATGAGTAATAACTTTCTCTTCCAAATTTTTTTGAGCTTAGCCAGCCTTCTTTTGTGAGTCTAAAAATAGAAGTTCGTGTGAGTTTTTCACTAATTCCAAACTCTTCCATAAATTTTACTAGTGAACCTAACCAAATAGTTCCTCCATTTGGAAAAACTGTATCTCCAAAAAATGTAATAATCAGTGATTTTGCTTTTGGGGAAATCTCTTCTAATAATATTTGAAGATAGTCATCCACTTCATTGACTCTTGTTTGCTCTTTCAAGGTAGCTCCTATTTAATAATATTTTTTATTCTATCTAAGTTTATAAAAAAAAAGAATAAATACTACAAAAAAAGAAGAAAATTTGTTTTAAAAGTGATGTAAATTTCATTTATGCTAAGAGTCAAGCTATTTGTAATGAATAACTTCCTCTATAAGCATGTATTCTTTGTGATTTTCTATTACTTTTTTATCAGTTTTACATCCCTTTTTTTTGTCCCAAAGTAAATTTTGTGTTATGAAACTAAGTCCTGGTTGAATATATCTTAAAGTAAAGTTGCTTAATTTGAGTAAATCATCGTGAATACAATCGGATTTTGTAACCACATTTAGATTGTCAATAGTAAGTACATTGTAATACTCAAGGCAGTATTCAAAGCTATCAATTCCTTCATATACTAGAGCTTTATCCCAAAAGTATAGCGAATCATTATGCATTTTAAGGGTAATATATCCATGAATTAACATATGGTTTTCTAATTTTTCAACTTCTCTTGTTAGATGAATTAACTCATCAAGGGTGAAGTCTTTTTCTAAACTATACCCTTGCGTACTTGGATTTAAATTAAAACCAAGTTTAAGAAGTTTTTTTTTATTAAATACTTGTGTTTTATCTTTTAATCCAAGAGTATCTTGAGCAGCAATGACATTAGAAATGAAATTTGCAGGGTCCATTTTATCTTCTTTTATTTTAAATTTCACTTCTACGTACTTCATGTTGTTCCTTTTATTTTAATACCAGTTCTTTAAATTTCATAGACTCATTGTCAAGTAGTTCATTGTTTAAACTATTTGACATAGCTCCATAAACATAATACGGCTCAACAACTTTCATCCCACAAAACTTTGAAGTATAAATATAAGGTGTTAAACATTCATTGACAGTTTTCACTCTATCCCCTTCATAAGCCTCTCGTGCTCCACCCATTGAAACAGCTAACATAAATTCTTTACCATCTAGTTCTCTTCTTTGATAACCTTCTTTAGTCATATCAAATGCAAATCCAATGGTATAAACTTTATCCATCCACTCTTTTAAAATAGAAGGTGCATTAAACCAATACATAGGAAATTGAAAGACAATTTTATCTGCATTTTTGATTGCTTCTTGTTCTTGATGTACATCGATTTTAAAATCACGGTAGAGCTTTTTAATATCTCTTATTTCTACATTATCTTGAGTTTCTAACTCTTCAAGAAGTCTTTTATTAACTCTTGATTCTTCACTATTTTCATGAGCAAATATTACCAATACTTTTTTCATTTCTTCTCCTATAAAATTCTTTTATCAATAACTCTTTGCGCTTTTCCTTGACTTCTTGGAATGTCGCCATGGTTTTTAATATTGACTTTTACACTAACCCCCACACCTGATTTAACTCTGTGGATTAATGTTTTAATCGCTTGTGTTATCTCAGAAGTTGACGCAGCTAAATTTGGTTCTACATCGATACATAAATCATCCATATTTTTTGCTCTTGTTATGATGAGTTGATAATTAGGAGAAAATACTCCAACTTTAAGTAATATCTCTTCAATTTGAGAAGGAAAAAATTTCCCCCCTCTAATAATCATCATATCATCAGTTCTGGCCTTAATTCTTTTCATTTTTCTCATATTTAAAAGGTCACCGTCATATAAAGTTGATAAGTCTTTTGTTCTATATCGAATAATTGGCAAAGCTTCTTTGGTTAAAGTCGTAAGCACCAATTCTCCTTCTTCCCCATCTGGAAGTGGATTAAAAGTGTCTTTATTCACAATCTCAGGGTAAAAGTGATCTTCCCAAATATACATATCCCCTCTGTCTTCTAGTACTTCACATGCAACCCCAGGTCCCATCATTTCTGATAATCCATAAATATCAAGTGCTGCAATTCCTACTTTTTCTTCAATCTTTTTTTTCATTTCCATTGACCAAGGCTCCGCTCCAAATATACCCACTTTTAGTGCCGTTTCTTTTGGGTCTATTCCTCTATTTTCCATTTCTTCAATAATATTTAACATATAAGAAGGTGTAACCATAATAATGTTGGCTTTAAAATCTGTGATAAGAGTAACTTGTTTATCAGTAAATCCCCCAGAAGCTGGTACAACAGTACATCCAAGTTTCTCTGCTCCATAATGTGCACCCAAACCTCCTGTAAAAAGTCCATAGCCATAGGATATATGAACAATATCCCCTTTTCCTGCACCTCCTAGTCTAAGAGAACGAGCTACCAAATCAGACCAAGTATCAATATCTTTTCTTGTATATCCAACAACTGTTGGTTTACCTGTTGTTCCACTTGAAGCGTGTAGTCTTACAATGTCACTCATAGGGCTAGCAAACATACCAAAAGGATAATTTAATCTTAAATCCTCTTTTGTCGTAAATGGAAATTTTTGAATATCTTCTAAAAAAGTAAAGTCATCAGGGTGAACACCATGATCATCCCACTTCTTTTTATAATAAGGAACAAAAGAGTACGCTCTTAAGAGAGTTTGTTTCATTCTTCTTGTTTGTAGTGCAATTAATTCGTCTTTTGATATTAAAACTTTAGGATAATAACTGACTGGTTTTCTATTTTTTTGCATAAAATTTCCTTATTTCACTTGTAAATTTTCTATAATCATTGAAATACCTTGACCAACACCAATACACATTGTGCAAAGCCCATATTTCCCATTTGTCTGTTCCAATTGGTTTAATGCCGTCATTACTAATCTTGCTCCACTCATTCCTAAAGGGTGTCCAATGGAAATAGCTCCTCCATTTGGATTAACTCTTTTATCATCGTCTGCTAAACCCAAACCTCGGAGTGTTGCTAATCCTTGTGCCGCAAAGGCTTCGTTTAATTCAATAACATCCATTTGCTCTAGTTTTAAACCCGTCTTTTCCAAAAGTTTTTTTGATGAATGAAGAGGCCCCATACCCATTATTTTAGGAGGTACACCCGCAACTGCACTCATTATGATTTTTGCTTTTGCTTTTAGATTATATTTTTTTAGTGCTTCTTTTGATGCAACAATAACTGCAGCTGCCCCATCATTAACTCCAGATGCATTTCCAGCAGTTACTGTACCATTTTCTTTTTTAAATGGAGTTCTCAGTTTTGCTAAAACTTCTAAAGAAGTATTTGGTTTTGGATATTCATCTTGGCTAACAATTAAGTCTTCTTGTTTTCTTCTTTTAACACTTACGGAAGTGATTTCTTTTTTAAAAAAGCCATTGCCTGTGGCAGCTTTGCATTTTTTTTGAGAGTTGTAAGCAAACAAGTCTTGGTCTTCTCTTGAAATATTAAATTGCTCTGCAACATTCTCTGCAGTTTGAGGCATAGAATGAGTACCGTGCATTTCATGCATTTTAGGATTAGTAAATCGCCACCCTATAGTGGTGTCATAAACTGCATTTTCTCTGCTAAACCCTGATATTGCTTTTGGCATAACAAAAGGAGCTCGAGACATTGACTCAACTCCCCCTGCAATGATTATATCACACTCTCCAGTTTTAATACTACGAGCTGCCATGGCAATGGCATCCATTCCTGAACCACATAATCTATTAATGGTAGTACCACCACTTTGAGTTGGAAGTCCAGCAAGAAGTGCAGACATTTTTGCAACATTTCTATTATCTTCACCAGCTTGATTTGCGCATCCAAAAATCACATCATCAAGTTCTTCGAAGTTTATTGAGGGATTGTTTTTCATCAAGTATTCAATAGGAATGGCCCCCATATCATCTGGACGAATAGAGGATAAATCTCCCCCATACGAACCTACAGGCGTTCTTATGTAGTCAACTATATATGCCTCATTCATGATACTTCTTTTTCCTCAATAACTAAACCCTTTATAGCTCTTGATTTTCCTTGAAAAAGAGCAATAGTTTCAAATTTTTGATTGGTTACCAAAATATCATAAATTCCAGTTCTTCCACTTAGATATTTTTCAGTTGCAGATGCTACTAATGTATCACCAATAAAAGCTGGTTTTACATAGGAGATATCACAAAACTGTCCAACAGACACTATATTTCTTGAGTTGCATGCTAGTGCAAAAGCAGTATCGGCTAGTGTAAATATTGCTCCACCATGACAAGTACTATTTCCATTTTTCATACTGTCTTTTATTTCCATTTTAACTTTTGCAAACCCATCATCAATATCAACCATTTCAATACCTATAGAACTTGCAAAATTCTCTGTTTCAAATATTTTTTGCGCAACTTTATAACATAACTTTTTTTCACTCATAATATTTACCACCTATTATTGATTTTTCGATTAGACCTCTGTCTGCTCTGTATCGTGTATCTTTATAGAACTCTTCTAAATGATTTAGCGTTTCTAAAACAAAATCTACGTTTAACTTATCTGCCCATTTAAATGGACCAATAGGATAATTAACGCCATTTTCCATGGCAATATCTGCTGATAATTCATCACAAACTCCATTGGTTACAGTGGAACTGGCCTCGTTAACAAGCATGACTATCGTACGTAACATTAACATTGCAGGGGAGTCTTTTATGATTAAAGTCTCTTTATAAATAAGTGAAAATAGTGCTGCTATGCTCGAAGATACATGTTCTTGTGCCAATAAAGAAGTAGCAATGGTCACTGATTTAGCATTATTAAAGTCGATATTAATATCCAGTTGAGCGATATTATTATCACCAGTTAACTTTGAGTGTTCACTAATCATTTTCCCATTGGCAAGAAATAATTTTATACCATTAAATTGTAGGTATCCTTCACCCTCATGTTGATTTACATCTAATCCTACTTCTTCAAAAATAGGAATAAGAGTATTTGCATAACCTAAAGAACCATAAATATCTATTTTCATAATGCTTTCACTTGATGGACTAACTTTTCTTATGATATCTTTGTTTTTTTGTTCACCATCTTCATAGGTATAAAACCCTTCTCCTGATTTTCTTCCCAAAAGTCCTGCTTGTACAAATTCTTGCTGCGTTAATGATGGTTTAAATCTTGAATCTTGGTAATATGAGTTAAATGTTGACTCGGTAACACTGTAGTTTGTATCATTCCCAATTAAGTCCATTAACTGAAAAGGACCCATTCTAAAGTTCCCATTTGATTTTATAATTTCATCAATAGTAGAAAAATTTGATACATTTTCTTCATAAATACGAAGTGCTTCAGCGTAAAATGGACGAGCAATTCTATTTACAATAAAACCAGGACTTGATTTTACATAAACTGCTCTTTTGCCCCATGAACTGACTAATGTATGAACAGCTTCAATGACTTGTTGATCGCTTTGTAATCCAGAGATAACTTCGACTAGTTTCATAATTGGTGCTGGATTAAAAAAATGCAATCCAATCATATTTTTCGGTCGTTCTAATCCATTTGCTAAAGCAGAGATGGAAATTGAAGAGGTATTAGAAGCAATTACAACATCTTCACAAATAGCCTCGATTCTTTTAAAAATATCTTGTTTAATCTCTTTGTCTTCGATGATAGCTTCTATGATTAAATCACAAGAAGCCAAATCCTCAATAACTTTACTGGGTTTCATTAATCTTATGGTTTCTTCTTTGTGTTCTTGAGTGATTTTATCTTTTGATACCAGCTTACTTAACTCTTTTTCATTGATGTTCATAGCATTTTCAACAGCCCCATCCCAGTTATCATAAAGAACTACTTGGTGACCATTTCGTGCAGCAACTTGGGCAATTCCCCTTCCCATGATACCAGCACCCACAACTCCAATAATTGAGTTTGAATTAATTGTCATTTTAATTCCCTTGAAAACTTGGGGTTCTTTTATTTAAAAATGCAGCTACCCCTTCTTTATAATCATTAGAATGTCCCGCTGCTCGTTGCAGGTTTTTTTCTAATTCTAATTGTTCATCTAAGGTATTATCCATTGATTCATTTAGTGCTTTTTTGATTAAAGACAAGCCATATGTTGGTGCGGTGGAGAAATGAACTGCCAATTTTCGTACTTCTCCATCAATGACATTACTTGAATATACTTTAGAAATGAGACCATATTCTAATGCTGTTTGTGCAGAGAGTTTATCTCCTAACATACACAGTTGTTTTGCTCTTGCCATTCCTATTAGTTTTGGTAAAAAGAAAGAGTTACCACTATCTGGTACCAATCCAATTTTACAAAAAGCTTGAATGAAAGATGCACTTTCAACTGCAATTACAAAGTCACACGCAAGTGCAATTCCAACTCCAGCACCAGCTGCTACTCCATTTACTTTACAAATAACAGGTATTTCCAAATTATAAATTGTTTTGATAAGAGGATTATATTTTTTTTCAATAGATTCACCTAAGTCGAGTTTTTCTTCACTATTATTAACAGAACGATCATTTAAGTCTTGACCTGCACAAAATGCTTTTCCAATAGCACTTATAATTAATACTCTAACACTTGAATCTTTTTTTAGTAATTTAAATGCTTCTTTTAGCTCTTTGTGCATTTGCTCATTTAATGAGTTGTATACTTCTGGTCTATTAAAAGTAAGTTCGGCTATTCCTTCGCTTACGCTATATTTAATTGTATCATATGACATTATAGTCCTTTAAATTTTGGTTTTCTTTTTTCTTTAAATGCACGAATTCCCTCTTTTTTATCATCACTTGACAATACCCCCGAAAACAGCGTCTTTTCATACTTTAAACTACTGGTTAATCCACTCTCATATGAGTGTAAAACTGCACTTTTGATAGCACTAGTTGCAATAGGTGATTTTTTGCTTATTATTGATGCTATTTGTGTTGCTCGAATCATGGTCGTTTCAACTGGAACTACTTCTGAAATAAGATTCATTTTTTTTGCTTCTTTCGCACTAATGAATTCTCCTGTTAATAACATCAGCATCGTATTTGATTTTCCAATTGCTTTGGTCATTCTTTGAGTTCCACCTGCTCCTGGAATAATTCCAAGATTAATCTCTGGTTGACCAAACTGTGCTGAATCACCCGCAATAATGATGTCACAATGCATAGCAAGCTCACATCCCCCACCTAAACAAAAACCATTCACTGCAGCAATGATTGGTTTTTTAAACTCTTTTATACTCTCCCAATAAGATGTTCTGATGTCATTAATTGATTCAAGAGCCCCTTTTGAATCAAGTTCATTAATATCAGCCCCCGCTGCAAACACTTTATTGTTTCCTGTTAAGATTACACATCTAACTTCACTGCTACAATTATTGAAAGTATGTGATATCTCTTTCAAAGTGTTAGTTCGTAAGGCATTAAAAACTTCACTTCTACTTATCTCAATAATAAGAATACTGCGATTCACAATACTTACTTTGATATCTTTTAAATCCATTTATTACTCCATGTGATACATATATTACAAAAAAACTACAAAAATTCTAACTAATGTAATATTTAATAAAGCTTAAATAAAACGCCGTTTTGTAGGTATTTAATTTATATTTAATAAATAATATACTAAAATTTTTTAAAACATATTACACAAAGGAATAAAATGACTCTTTTTGAGAAGCATAATAAAACGTTAACTAGAGCTCTAGTAGAAATTGAAAACAGAGGTTTTTGGTCACCTTACTTTGAAATACCAAGTTCAAAGGTATATGGGGAAGGTGTAAAAGATGCTGCAAATAAATCTTTTAAAGCATCATTAAATAGTAAGTTTGAAATTAAAGGATTAGAAACTTCTAAATATATAGGTGCAGAAACTTCTCCTTATGGTTTTGATTTAGGAATCACATATCCTTCTCTTCCATCACAAGACTTGGTTGATGCTTCATTGATTGCAATGAATGAATGGAAAAAGCTCCCACTAGATAAAAGAGCAGGTATTTGTTTAGAAATACTTGATCGTATTAATAAAAGAAGTTTTGAAATCGCTAATGCCGTCATGCACACTACTGGTCAGCCTTATATGATGTCATTTCAAGCTGGAGGTCCTCATGCACAAGATAGAGGTTTAGAAGCCCTAGCATATGCATATAAACAGTTGAATAAGATACCAGATGAGACTCATTTTGAAAAACCAATGGGTAAAAATCCTCCTATTGTTCAAAAAAAGAAATTAAAAGTTGCACCTAAAGGAATCTCTTTAGTCATTACTTGTTCTACGTTTCCTACGTGGAACTCATATTCAGCTGTATTTGCATCACTGTTAACTGGAAATTCAGTTATCTACAAACCCCATAGAAATGGTATTTTACCAATTGCTCTTAGTGTTGAGATTATAAGAGAGGTTCTTGAAGAAAATGGGGTTGATAAAAATCTGGTCTCAATGATAGTATCTGATAATAGAGAAGAGACACAAAATCTTGTAAAAAATAAAAAAGTAAAAATTATTGATTTTACAGGTAGTACAACTTTTGGAGACTGGCTAGAAAATAACGCTCCTCAAGCAAATGTATATACTGAAAAAGCAGGGGTAAATTGTCTTGTAATTGATAATTTTAATGATTTAAAAGCGATGGGAAGAAATATTTCTATGTCTTTATCTTTATACTCTTCACAAATGTGTACGGCACCTCAAAATATTTTTATTCCAAAAGATGGAATAGTTTCAAATGGGCAAAAAATCTCTTTTGATGAAGTGGCTAATATTATTGCAAGCTCAGTTGAAAAACTATTAAGTGTAGAAGATAGAGCCATTGAAATTTTAGGAGCAATTCAAAATCCAGAAATATCAAAAAGAGTAGATGAAGCGGGAAAAATGGGAGAGATTATCTTAGAATCAAAAGATATCAAACACCCTATATTTGAAAATGCTACAGTAAAAACACCTATTATTTTAAAAGTTTCTTCAAAAGATAAAGAGCTATATCACAATGAGCACTTTGGACCAGTTATTTTACTTATTGAAACAGAATCAAGAGAAGATAGTTTAAAAGTATGGCAAGAAACTGTAGAACTACATGGAGCAATAACTGCGGGTGTTTATAGTGATGATGAAGAGTATCTTGAGAAAGTAGAAGATATTGCAGTTGAAGAAAAAGTAAACTTGTCTGTAAATTTAACAGGACATATCTTGATGAATCACTCAGCTGCATTTACAGATTTCCATGCAACAGGAGATAATAAAGCAGCAAACTGTGCCTTGTCAAATGATAATTTTGTCTCAGGACGTTATTCAGTTGTAACTATAAAAAAGGATGCTTAATGCAAATATATGAAATTGATGGGTTAGTACCAGTTATTAGTCCTAATGCATTTGTTCATGAAACTGCTGTCATTATTGGGGATGTTTTTATAAGTGAGGGCGTATATATTGGCCCTCAAGCATCTTTAAGAGGTGACTTTGGAAGAATTATTATCAAAAAGAACGCTAACATTCAAGATTGCTGCGTGCTACACTCTTTTCCAAATATTGATGTGGTTGTTGAAGAAAATGGGCATATAGGACACAGTGCAATTTTACATGGATGTCATGTAAAATATAATGCCATGGTTGGAATGGGTGCTGTTATAATGGATGAAGCAATAATAGGTGAAAATGCAATAGTTGGAGCAGCTTCTTTGGTGCCTTCTAATATGGTAATACCAGATAATCACCTAGCATTTGGAAATCCTGCTAAAGTTAGAAGAGAGTTGAAAAAAGAAGAAATATCTTGGAAAACTGTGGGCTCACATGCCTATACTGAATTGACCTATAACTGTATAGACAATCTAAAAAAATGTGATGCACTTGAAAACTCAAGTGAAGAACGAGATCTTTTTAGAAGCAATATGAATTTTAAACCAAAATATTCCTAATTATAGAGGGTGATCAGTTTTCTAAACTGATTACTTATCTCACCCTTGTTCACTTCAAAAGTACTATAAATAGCTTTGCCTATATATTTAGCACGGTTGTTTAAAGTTTCATGTTATTAAGTTCTTTTTGCCAAAGATTAATTATTATTAGTTTCCTAAAGCCATGATTTTGTAAACGATTGGTAGCAGATACCTCTTCAACACCTATCAACAGTTCTATGTCTAACCTAGTGAATAGAATCTATTTTACTGTGGAGATATGATCAATTTTATTTACTGACAATACATCAAAACAAAAATAAATTTCCCTAAGTAAATAAAGTATATTAAAACATTACCTTTTTGGCAATACATTGATATTAGTTTTATAAAGTTTAACAGTGTAATAGTTTAGTTTTTATTTCACTGGAAGTTTAATGGAATTGAAATTTTAAAACAAGCACCTTGATAATTATGGTCTTTATATTGATAGCTAACATTATCTGTTTCAAGTGTTCCCTTCATATGTCGATTAATAATTTCTTGAGACATATAAAGTCCAATACCTGTACCTTGAGCCTTATGTTTGGTAGTAAAATATGGTTCAAAAATACGTTTCTTAGTATTTTCTTGTATTCCTTCTCCATTGTCTTTAATTTTTATAATTGCATGATTATGATGTTTATAAATATTAATAAAAATGTATTTTTCACTCTCTAAGTTCTCCATTGCATCTTTTGCATTATTAAAAATATTTAAAATGACTTGTATAAGTTCTATTTTATACCCAGTTATTTCGATTTTTTCAATATTTTTAATAATAATTATATGATGGGATTTCAGCTCAGAATTAAAGAGTTTCATTGTTTCATCCACAACATTATTTAAATTAAATTGAGACATAACTTGATTTGGTTTAAAAAAATCTCTAAAATCATCTATTGTACTAGAAAGATGTTGTGCTGAAGAATTAATAATGTCAATGGATTTATATAAAAGTTCATCACTTAAACTATTTAACTCTTTATGTATTTTTATTCCCGTAGCTGCTGTTGAAACTACAGATAAAGGCTGTCTCCACTGATGAGCTATATTTTCTATCATTTCCCCCATTGCAACAAGCTTAGTTTTTTGTGATAATAAATCGTGTTGCTTTTTATTTTCATTCTTATATTTTTGAAATCTATTTTTTACAATATTTGAAATATACAAGGAAAGAAGTAGTAATAGTATTGTAACTGTTATCGAAATAATCAATGCATTCTTAAGATTTTTATTGTATCTAGTTATTAAAAAGTCATTTTTGGCATTAATTAACTTCTGTATATCCTCTATATAAAACCCTGTACTAAGTATCCAGTCCCAATGAGGAATTTTTTTTAAATACATTACTTTTGAAGTTGTCTCTTTCGAATTTTTTTTGTAGAAATCTAAATACAGATAACCTTTTTCTTTATTTATAATCTGCTCGATTTTTAGTATAGTTTGAGCAGTATTAATTTTTTTTAATCTTTTTAGCCCATCTTGCCCTATTAAGTCCTTATTTCTATGACTTAGATAATTATTATTTTTATCTGTAATTATAAAATATCCATTTTCTCCAAATCTAAACTTATCAATTTGTATTATCACTCTTTCTTTAATATCTTCAGTATACTGATCTACGTATTCGCCTGCCCCTATAAACCAATTAAACTCATTGAAATTTTTTAGAAAACTAATTTTTTTATACTCTTCTGAACTTACTTTACTTTTCCTCCAATAGTATTCATGATAAAACTCCTCTTGGCTTTTCAATGCGTTAATTATTTCTTTCAAAACATAAGCGCCTTTTGAATCTTGATGTTGCATGAAATTCTGTCCCTCTACTTGAGGAAGTAATGAATAAAGTATGTTTTTACCTTTATGATCGTATATGAAATAATAACCTCTTTTATTATTAAATTTAATGCTTCTTAATGCACTTTTAATCATTAAACTTATTTCTTCTTTTGTATTGGTGTTTTTATATTGTTTGTATATTGTCATACTTATTTCATATGCCTGATAAACTTTTTCTTTTAACTGTTGTTTCAAATTTAACTCTGTTTGTTTTTGTTCAGTAATTATATATCTGTACAAATTATCAATTTGCTCCTTAATCATTTTCTTATTATCTAAAATAAGCTTGATTTCAGTATTTTTTTTAATTTCTTCAAATTCTGCTTGATTTTGAAAATATAAAAAAGTAGTTATTGTTATAGAAAGAAAAAGTACCAAAATAGGTAAAGAGTATTTAATTAAAATAAGTAATTGTTTTTCATTTTCAATATGCATAATTCTTCTTCTTGTGCTAATTTGTCATTATATAAAAAATAAGTTACAGTATGATAACAAAACTTTTTCAAGATATGGTTAGTTCAATAAATAAAAAATCTAATTTCTCTAACAGAGTGACTCTATTAGAGAATATAAGACTTTATTTATATATACCTGCCCCAATAAAATAATTACTATCAAGTTTTATTACATAAGAACTTTTTGGTGCGGGTTTTTTTGTTTGAGGGTGTGACCACTTATAATAGACCCAGCCTTTGCCTTTTTCTTTTGCAACTTTAAGTAACGCTTGTATCACAAAAACACCATCTGGACTTTTTACTTTATATAAACTTCTTCCTGTAATGTTGGGATTTGCTCCATGTGCTTGTGTGATGCCTTTAAAATCAAAAGCAAACATATATAATTCACCTTTAACAAAATCACCTTTTTTGTTATTGAATTCTGCAAAGCAAACCTTATTACCTTGTTCTTTACATAAAGTAGCACCTTTTTCAACAAATAGTTTTAATTCATCCAATGATACCCCAAAAGCAGCAGTCATTCCTAGTGTTAAACAAACACATGTTTTAGCTAATAGTTTTAACATCTCTTATCCTTTTATGATAAATATTAATATTTAATACTTGCATTTTCCTGTTCTAATAAATCTTTTGGTATAGTTATTCCAAAAGACTTTACTTTAGCTAAATCAAATGCAACACCTTGTTTTGGTAACTCAGGAATAATATCGCGTATTTTTGCTCCTTCAAATAATTTAGAAATCATTTGCGCTATTGTAATTCCTACTTCTGAGAGTATGGGATACATAGAAATAGTTGCACCCCAATTATTTAGTATATCTTTTTTTTGTATTCCAACTAAAGGTTTAGTTGCATTGTTGTATACCATCACAGAAAATGGCTTTTGGACCCCCATACTATCATATGGAGTTAAAAATAAATCTACTTTATCATTTAATTCGAGAATAAACCTTTTGGCAAGTCTACTCATTCTCTTATGACCATATTCACTTTTAACAAACTCGATTTCTCTAAAAATAACTTCTATATTTTGGAACTCATCAAGTAGCAGCACTTTTCTTAGACGTATATTGTAACTCAAAGCTGACGGTTGTTTACTATATATTAAACCAATTTTTTTAACATCCGGAAATATTTTTTGAATAAAACGTAATCTATCTTTAATATCTACGGCAAAACTTACTCCTGTAAAATTAGATTGAGGTGGCGTTGTATAGTCTTTAATAACACCAAGTCCAATAGGATCAGTTACATTTGCAAAGACAAATTTATTTGAGTTGTTATTTACAATTTCCTTAAATGCTTTTGTAGCAATAGTTCCATTTAAAAAAACAACATCATGATTATTGTCTTTTTCTAAATACTTCCAAATATTTATTCCTACCCCTTCATAA
>Ga0105358_10001157_pt1 | contig 13931 bp, 15 predicted proteins | sample GOMGulsemesocosm_5_FD_83509 | JGI IMG/M metagenome (GOLD analysis project Ga0105358, IMG submission 83509) | Methane-oxidizing microbial communities from mesocosms in the Gulf of Mexico - GOM15C Gulf of Mexico | ecosystem: Environmental > Aquatic > Marine > Cold seeps | place: Gulf of Mexico... | reverse complement strand
TGATAAAGTTTCAGTTACAAGAAGAAGATATGCTTCGATAAAATCTAATAAAAAGATGAATACAAAATTGAAAAATATTATTAGAAAATATATAATTGAAGATTGGTCACCAGAGCAAATAGATAAAAGATTAAAAGAAGTTAATATTGCAAATATTTCTTATGTGAGCATATACCAATTTGTAGAACAAGACAAACAGCAAGGTGGAGATTTATATACTCATCTTAGGTTTTATCATACAGGACACAGAAGAGCTAAGTATGGTAGTAAACATAATGGTGGAATTAAAGATAGAACATCTATATCTCAAAGAGAGCAAATAGTAGATGACAAAAGTAGAGTTGGGGATTGGGAGATAGATACAATAGTAGGAGCAGGAAAAAAAGGAGCTATTACAACAGTAGTTGAAAGAGTAACTTCACTTGTAAGAATTTCAATTCCTACTACTAAAAAGGCTATTGATATTGAAAATGAAACAATAAGAATTTTACAACCATTAAAAGATAATATTTTTACAATTACATCAGATAATGGATTAGAGTTTGCAAATCATAAAAATATATCTGAAGCTTTAGAGTATGACCATTATTTTTGCCATCCATATTCTTCTTGGGAAAGAGGATTAAACGAATACACCAATGGTCTTATAAGACAGTATATACCAAAAGGAACTAGCTTTGAAAATATAACATCAGAATATATAAAAATGATTGAAGATAAATTAAATAATAGACCAAGAAAAGCTTTAAATTGGAAAACTCCAAATGAAGTTTTTTATGGTCTCGAAATGGCAGCTTAAGGTAAAAATTGGTATGATTTTTTAAATTGAAAATTGTACTTCAGATTTAAATTTTGGGACTTTTATGAAGTCAAAAATTATATTACTATACAAAAAATACTACATTTAACTACTATACGATTTAAAAGCGATTATTTTTTTATATAATTTATCAAACTAGAAGGAAAAAAATGAATTTACAAATTAAAAATAAAATAGCATTAATTACAGGATCAACACAAGGTATCGGCTTTGCAACTGCAAAAAAACTTTGTGAAGAAGGTGTAAATGTTATCATAAATGGAAGAGATGCTGTAAAACTAGCGAGTGCTGTAGATAGTTTGAAAAAAGAATTTCCAAAACTTACCATTACAGGTATACTAGCTGACCTAAAAGATGAGCAAGGATGTACAAAACTAATTTCACAAATAAAACATATAGATATCTTAATAAACAATGTAGGGATATTTAAACCTAGAGATTTTACTGATATTACAAATGACGAGTGGTTACATATGTTTAATGTCAATGTTATGAGCGGGGTAAGACTTTCTCAACATTATTTACCTAAAATGTTAGAAGAAGATTGGGGAAGAATTATATTTATTTCAAGCGAATCAGCATTTCAAATCCCTAAAGAGATGATACATTATGGTATGACAAAAACAGCACAAATTTCTCTTGCCAGAGGAATTGCAGAACTAACAAAAGGCACTAAAGTCACTTCAAACTCTATCATAGTTGGTCCCTCAACATCAGAAGGTGTTGCTCAATTTATGGAAGATTTAGCAAAGCAAGAAAATAAAACTTTTAAAGAGATAGAAAAATTCTTTTTTGATGAAGTTAGACCAACATCTTTAATCCAAAGATTTTCAAGTGTAGATGAAATAGCAAATATGATAGTATATATTTCAAGTCAAAATGCTAGTGCTACAAATGGTGCAACACTGCGTGTTGATGGTGGAGTTGTTCAGTCAGCATTTTAATATATTGTTATCTATAGATTTAAATATTTAGATAGTATATAAAGGGAAAGGATGCTCATTAAATAAATTTTTAATGAGTATTTAATATTTAAATTAAATACTTTACTTGCATTAAGATTATACTTAGAAGCCATGGTTAGATTTAGTCCGCTAAATGGAGATGTTGAAACATTTGTTGCCCATGCCATTAAAAATGTAACTGCAAATAAAGTATTGTCAACTTGTACTATATAATTACCTATAATTGCTACTGTTATAACAGGATGAATACCAATAAAGCCCAATAAAATAAATACTAAAAGTAAAATAGAAGCACTAATCCAGTCAAATGAATGAGTTGGTAATGTTATGTTTAGTCCTAATAAAATAGAACTAATAGATACCCCAAACATACCAGCTACGATAAAAAGAGAAAGTTCACTTTTCATATTTGGTAAATCTTTTAAAATAAATGATTTAAACTTATCTATAGATTTAAAAAAACCATCTATAAATAAAGTAGAACCAAAAGACAGAATTAAAGAAAATATTGAAATTAAAATAATAACTTTTATATCTTTATAGAAATAGTTTGTAGATAATACTAGCAAAGCAAGTACACTAGGTAGTATCAAACTATTTAAAGAAAATGGATATCCCTCAAATTCGTTAATGTTCAAAGATTTATCTCTAGTAACTTCGAAATATGTAAGTAAATATACTGCAAAGGACAAGATAATTCCATTTAGTATAACTATAGAAGTATTTAGATTTGGTGCATAAGTTACTGCAACTGCAAATGATGCAAAAAATGGCGACCAATATACATTGCTAGCAAATGATCGTGTCAGTAAAATTATTTGTATACTAGATAAAGCAGATCTTTTATATAATTTGTCTGCAATTAAAACTAATGATGAAAAATTTATGACTGAACTGAATATATATAAACTAAAATATGTTGTAAAAAAAGATTTTCTACCTTTTGGTACACTATTATTATCCTCAACATTACTTGTAATATTAATAAGTCTTAAAAAACTAACAGTAACTAAAAGTGTTATCAAGTTTTGATTTATTGTGATAACTTTTATTATATCAATAGGGTAATCATTTATATAGGATATAAAAAAAGACAATATACTTAAAACAAATAAAATAATAATTAATCTTTTTTTCTTTAAAGTACTAAATAAAATGAAGAATGAAAGCCACAATAATATTCCAGCATACATTAAATATCTTGATTCTATAAAATAAGAATAAAGTGTCAGGATAACTGATAAAAATATAAAAACACCCGATAGTTTTATCAATTTTTCCATTATCTAAGCTTTTTTATTATGAGAAAAAATTGATAGATATATTCCTGCTCCTATAAGTAAAATACCATATATATGAAACAATTCCAATCTTTCATCTAAAAAGAAAAAAGCTAAAAATATCCCGAAAATTGGCATAAGATGAGTAAATTGTCCTGTAGTATTTGCCCCTATTTCTAATATCCCTTTATTCCAAAAATAAAAAGATAATAAAGATGGAAAAAGTGCCATATATAAAATAATCATATAAATCTGATTATCATACTGAAGTATTTGTTCATTTAATTGATGACCAGTAGCATAATATACTATAAGTAAAATAATGAATCCTAATAGTGTAATCAAAGACATAAATTCAAATGGTTTTAAATCTTTGGGTTTATACTTTAAAAATATTGAATATAAAGCCCAGATACATGATGATGCAATAATGAAAAAATCTCCATTATTAAATTCAAGATTTATAAAATTAGAAACATCTCCTTTAATAATCAAATAAACAACACCTATTGTAGATAAAATAATTCCAAATACCTGCTTAGTATCTATCTTTATTTTAGTTAATATTAAATTTAAAACAATAATTAAAATAGGAATTGATGAATTAATTAACAATGAATTAGTCGCAGTAGTATCTTGCAATCCATAATACAATAAAGCATTAAAGCCAGCAATACCTAACATACCTAGTAGTAATAAAATTAAAAAGTTTTCCCTTAATGACTTAAGTAAAATTGTTCTTTTTATGTACATATAGGGTAAAAGTGCAATAAGTACAACTCCCCAGCGTAAAACCGATAATGTTAATGGGTCTATATCATTATGAATATATCTACCCAAAACAAAGTTTCCAGACCAAAATAGTACGGCAAATACCAATAAAATATAAATCTTCATATTAACACACCCTTTATATTATAATTATAGTACAAAGTACAATACTATAGGAATACTCACTAATGAAAATATATTTCCAATAGCAACAACGGATGCCACTAAAACAGCATCTTTTTTGTACTGTTCAGCCATAATAGCATTTAACACAGCAGGAGGTAATGCTCCAAAAAGGATAATCAATGCTTGTTGTGTTTGAGTATAATCAAAAATATAAATAGCTAGGAGTGCCATTATTATTCCTGAAATTGGGCATAGTATAGCACCAATAAGCCCCAATTTCCAATATTTTAATTCTATATGTACAAGCCGAACACCCAAGGCAAAAAGAACCAAAGGAATTGATACATGAGACATCATTTTTAAAGAGATATTTATCACTTCTGGAAAATGCATATCAAAATAGTTAAAAAGTAATCCAAATATTGTAGCTACAATTACTGGGTTTTTAAATATCTTTAATATCTTAGTTTCCCCTCCATACATAGCAGATGCAATTGTAAATTGTCCAATAACTTGTACCAATGACAACGAGATAAACATAACTAAAGCTTCTTCCCCAAAAGCAAATAGTGCCAAAGGAAAACCTAAATTTATAGAGTTATTAAACATCATAGGAGGTAAAAATGTTTTTGCTTCAATTCCCATCATTTTTATAATTGGATAGAGTATAATTCCAGAACCCAATACAACTATCACTCCACCCAATGAAAAATATCCCAAATTAGTAATGGATGGCAATTTTTCACTAATAGAATAAAAAACTAAAATAGGCACAAATATTTCCAAATTTATTTTATTGGTAGTATCCATATTCACATGCTCTTTTTTTGCATATAAAAGACCAATTAAAGCAATAAATACAATAGGGAATATAATAGTAAATATTTCAGATATCAAAAATCACCTCTTTTTTATTTACTATTAATTCCATTTTCCATCCTTTATCTTAACTTTTCTTTCTCTTTTGGAAAGAGCCAAAAGTAAAACAGTTTTGTAAATCTAGGCATTAATACATATGACATCAGTACCATTGCAAGAGCTGTAACTATAAATGTTCGTAAAAGCAAAGGGATTTGGGCTAATATATCACCAAATAAAAAAAATATTAGCGTAATTAAGGGATACAATGCAAGCCAACTCACTATTGTTATTTTATACTTTTCAGGTGAAGCTACCTTCTTATTTCCAGGTAAACTAAGCCATGTTACAAGACCAAGAGAACTCGTAACCACACTTGGCTTCTCTAATAATGGTTCTATTTTACTTAATATTACTGCTCTTTTATTTGAACTAATCCATTTGTCAAGATTTTTTTGATTATTAAACTTATAAACCAATCTATATTCAGGATCATCTAAAGATGCAGGTCGCATCATAATTGCACCAATATAACCTGTAAAATCAGTGGCTATTTTTGTCAATTCAGTACTTAATTTTTCAAATATCTCTTCTGTATCTTTTTTTATTCTTCTTGAAACGACTACTGTAACAATTGCATTTTCTTCATTCTGATTCAAGGAGTTCCTTTTTATATATATACTCTAAAAGCGTTGATATTGTTCTAGTATATGGCGCATCTAAATTTTGTTCTTCACAATTTCTTATGACAACACCACAAATGTCATCAAGCTCTAATACTCTGCTAAACTCTCTATCTACCAACATAGATGGTTTTATTGAATCAAACTTTGTAATTAATTCATACATTTCATCTACTTCTTTTTGGGAAATAACAATATTTTTATTTTTAGCCCCAATTGCCGTTTCACTCATAAGTCCATAAACAATTTTTTTTAGTTTTGCATCATGCATCACAATACCTGTTTTTACTTTTAATAAAGCACAAATAGCATTTACTCCATTATTTATGATTAATTTTTTCCATAGTTCCAAATTAATATTATCTGATATCTGTGTTGGAATTTGAGCATTATTAAAAGTATTTTGTAATTCTAGTAAAAAAAGTGTATTTTCTTTTGTTTTAGCTATTGCACCAATTATTGTTTCTGCATTTCCTACTACTTTAATATAGGATGGACTTACAATATGAGCACCAATTTTTCTTGTAAGTCCCCCTATAATATATTGGGGATTAAAATATTTCAAAAGAATCTCTTCATTCTCTACACCGTTTTGTAGGGAAATGATGTAAGGTATTCTTTCATGGCTAGCAAACCAATCATTTAACTGTTTTGCCAAAGTTAGAGTTGAAGTTGATTTAGTGGTAATAATAACAGCATCGAATTCAAAAGGATTAAAATTTCTTATCTGTTCAATTGTGTAGGAGAAAATATCATTATCAAAAGAAAATTTTGGGTGCTGCAACTTCAAACCATTTTGCTGTAAGGCTAATAAGTGCTCACCTCTTGCTACAAAGATTACTTCATTATTTGAGCTGAGTAATCTTGCACCAAAATACGAGCCTATACCACCAGCACCCAAAATTAAAAACTTCATATTATTGTTCTAAAAAGAAATTTGATAATAATGTATTGAATCTATCTTTATGCTCTATTTGAGTCCAGTGACCGCACTCGCCAAATACATGAAGCTGTGACTTTTCAATCAATTGATGAAATTTTATAGAAGTAGCTAGAGGTATAACGATATCTTCTCTACCATGAATAATAAGAACATCATGAGGGATTTTTTTAATATCTTGTTCATCACTTACCATAGAATTGACACCATTTTGTCTAGGTGCAGGAAACATTGAGCTAAATGATTCTTGAAAACCAGGTCTAATACTAGCTTCGTATCTTAATTGAGCTAATTCATCTGTTACTAAGTTTCTATTGTAAGCAAATATATCTAACAACTCTTTCATATTTTCTAAACTAGGTGTATATCCCCAAGCTTTATCTAATCCATATGACAAATCATGTGCAATACCAGCAGCTCCCATAAGTACAACTTTATTAAATCTTTGGGGATATTTAATCATAAGTGCAACAGATAATGCTCCACCAAAAGAGTTACCGACTAAATTTGTTTTTTCAATACCTAAAGCATCCATTAAGTCTATTGTTTGTTGTACCCATGTATCCATATTGTAAACAATACCATCTGGTCTATCTGTGTAGCCAAAACCAACCATATCTGGAGCAATAACCCTAAACTTTTTACTAAGTTCTGGCATACTTAATCTCCAGTTTGCAAATGCTGTAACACCTGGTCCTGAACCGTGTATAAACATTATATTTTCATCTGCTGTACCTAAATCGTGATAATTTGTATTAAAACTACCTGTTTTTATACTATTTGCTATTTCTTGATTTTCCATTATTTTTCCTTAATTATTTTTTAAATTAAACTCATTAGCCAAAAGTTCATATGATTTTTTTCTATCTTCAAAAGAATATGTGACATTTACAATCATAACTTCTTCAACTGCATATTCTTTAGCTAAATTTTCTATCTCTTTCTTACACTCTTTTGCTGTTCCTACAATCATACTGTTTAATGTTTCATTATAATATTGTTTATCATCAAAACTTAACTCATTGTATAATTCTTTTACTTTTTCTGGACTTTGAAGACCATCTCTTTTTGTATGTCTAAAAGCTTGAACCTTCCAATAAGTATGTGTACTAGCGATATATTGGGCTTGCTCTTTCGAATTAGCACAAATACATGCCACTGCTAACATAGCTTTTGGCTTATCAAAGTTTTTAGATTTTTTAAAGTTCTTTTTATAATCTTCAAGTATCTCTATTGGTCTATCATGAGTTCCAATAAAAAGAGCCAAACAAAAACCTGCTCCTAATTCTCCTGCTAATACACTACTACTTTCGCTAGAACCCAATAAATATACAGGAGTAGATTTAACACCTTTAGGAGATAGGTTTACACCATGATAATAATCTTCTTTAGGTACATTATCATCAAGATAGTTTATCAATTCGTATGCTTTTTGAGAATAACTATTTGTATGTGCATTATGTAAAGCTCGTGCAGCTAAAAAATTAGCTCCACTAGCTCGTCCTATTCCTAAATCAATTCTATTATTATGTAAAGCACTTAAAGTATTGAAAGTTTCTGCAACTTTAAAAGAACTATAATGATTTAGCATCACTCCACCACTACCAACTCTAATAGTAGAAGTTACATTTGCAACAGAATTTATCATAATTTCAGGAGATGCACTAGCATATCCTAATGTGTCATGATGTTCTGCACACCAATATCTATAATAGCCTAATGATTCACAATGTTTAGAAAGACTTAAAGTATCAAACAAAGCACTTTTATCTTCTTTATCATCATGAATTGGAGATTGATCTAATACACTTAGTTTGATTTTTAACATTAAATTATTTGCCTAGTTTTTTTGCACTTTTACCTGCCATACCAAAATGTTGTTTTGGCATCTCATTTAATATAACTCTTATACCTTCATAAGGAGCATCGATTGATTCGTGTATTGCTTCTGTTACCATAGCAATTAACTTCTCTTTTTTTTCGTCACTTCTACCTTCTAATATATTAATTGTAGCTATTGGCATAAATTATCCTTACACAAATTTCATTGTTAGTGTTCCTAAATGCTGGAACATTACAGTTACATTATCACCTTTTTTTACTGCATGTGCTGATGTTATTGCACCTGAAAGTATATATGTACCTGCTTTTAAAGTTTCACCTCTTTCAGCCATCATATTTGCTAGCATTGCTATAGAAGTAGCAGGATGACCTAAAACAGCTGCACCAGCAGCTACTTCAACTGTTTCACCATTAATTTGAAGTACAACTCCCAATGTTTTAAGATCAATATCATTAACATCTCTACTTCGTCCACCAGTAACATATCTTGAAGATGAAGAGTTATCAGCAATAACTGATTTTAAATCAAATTTAAAGTCCTTATATCTTGAATCAATGATTTCAACAGCAGGCATTACAAAATCAGTTGCAGCTAAAACATTACCAATGTGACAACCAGGTCCTTGCAAATCATCTTTTAAAACAAAAGCAATTTCTGCTTCTACTTTAGGATGAATTAATTCATCTATTTTAATTTCAGCACCATCACCATTTGCAAAATAATCAGCAAGATAACCATAACAAGGGTTAGGAACTCCCATTTGTTTCATTTTAGCTTGAGAAGTTAGTCCCATTTTCATACCAATAATCTTTGTTCCTCTTGCCTCTTTATTTGCCCTTGATGCCCATTGTATATCATAAGCATCTTCATAAGTCATTTCAGGGTAATCATCAGTTATTTTTGTAATCTCGTATGCTTCTACTTCAGCTTTTTCACAATGATCAGCAAGTTTTTGTATCGTTTTTTTGTCTAATGCCATTATATCAATCCTTTAGCTTTAGCCATTTCCATAGCACAGTCGTCAATCATATCCTCTTGACCACCAATCATACCTCTTCGTCCTAATTCAACTAAAAGTGTTCTCGCATCAATACCATATTTTGCCTCAGCTCGTCGTGCAAATAAAAGGAAAGATGAGTAAACTCCAGCATAACCTAATGTTAAAGAATCTCTTGAAATTCTTGTAGGTTTACCCATAATAGGTAAAGCAATATCTTCTGCAGCATCAACAATTTTATCTAAATCAATTCCTGTTTCAATCCCCATTCTATTACAAACAGCTACTAATACTTCTGTTGCAGTATTTCCAGAACCTGCCCCAAAGCCAGCTAATGATGCATCAATTCTTGTAGCTCCTGCTTCAATTGCAGATAATGAGTTTGCTACTCCCATAGACAAATTATTATGACCATGAAAACCTAGTTCAATTTCATCTCCAAACTCTGCTTTTAGTGCGGCAATTCTAGAACCTACCATATCGGGAAGTAAATAACCAGCTGAATCAGTTGCATAAATTGTTGTAGCTCCATATGAAACCATTTTTCTAGCTTCTTCAACTAATTTTTTTTCATCAACCATATGAGCCATCATCAAAAAACCAACAGTATCAAGTTTCATTTCAACTGCCGCTTTTATATGCTGTGCAGAACAATCTGCCTCAGTACAATGTGTTGCAACTCTAACAGTTGAAATTCCATGTTCTACAGCCCTCTCTAAATCTTTTACAATCCCAATCCCTGGAAGTAAAAGAGCAGATATTTTCGCTTGTTTCATATTTGGAACTACTGCATCTAACCACTCTTCATTTGTGTGCAAACCATATCCATAATTTAATGATGACCCACCAAGACCATCACCATGAGTTACTTCAATCATTGGAACACCAGCTTGATCCATAGCTGTTGACATAGCTGTCATTTGATCTAATGTAAACTGATGTCTTACTGAGTGCATTCCATCTCTCAATGACATATCATGTATTGTAATTTTTTTACCTCTTAAATCCATTTTATACTCCTGCTTTAATACTATGTGCCATTTGCTCTGCTATATTTGTAGCAGCAGCTGTAATAATGTCTAGATTACCTGCATATTTAGGTAAATAATCTCCTAAACCTTCAACTTCTAACCAAATAGAAATTTTATTTCCATCAAAAACTGGTCCATTTTTCAATGTATATCCTGGTACAAATTTTTGTACCTCTTTAACCATATCGTTTACAGATTTAATAATAGCATCTTGATCTGGAGTTTCAGTAGTTTGACAATGAACAGTATCTCTCATCATCAAAGGTGGCTCAGCAGGATTTAAAATAATAATAGCTTTCCCTTTTTTAGCCCCACCAATTTTCTCAATACCAAGTTTTGTAGTTTCAGTAAACTCATCAATATTAGCACGAGTTCCTGGTCCTGCTGATTTTGATGCAGCAGTAGCAATAATTTCTGCATATTCTACTTCTTGAACAGAAGATATTGCAGCTACCATAGGAATAGTAGCTTGACCACCACATGTAACCATATTTACATTTTGAACATCATCTTTAAGTAACTGCTCCATATTAACAGATGGAACACAAAATGGTCCAATAGCTGCTGGTGTTAAGTCAATAACTTTAACACCAAGTTCAGCTAATTTTCTATTATTTTCACCATGTACATAAGCAGATGTTGCATCAAAAGCAATTTTGATACCATCTTCTTTGATAAAAGGCAATAATCCATCAACACCATCTGATGTAGTTTTCATACCATCTTTTTGAGCTCTTATTAATCCATCTGATTCTGGATCAATACCTACCATCCATAGAGGATTTAATATATCACTTCTTTTTAGTTTATACATTAAGTCTGTACCAATATTTCCAGACCCAATTAACGCACAATTAATTTTCATTTTATTTCCTTATACAAATCTACAAGAAGCAGAACCAATTCCGCCTACATTTATTGTCATATTATCGCCAGCTTTAATAGGTACCATAGCACATAATGCACCAGATAATATAACTTCTCCAGCTTTTAAACCAACTCCAAAAGAACCTAAAGTATTTGCAAGCCATACAACTGCATTTACAGGACTTCCAAGAGCAGCAGCTCCTGCACCTGTATGGAGTAACTCACCGTTAGATTCTAATGTTAATCCACAAGTAGTCAAATCTACATCTTTAGGATCTACTCCTCGTCCACCAAATACAATATATCCACAAGAAGCATTATCTGCTACTGTATCTTGTACTTTTATTTTCCAATTTTCAATTCGAGAATCAACTATTTCAAAACAAGGCATTACAAATTTAGTTGCTTTTAAAACATCTGATGTTGTAACTCCTGGTCCTTGTAAATCTTCTTTTAAAACAAAAGCAATTTCACCTTCTGCTTTAGGTTGAATCATTTTATTTGTAACATCGATTTCATCACCATCAGAATATATCATATCAGACAATAAATAACCAAAATCTGGTTGATGCACACCTAACATATCCATAACTACTTTTGATGTAACTCCTATTTTTTTACCGATAATTTTTACACCATCATCTTTAATTCTTCTTTTGATAAACACATCTTGAATTGCATATGCATCTTCAATTGTTATATCAGATTCTCTTGATGTGATTGGTTGAATTGTTGTGTTACCTTTTAGAGCTTCATATAATTCATTACCATATAAATTTATTTTTTCATTATTCATTGCCATACATTTTCCTATTTACATTTTTATACATATATTTTTTAATTCTGTATAGAATTCTAAAGAGTGATGTCCACCTTCTCGTCCAATACCAGAACCTTTCATTCCACCAAATGGTGTTCTTAAATCTCTTAAAAACCATGAGTTTACCCAAACAATTCCTGAATTAATTTGAGATGCTACTCTGTGTGCTTTATTTAAATTTTCAGTAAATACTGTAGATGCTAAACCATACTTCGTATCATTTGCCAATCGTATTGCTTCTTCTTCTGTATCAAAAGGTTGTACATGACAACAAGGTCCAAATACTTCTTCTTTTACTACAGTTGCTGTTTCAGGAAGTCCTGTCCAAATTGTTGGTTCAACAAAGAATCCATTCTTTAACTCACCTTCCATTTTAAGAGCACCACCACCTAAGATAACATTTGCACCCTCTTTTTTGGCAATATCATAATATTTCAGCACAGTATCTCTATGCACAGCACTTACAACAGGTCCCATATCAACAGACTCATCATTGTAAACACCAACTTTTAATTTTTGAGCTGATGCTTTTAATTTTGCTAAAAACTCATCAAAAATAGGTCGTTCCACATAAACTCTTTCAGTTCCTAAACATACTTGTCCAGAATTTGCAAAAACTGATCTTGTAGTTTCTGAAACTGCTTTTTCCATATCACAATCAGCAAAAATAATTGCAGGATTTTTACCACCAAGTTCCAATGAAATATCTCTTACTCCATTTGAGCAAGCTTTCATAATCATCTCACCAGTTTTTGTTTCACCTGTAAAAGTAATTGCATCTATATCTTTATGTGATGTAAGTAAATTTCCAGTAATTGAACCTTTTCCTTGAACTACATTATAAACTCCATTAGGAACTCCAACTTTAGACATAACTTCGCCTAATAACGATGTGGTTGTTGGAGTTACTTGAGATGGTTTTACTACAACAGTATTTCCGCAAGCTAAAGCAGGACCAACTTTCCAAGTCATAAGTAATAGTGGTAAATTCCAAGGAGAAATTACACCAATTACACCTTTTGCTTGTCTAACAGAATAATTCATAGCTGTTTTACCATCTGGTGTATCCATCTGATATGATTCATTAGCAACAGATTTCATTGTGTCTGCAAAAACTTTAAAATTTGCAGCACCCCTTGGAATATCAATATGTCTTGCAATTGAATATGGTTTACCTGTATCTAAACATTCAGCTTCTAAAAAATCATCAAATCTTCTATCCATCTCATTTGCTATTTCATACATTAAAGCTATTCTATCGTTTAGCTTCATTTGTCCCCACTCGCCAGAAAGTGCCGCTTTAGCAGCAGCAACAGCAGCATCTACTTCTGGTTCTCGCCCCTGTGCTACTTTTGCTATTAGTTCAGCATTTGCTGGATTAAAGTTGTCAAAAAATTCACCACATTGTGAGTCTATAAATTGTCCATTAATATAGTGTTGTACTTTTTTCATTATTATAACCCTAATTCTTTCAGTGCATACTTTGCACATATAATATCTTCTTCTTCAGTTCCGCCAGAGATACCAATTGCTCCAATTTTTTCATTGTTAACAAATATAGGTAATCCTCCACCAAAAGGAATTAATCTTTCTCTGTTAGAAAAGCCTTGTTCTAAATGAGGCATATCTTTAAATACTTGTGTCCAAGTATCAGTAGGAAAACCAAAACTTGCACTTGTATATGCTTTGTCTTTTGCTATATCAATAGAATGAATAAATGCATCATTCATTCTTAAAAAAGACATTTCAATTCCTGAGCTATCTACAATAGATACATTTATTTTAATACCTAACTCTTCAGCTTTTTTTACAGCTAAAAGACAAGCCTCGTAAGAGGCCTGACATGTTATATTTTTGGAATTTGTTGTAATTTCCATAATTACTTTTTGCTTACTGCAGATGTATATACATCTGCAAATGGTGCATGTGG
>Ga0105358_10001153_pt1 | contig 13957 bp, 12 predicted proteins | sample GOMGulsemesocosm_5_FD_83509 | JGI IMG/M metagenome (GOLD analysis project Ga0105358, IMG submission 83509) | Methane-oxidizing microbial communities from mesocosms in the Gulf of Mexico - GOM15C Gulf of Mexico | ecosystem: Environmental > Aquatic > Marine > Cold seeps | place: Gulf of Mexico... | reverse complement strand
TTTAAAGCTATTTCTTCAAGAACCCTTGGGAAAGAGATATTTGATAAGATAAGAAAGAAATTAACAGACTTAGAAATTAAATATAATAATAATAATAATAATAATAATAATAATATTGGTGAAAATTTTAAATACCAACTCACTGCTACAACCTTGGCATTAATTAATATGGAAACTGGGCAAAGAGGTTTTCTGTTATCAGGTAAAGAAATCTCCTTAGAACCATATTATGTTGGAAATAAAGAGTTGTCAAAGCAGTTATCTATTTTGTTCGATAATTCATCTAATACTTTATTAACAAAAGAAGAAATCACTGAAGTAATTACTTTAGTAAACAATTGGAAAACACAAGTTGCTGATGTAGAAATAGGAGCAAGAAGACTTATCAATAAATATAAATATAGCATCGATGACATATCAAAAGTACTTCGTTCTGGTAAAGGAAAATATTATATAGATTTAATACGTGTACAAATAGAAGACATAATTAATGCTGAACAAACCCTTATGAACAGTCGGGTTTCGGAGCAAAACAGTACTTCAAGTTTTGCAGCAAATTTCACCATATATGGTACAGCACTTGCATTGATTTTAGGATGTATTATTGCTTTTATTATTAGTAAAAATATTTTTAAATCAGTAAAAGAAAGTCAGAAAAAAGATCAATTGTTATTACAACAATCAAAACTTGCTGCCATGGGAGAAATGGTTGGGGCCATTGCTCATCAATGGAGACAACCTTTAAATGCCCTTGCCCTAAGTAATCAATTTATCATTGATGATTATGAAGATAAAATTATTGACAAGGAGTACATAGAAGAGTTTTCTACTAGTAGCATGAAATTGATAAATTTTATGTCAAAAACCATTGATGATTTTAGAAACTTTTTTAGAATTGATAAAATAGAAAAGGTCTTCAGCGTACATGAAAAGATCACAGATACCTCGAACATGCTCATGTCTCAACTGTCTGATCACTTTATCGAATTAAAAGTAGATGAAAACGATTTCTATGTAAGGGGACATGAGAGTGAATTTCAGCAAGTAATTTTAAATCTTATCAATAATGCCAAAGATGCTTTACTTGATCATAATATTTCTTCACCTCATATTCATGTGAAAGTAACGCAAGAGAAGGAGATGGGAATTATTACGATTCAAGATAATGCAGGTGGGGTTCCCAAAGATGTTATTGAAAGAGTTTTTGAACCTTATTTTACGACAAAAGAAGAGGGTAAGGGTACTGGGCTAGGTTTATATATGTCTAAGATGATTATAGTGGATAATATGAGCGGTGAGCTTGAGGTTAAAAATGTAGATGCTGGAGCATTGTTTACAATACGACTTAACTTATCAAAAGACAAAGGATAGAATAAAGTACATTTCTTCTTTATCTTACTTCAAGATAAGCATAGTATTATGTTTGAATTAAAACTTCAAAGGTAAAAGATGAAATACCCAGAACTTTTTAAGGGTAAACTGATAAAAAGATATAAGAGATTTTTGGCGGATATCATACTAGAGTCTGCAGAAGAAATAACAGCCCATGTGCCAAATAGTGGTGCTATGACATCTTGTATTGAGGAAGACTGCCCTGTTTGGGTAAGTTTTCACGACAATCCTAAAAGAAAACTCAAATATACATTGGAACTTACTCAAATGGGCGAATCTTTGATATGTACCAATACAGGTGTTGCAAACAAAATCTCTATAGAAGCTATTCATAATGGAGTAATATCAGAGTTACAAGGATATAGCAGTTTAAAACCAGAACAGAAATATGGACAAAATAGTAGAATCGATATTTTACTGGAAAATGAAAATGAAAAGTGTTATGTGGAAGTAAAAAGTGTCAGTTTAAAAACTGGTTCTACTCTGGCATTTCCTGATTCCGTTACTTCAAGAGGTACCAAACATCTCAATGAACTAAGAGATATGGTAAAAGAAGGACATAGAGCAGTAATGTTGTATATCATTCAACGAACAGACGAAGCCCCTTTTAGACTGGCAGATGAAATTGATTCTAAGTATGCTGAAACTTTTGAGGAAGTTACCAAAGAAGGGGTTGAGGTATTGGTCTATCAATCTTCAATTACCCATGACGAGATTAATGTATCTAAAAAAGTTAAGATGATAACAAATAAAGAGTTCTAAGTATTTATACTTAAACCTCTTTACCTATTTTCATTAAATATATCTTCTAAAATCCATCTTCACTAGATTTTACTAGTCTGTCTATCCAATTAAACAAATCAATTGTAGAATCATAAAATTTGAAGTTATAGTTAATAATACGTTTTGAGAAAAAAGTTTTGTTTGGTTTGAAAGCTTTATTCACAAAGAGGCCATTATATTGACTCAAATAAGCATATTGGCTTTCCTTGTCAAAACCTGCAGGTATTCTTTTGTAATGAGGAGCCTTGATATTGATACCTTTTTCTTTTAGGTTTTCTAGTATTTCATGAAGTTCTTTTGCATTTCTTTCTATTTTAATGTATTCTCTATAGTGTTTTAGAAGTTGGGTTTTAAACATCCCAATACCCGTAGCCACATAAATTTCATGTGATTTATACTGCATATAAAAACAAGGGCTTTGCATTCGATGTCCCGTACCTTGCCAAAACATGATACTGATTTTGGTCTTGATAGGTGTTTTGTCTTTTGAAAAACGTGTGTCTCTGTATATTCGAAAAAGTGAACCAGCAGCTTTTGGTTCTGCTCTTATAAAAGGAGCAAGGGCGATGAGGTGTTCACCCATCTCTTTTACATAAGCGATATTGGGTTCTAAGATAAGTTTTTCCCAACGATGACGATTTGCTTCAAACCAGACTTTGTTATTATTCTCTTTTATCTCATCTAAAAATTTCAAAGCATCTTCTTTAAAGCCATCAAAAAGCATTGGATTCCTTATATAACTTATTTATAATACGCGTATTTTAGCGTGATTTTTTATAAACTTGATTTAAAAATAATTATTTCCACAAATTTTATTGGCTATTAAAAGATTAAATAGTCACAAAAATGTGATACATTAATAGTACATATACCCTATACAATTAGGAACAAGAAATTTCTTAACTACAAAAAAGGGGGAAGAAATGGACGATAATATGCTCCTCGTAGGAAGTAAAAAAAACTTAAATACCTTCTTTTTCTTTTCCCTGTTTTTTATTTTTTCACAAAACCCACTATATTCAGAAAATAAAAAAGTGACTCTTCAGCTCAATTGGCTACACCAGTTTCAGTTTGCAGGTTATTATATGGCAAAAGAGTTGGGATATTATGATGAGCTTGGAATTGACTTGGAAATACAAGAATATACCTATGAAACAAAAATTATTGATAAAATTGAAAATCGAAAAGTTGATTTTGCAGTAGGGCGTTCTTCCATTATCATTGATAAAATCAAGGGAAAAGATATTGTTGCTCTTGGTGCTATCTTTCAATCAAGTCCATTAATGTTGATGGTTCGCAAGGATAGTGGTATTTTGTCAGTCAAAGATTTAAAAAACAAAAAAATCATGATAGCAAAGGGCTCTAATTCTAGTGCATCCATTTTAGCTATGTTAAATGCCAATGGACTCTCTTCTGAAGATATAAAAGTAATACCACATAGTTTTGACTTAAGTGATTTAATAAATAATAATGTAGATGCAATGGCTTCCTATCTTTCTAATCAGCCTATCCAGATGGAAGACAAAAATGTTTTTTACAAAATATTTCATCCCAAAGATTATGGCTTTGATTTTTATGGGGACATACTTTTTACCACATCAGCTTTTATAAAATCTAACCCAAAAATAACAAAAAATTTTTATGATGCCAGTATAAAAGGTTGGCAATATGCTTTTAATAATATTGTAAAAACTTCTGAACTTATTCAAGAGAAGTACAACACTCAAAATAAATCTTTCATAACTTACGTAAAAGAAGGAGAAATTTTAAAAAAAATGACTTATGTATCTATAAAATCAAATAATGAACAACATACGATTTCACATCCTAACTTAGGTTTGCTGGAAAAAGAAAAATTAAATGAAATTGTAGGAGTATTTAAAGTTATGGGACTTGTGAATAAAGACCTGAATACCAAGGAATTTATATATGAATTTAATCATCCCAAAATGCTTGCTTTTTATTTAAGCAAACAAGAACTTTATATTGGAAGTTTGTTGATTCTTGTACTCTTATTTGTATTATTTTATTCAAATAAAAAGAAAAAATGGCTGTTGACAAAAAGTGAACTTGAAAATGAAGTGGAATTTCAAAGAAATGAATTAAATAAAAACAACAGACTTTTAATGGTGCAGTCAAAACTGGCAGCTCTGGGAGAGATGCTAGGAAATATTGCCCATCAATGGAGACAACCGCTTTCTGCGATTACTTCCAATATGTCACATCTACAATTACGAATTGAAATGGATAGTCAGGTTTCTAAAGAAATGTTATTATCTTCCATAAAAAGTGTGAATAGCCAGTGTCACTATCTTTCCGATACCATAGATGATTTTAGAAGCTTTTTTGATTCCCATTCTTCGAATTTAGGTATGTTTAATATTAAAGATGCCATTGAGCAAACAAAAAGTTTGACTAAGGATTCTTATGCTCATAATCATATTAATGTTGTCTCATTTTTACATAACTGTAATATTGTTGATAATCAAAATACTTTTATTCAAAGTATTTTGAATATTTTTAATAACACAAAAGATGCTTTTGTCTTAAACGATATTCCCCAAGAGGATAGATTTTTCTTTATTACCATGAAAAAAGTATCTAGTACAGTGGAAATACGGTTTACTGATAGTGCTGGGGGTATTGATGAAGATATCATTGATTGTGTATTTGAACCCTATTTTACCACTAAACATAAAGCAAAAGGCACGGGCTTGGGTTTATATATGACCCACCAAATTATTGCAAAACATTTACAAGGAATTATAAGTGTTTGTAATAAAGAGTTTGAATACAAGAATAAAAAATATAAAGGAGCTGAATTTATAATCACTATTGCTTTTCCTTAGTAACAATTTAATTATAACTACTGTGCTAGCCTGAGTGATAACTAATAAGGTTCATTGTAATGTTATAATCTATAAGATTATTAGTAATTTGCAGATGAATAACTATTATTATTAAATAATACGACATAAATAATACATCAAGATACTACTATTACACATGAATATATTGGTATATACAAATCAAGTTGATTCATTGGAGTATTTACAAAGAATTGTAAAGCTTATGAAGCTTGATATAAAGATAGATGAAGTCGAAAATGAGATGAGTTTTTTTGAACTATATGAAAAAAATATTTATGACATTTTGTTTGTTGAATATAGCGAAGATATTTGGAAAAATATTTTAAATAATATTATTCATACAAACGCAAGGCAAAAAATAATATTAATAAGTAATACCTTTGCTTGTTCTTTAAATAATGATTGCGTAGCTTGTCAAAAGAAATATAATGTAAACATACTTATTAAGCCAATTTTGGACATAAAAACAAGTGAATTATTTATGAGAAAATTTATTTGTGAAGAGTATGAAACAAATGAATTACAATTTAAACTGTTGCAGTTAAATAAACAGTTGAATTTAGATCATGGAACCATCAGTTTTGATATAAAGACATTAACGTATAAATTTGAGAGCTTAATTGGTCACCGGCAAATATTAGCCTTGTCAGACTTGGTTTCAGAATTAAATAAAAAAGAATTAAAATATGAAGTACTTCATAATTTTGATGTGAAAGTATTCACACAATAGAAGTAAAAGGGAACAAATGAAAGTAATGGTCATAGAAGATGATGAATTATTCAGCACCGAAATAAAAGAACTTCTTCAAATGAAAAAATTTGAGGTACTTTGTGTCCATGATGGAGAAGAGGCCATATCACATATAGATAAGCATAAATTTGATTTTTATATTATTGATATTTTTGTACCCAGTATCTCTGGCTTAGATATCCTTAAGTTTATACGGCAGGTTGATATTATCTCTCCTGTTATTATAATGACCGCATCCAGTGAAATCAACAATCTAGTTTTAGCTTTTGAATATGGATGTAATGAGTACTTGAAAAAACCCTTTGATTTTAAAGAGCTAGAAGTACGTATGGATAAACTTTTAGACAAAGATTTGGATTATATACGATTTAGTGATACTTTTTTATATTTAAAAGGTAGTAAGAAGTTTTTGTATAAAGGAGAAGTACTAAACTTTAGGAAAAAAGAAAAAAGATTCCTTGAAATACTAATTTTTAACATCAACAAAACTGTAAGTTCAGAAATGATTACCGATTATGTTTGGGAAAATGATATTAGAGAAAGTTATTCTCTTCGACAATTGGTTAATGGCATTAGAAACAAATTACCAATGAATATTATTCAAACTGACATTGGTCTGGGTTATTCACTGGTTAACAAATAAAAAGTAGAGTTAAGGGATATGTCAACATTTGATTACTAACCCTACTGATTGCTAATTTAAATTTTTATTCTTTCTTTACATCTAACCAAGATTATTTTACTCCTTGGTCTTTGAGCTAAAATACTATGTGAGAGATTCTTCTATCTTTTTTTCACAAACTTCTAATAAAGTATTAAGAATATTTCCCCATCCACCTTCATGTTGCTCTCTGGTTTCTTCACTATAAAATTTAAGATGAGTTAATTCAATATTGGTTGTTTGTTCATCTATTTTGCTAAACACTAAAGTAACAGTACTATCAGCTGGTGAAAAATCAGATTCCCAAGTAAACACTAATTTTGAAGAAGGTGTGATTTCTAAGTATTCACCTTTATGTAACATCTCTTGCTCTTCCCCATACATAACAATTGTAAAAGCTCCACCTTTTATAGGATCAACTTCTACTTTAGGTGCTTTCATCCCAGGCATGGGAAGCATAAACTTTGATATTGTTTTTGGGTTTAACCATGCTTTAAATACTGCTTCTTGGGGTGCTTTTATTATTTTGTTTAAATTTACTTTTAACTCGCTCATTTTTTGTCTTCCTTTTCTATTTCATCTAGGATAATTTCATCTAGTTTATTTAGGCGTAATTCCCAAATAGATTTAAGATTTACAAACCAAGACTCAATCACTTCTATTTGGTCTAAGTTTACTTCAATCCAATGCGTTCTGCCAATCTTTTTTCGCTCAACTAGATGGACACTTTCCAAAATCTTTATGTGTTTAGATATGGCATTTAACGACATATCATAAAACTTCGCCAAATCTGTAACTCTACTAGGCCCTTGTTGCGTTATTTGTGTTAAGAGTGCTCTACGTGTTGTATCACTTACTGCTTTTAACAATTCAGATAATATTTTTTCATGGGTATAATTAATCATATAAAGAAGTATAACACAAAAATTAGAAAATAATCAACCATTTGGTTGAATAAGTTATTTACTCTTGTTAACTTCCAAATGCTACAATGTAAACATATAATAACTTGGAGTAATTAATGTACTTAAAAGTACTTGTTTTATTTTTTTTATTTAATTCCTATCTTGGGGCAGAGTGTATTGGTGTTGTAACAGCAGGTGGCGGAAAAGGTTTTTGGACTGAAGTGAGAAAAGGTGCTCAAAGTGCAGCACGAGAATTGGGAATATCTGTTTATGTTAGAGGTGCTGTTGATGAAATAAACACAAAAGGCCAACTCTCCATTATAGATACTGTAATAAATCAAGAAGGTTGCATAGGTTTGGTTCTTGCTCCTAATAGTAAAAAACACTTAAAAATTGTATCTGAACTAAAAAGAAAAGGCATCCCAACTGTTTATATTGATAGAGATATTCAAGGGGAGCGAGTCAGCGTAATAAAAACCAATAATGAACTTGCTGGAAAACTAGCCGCTCAAGAAATGGTAAGAGTTTTAAAGGGTAAAGGAAAGGTTGCTGTCCTAAGATTAAATAAATCTGTTTCTACTACAAATATTAGAGAAAATTCATTTATAAAAGAAGCTAAAAAAGGTGGTCTTGAGGTAGTAATCGATGAATACATTGGAACTAGGGTGGGTGATGCAAGAAAAAATGCCTATGAAATATTAAGTATTCGTGATGATATTACTGGAATATTCACTCCCAATGAATCTACAAGTATGGGCGTAATTAAAGTATTAGAAAGACTTAATCAAGTTGGAAAAATCATTCATATTGGTTTTGACTCAAGTTCTTTTATGATTCAATCACTTAAATCTGAGCATATCTATGGTTTTATAGTTCAAAAACCATTTATGATGGGATATGAAGGAGTGTATGCTGTTTACTCTGTATTACAAGGTAATACAGTAAAAAAGCAATTAGATACGGGTGTTATTTTTGTGCATAAAAATAATATTGACAAAGTAAATGTAAGGAAATTTTTGGGACAATGAAAGGTTATCCACGTTATAAATCTTTGTGTTTAAATTTACTTTGGACTAACTCATTCTCTCATTGATTATTTTTCTTTATGGGTTTGATCTGATATGTTTCTAATAACTTGAATTAAAAGATTTCAATATATCCCCTATGTAAAGATATTTCACCTTTATTCTCTAATTTTTTAAGAACTTTACTGACTACCGTTCTTGATGTATTCATTTGATTTGCCAGTTCATTATGTGTAATATGTATGACACTTTTTGCAGATTTATCAAGATATTCCATAATTCTTTGATCCAAGTTTTTAAATTTTATTCTTTGAATAGTAAGTGTTAAATCTACAATCTTTTTACTGTATAAAGAAAAAATATATTCTTGGTATATAGGAGAAATAGCCATGAATTCTTTAATATCTTTTTCATTAATCAGATATCCTTTAATATCTGTTTGTGTTACAGCCGTTCCAATAGTTTCAGATGAGCTTAAAACTGAAGCAGTGTTTGCTAGACACTGTTCTCCTGCTTTAAGTACATAAAGTGTTACTTCTTCTGAAAAGTTTTCATCTTGAGTATAGAGTCGGACACTTCCTTGTGTTAAAAGCATAATTTCTTGACATATATCACCTTGATAGTGAATAATGGTATCTTTTTTTAAACTAATGGGTTTTAAAAAAGTATCAAAGAGTTGTTGTTCTTTTTTTGATAACATTACATAAAATGGGTAGATATCTAAGTCTTTCATTTTGAACCCTTTATAATAGTTTGGCGTGTTTATTTTCATGGTATAGTTTATATAATGATATCAAATGTAACCATATAAAAATAGGAGCTGCAAAAAATACTGCGAAAAATACATTGTGCTCAATTCCAATATCATTTAAAATAAAAAATGCTATGCCATAAGCTACGATTACAATATCAAGTAAACCAAAAAGATTCACTGCTAGGAGTGTTTTATTTGCCTTATAACCTTGGGCAATACAAATAGCTAACACAGAAGCTAAAAAAGCAGTTGTGATATGTAAAACACCATCAATTACCCCATAATTAAGAGGAATAATACCAAAAGCTGCTTCGAGAATAAATCCTGCTCCAAAAAACATTCTCATAGCTTGTGGTAAAAGTAAAAACTCTTGAGGTAAAGAGACTAGTTTTGGTATAAGAGGTGATAAAAGTATCCCTGAAATAACAACAAAAATTAAGATGAGAATAAATAGCCCTAAACTACTAATATCAGATGGGATTATTGAGGCGTTTAGTAAAACTCCTTCAATAATTAACCAAGTAGAAAATAGGGTTATACTTTTAACTACTATTCTTTTGTCTGCGTCTTTATCTTTGTTGGAAGCCTTAAGTAGTGCAACCAATATTAAGGCCAGTATAGCATTCATCGTTATGATGTAAAATGTTGTAAATGAAATCATATCCATTTTTGTTCCTTTGTTTTAATTTCTCAATAGAGTAGGGAATTATATTAAGTTGGGATGTGTAAAGTCAGCTACTTATGTCACATAAGAGATTTTAAGTATAAAAGAGCGTAAATCAAACCAAACTAAAGGCAAAACGTTCTAAAATGCAAAAAAAGAATTAGAGGAATACAAATGACATTTTCTACCATGAATCTGGGAGAGCAAATAGAAGAAACTCTTACAACAAACGGATATATAAATCCAACCCCTGTTCAAGAAAAAGTAATTCCTTTGGTTTTAACTTCAAAAGATGTTATGGCAAGGGCACAAACAGGAAGTGGAAAAACTGCCAGTTTTGTTCTTCCTTTATTAAAACTTTGGAATGACAATATTAAAATAGGTAAGGCGAAAATATCGATGCTTGTGTTAACTCCTACAAGAGAGTTAACCCAACAAGTAGCAGAATCTTTTTCTCTTTTTTCTAAGTCGTTAAACAAAGAGTTTAAAGTAGTAAGTGTTATTGGTGGAGAGAGTATAGGTGATCAGCTTTTAGAAGTACAAAAGGGTTGTGATGTGGTGGTTGCTACTCCTGGAAGACTTTTAGATATCTTAGATAAAAAACAGATTAACTTATCGCAGGTGAAACACTTTGTCCTAGATGAAGCCGATAAAATGTTGGATCTTGGATTTGCTGAGGAATTAGAAGTTATCCTTAAAGAGTTACCAACTCTTCGACAAAATCTTTTATTTTCAGCGACCTACCCACAAAAGATGTTAGATATCGCTTCAAGAATTACACAAAATCCCATTGAAGTTCATATTGAACATAAAGAACTGAGCACTTCAACTATACAGCAGCGTGCAATTGAAGTGAACAAAGAAAACAGAGGACCACTGTTGAGGTCTTTAATATCTAATGAAAATTGGGGACAGGTATTGGTATTTATGGCCAATAAAAGAGCGGCTGATAATATTGCAGTAAAGTTTAGAAGATATGGCTTTGAAGCAGAGTCTTTTCATGGTAATCTTGAACAAGATGAACGTAATTTCACACTTGATGAGTTTAAAAGTAAAAAAATAAATATCTTATTTGCAACTGATATTGCTGCGCGTGGATTACATATAGATGATATTTCTTGTGTGGTTAACTTTGATTTACCAAGAGCACCTGCTGATTATATACACAGAATTGGTCGTACTGGACGAGCAGGTAAAACAGGTACAGCCATAACTTTTGTTTCCCATGAAGACAAAGATCATTTTGCCTTGATTCAAAAACGTTGTGATATGCAACTTGACTTCGAGCAAATTGATGGTTTTGAATTAACTGGAAATGCTCCTATCAAAGAAAAAGGAAAAGAAGCTGTTAAAGGAAAGCGCAAAAGTAAAAAAGACAAACTTCGTGAACTTGCTGCAAAAGAAAAAAAATAAAACTAATAAATAATCCTAATATAAAGTTTATTCATAATTTTCTATAATTATCTATAAGAACTGAAATGGTAAATAATTTTATAAAGACTACTCTATAGGTATTTTTTAAATAAATTTATAATTAATAATTTTTTTGATATGATTAAATAGAATATCTAATAGGAGGTTTGGAGGATGTTTGAGAATTTATTTTCTAAACCAACAAATGCAGATTTGTTAAAAATACTAAAAAAATCCCCTTTTAACGAAAAAAAAGCAAATTCTATTTTAGAACATGTGAATATTAACTCTGTGGACAATGAGGGAAAAACTTTTTTACATCACTTGTGTACTGAAAATATAACTGAACCTCTAACTTGGTTAGTAAAACAAGGTATTAACAAAGAGCTGGCTGATTATTATGATAATACTGCTTTAAATCTTGCCATAAGTACGGGCTCTTTTGATTCTTTTTATTCATTACTAAAAGAGGGTTACGATGTGGATCTGAGAAATAGAAGTGGAAGAACCGTACTTCAAGATGCTTTGTTACTACATGACTCCAAATTTTATAAAAGTATCAAGAAATATTCTAAAAACATAAATAATATTGATGACAATGGTAAAAATATACTCTTTGACGTTTTATTATCTGGAAATAATAAACTAATAGAAGAGGTATTATTAGAAGACATAGATAAAAGCCTTATTGATAAAACTGGAAAACCGGCACTATTTTCAATTCAGGTATTAAATAATATTGACCTTCTAAAATTGTTTGTTGATAATCACGTAAATATATCCTCAAAAGATTCCGACGGAAACAATATTTTGTATCATATTTTACAAAGTGAAACCATAGATGTTGATGTGGTTAATTTTGTGTTAGAGCATGACTTTGAGTTCAACTCTATAAATGAAAAAGGTAATACTATTCTGATGGAAATCCTCTATGTGAGTTATAAACAGGACAGTGAAGGCAACCTTGATAAGTTAAATAAAAAAATCATTTTAAATACTCTTGATAAGTTAATTGAACAAGGAATTGATATTAACCTACAAAATGGAAGTGGCCAAAATGCACTAATGATTGCTTCCAAGTTAAATAACATCGATGTTGTTAAACGTTTAATTAATAACAATGTCCAAGTTAATATGCAAGATAATGATGGGGATACAGCGCTAAGTCTCGCTGCTATTCAAGGGAACAGTTATAAAGAAATTATATTTTTTCTGGTTGTAAATTCAGCCAATGCCTATCTTCGAGATGTTAATAATCAAACAGTTATTGATAAACTCATTGATGCAATTTTACATCTACACAATAAAAAAAGAATTAGCTCAAGACTGATAATGAAGATGAATGAAAACTGTGACTATCTTGTCATATTAAAAGAAATTTTAATCAAAATAAAAATTGACCTTTATTCTTTAAACTCTCAAGATGAACCCTATTTCTTTGAGGCCATAATTTATGGAAATACAGATTTATTTAAACTTATAATCCAATCTGGATATCATATTGATCAACCTGATATCAATGGTTTAACCGTTATATATAAATTGATGTCTACTTTTGAGGGTCTTAATAATGAAGAGTTAAAACAATATTATTTATCTTTACATGTTTTACTTGATATGCGTGCCAATGTAAATGCTCGAGATAGTTTTGGAGGTACAACTTTGCATAAAGCCATTTTAGCCAATGATCTGCAAACTGTACATATGCTTTTAAATGCCAATATTGAGTTAGATGCAAAAGACGATCAAGGACGAAATTACATTCATAATAGTATATGGAAAAATAAAGTTCAAATTATGAGAGCCATACATTCTTTAAATACAAAATTACTGAATACTCCTGATAAATATGGTGTATTACCTATTAATTATGCTGCGTTTTTGGGATATACTGATTTGGTTATTGAGCTTATTAATCTTGGATCTATTATAAATAATACCAACCCTAAAAAGCAATATATTTTGGAGTTTTTAAAGAAGTTTCATAAAAATATTTTACCTATGTTTAGAAATACTAGAAACTCTGCAGATGAACAACTTATTGCAAAATTGATTAAAAATATGAGGAAAGAATTTAAATTTTAGAAGAGAGGTATGTTACTTATAGGAAGAGATCCTATAAGTAGTTTTCTTTTTTATCACTAGAGTCGAGTTCTTGACCGATTTCTTTGTATTTTTGGAAATAGTACTCTACAAAAGAATAAATCGTTGAGTTTGTTGGCATAAAGTACTCTTCCTCTTTTGTAGCATATTTATTTAAAAATAATGTAGCATCTTTTTTGTTTAAATAATGAAGTGCCAGATTTTGATAAGCTGTTATGTACCATCGTTTTAAGTTTTCGTATTTTTCTTCACTCATATCAATGCTTAGTTTTTGTCTCTTCCACGTTAATACTTCTGAATCAAACAAAGCATTTAAGTGAATTAAACCTTCACAGTAATAAGGCTGTACTTCATCTACTTCCATCCAACCAATGAGTCCAACCGCTCTTTTAATCGAATCTGTTAAAACTTGTGTTTGTAAATCAGCTTCATCGTTTGAGATGAAAAAGGACACAAGTCCACCCGTAGTCGCTTTAAATTCTTCAATATTTTTGAAGTTACCTGTTTTGTTCATGAGAGTTTCAGTTTCTTCGTCACACCATAAAATATGCCCATATTCATGACCAATGGTAGTGATATCATAAACTTGATGCCATTTTTTATCTTCTTTAAATAAAAAGTTTCTATCATTTGTTA
>Ga0105358_10001150_pt1 | contig 13972 bp, 14 predicted proteins | sample GOMGulsemesocosm_5_FD_83509 | JGI IMG/M metagenome (GOLD analysis project Ga0105358, IMG submission 83509) | Methane-oxidizing microbial communities from mesocosms in the Gulf of Mexico - GOM15C Gulf of Mexico | ecosystem: Environmental > Aquatic > Marine > Cold seeps | place: Gulf of Mexico... | reverse complement strand
AGGTTCGCTGTACGTGTGGTACAAATCGACCATCATTTCAGCAATACCTTGCTCTGCAAGCCCTGCTGGATACAAATCCTGTTGCAAGCCAAACTGCCTGCGAATTGAAGATTGAATACTGTCGCGGTTAAGAAACTCACCTTCAATTTCAGAAGTTTTGAGCGCTTCATCGCTAATCATATCAATAATGAGTGTTTGTTTCTCATCTTCTGTAATATGTTTGTACGCACCAAGAAGCAGCCCGGATTCTTTTAAGAACCGCGCTTCTAAATCAGCCAGCTTACCGCTATCATATCGGAAATGAGGCCAGTCTTCTTGTTGCCAATTCCATTTCATGAGTTATAAATTCTCCTAATATTACTCATAATGCTACAGTAAAGTGAGTTATAAATCCACACTTTATAACTCATAATGTTTCATGAAAACTGATTGCTGGACGTGAAAACCGATTGTCATAGGTTAATTTCACGGAAAAGACGTCTATAAATCAACAAAAAAAGCGCCTGTTTAGCCAAAATACTCACAATACTCGGCACCTGAGCATAACTGATTAAATCTGCCAATTTCTGTTTAAGTCTCATACGTACATCTGGCTGAATAAAAATATCTACATATTTTATTGTATTTATATCAACAAGTTAAAGACGAAGAATGCCTTGAGTTTAGTGAAAATGAAATACAACTATATGTTAAATTAATAATATTTTAGCACCTTTAGGTAGTATAATAAGTATAGGGGGAGTAGCTTATGCAGATACGCATCAAGGGAGAACATTCCATAACGGCAATAAGGCAGGCATTGTTCGAGATGTTAGCCAAGGCCGAATGTGATTATGGCGTTCGTTATACAATTGATGCCACGCTGTATATCAGACCCTCAAATGGTTTTGGTAGCGAATTCACACCGTCTTCCCCAAATGGTAAGCCGATACAGTATCTATATTCTAACGGGCCTTATCAGTCAGCCGCCGACCACTATGAACGTAACTTATAGGAGGAAGACAATGTATGTACCTGAATATATTGATTTGAACGTAGCAAGAGGAGTGCTCGCTGAAATAGGCGTCCACCTCAATGAACGCCAAATGAAACGCGCTGCAGAAATGGACGCGCATGGAAAGCGGAAGATCCCATTTTTCAAAGACCCTATAGATGGTCGATTGAAGATAGAGAAACGGAAACTTCTGGGGATATATCACAATGCACAGTTGGCAGCAGAACAGGGCAGCGCCTATACTGTAGAACCACAATAATAAAAAACGAGCGATGGCAGATATAAGGAAAAGAACGGGTAAGAAGGGGACAACGTATCAGGTTAGATACCCCTCAAGTTCGACTGTGAGTGGCTATACGTTCAAGAGTTTCAAAACGTTAAAGGAAGCCCGTTATTTTCTTGAAAGCGGCGATACCCAACAACAGTGTTCAGGCTTGGATACAACCATTTACACAGTTTCGGACGCAATTGATAAATGGCTTCATATCTGTGAAGCCGAGGGATCAAATGACAGGGAGCCAGTAACGGAATATACGCTCCATATCTACAACTACCATGCCCGTTTTATGAAACGTTATTCTTGGGAAAAAGACCTGCAGGAGCTTACGACGCCAGATATTGTTAATTTTAGATCATGGCTCATAGAAAATTGTCCATCACGCTACACCGCCCGTAAAACGCTGACTTACTTTCACGGTATGATGCGCGAGATGGTGCTTCGGGGTCATTTGCTACACAATATAGCAAGCGGGGTGAGTATTAGCTCACAATCCAGATATAAAACACCCGTTGAAATACCGACACATCAAGATATTGCCAATATGTTGGCCGCCGCCGATAGGCTGGCAAGCTCGAAGCATCCACATATAGCGAATGCATGGCGCAAATACCGCCCGATGCTCTACTTAGCTGTTGATAGTGGTATGCGCCCGCAAGAATACTTAGCTCTCTCGCACAGCGCTATACTTGATAATGGCGTTTTTATTGATCGCGCTATAGACGGTAGCGGTAATTCAATTTCAGTGACCAAGACACAAGCTGGCAGACGCAAAATTGAGCTAAGCCCAAAAACAATGAGGCTTTTGAAAGATTACGCTGAAAATCATTCTCAAAAAAATGACTATGATCTTGTCTTCCCATCTCAAAGCGGCAAGTGGCAATGTAAACGGAATTGGCGGAATAGGGCATTTGCACCTGCTTGTATAGAAGCTGGCCTATTTGCCGAAAAGGAAGTTGATGGAAAACTTGTTAAGAAAATAAAGTTCAAGCCTTACACTCTTAGACATTATTTTGCATCAGTCCTGATTGAAAATCATACCAACCCAAAACGGTTGCAAAAATTAATGGGGCACGAAGATGTTAAACTAACATTCAGTGTTTATGGTCATTTGATAGAAGCTGCTGAGGAGACAGAGTCTGACCACAAAGGTATATTGAGCCAATTAAACATGGTTTCTTGTGGCGAATTTGTGGCAAATCAGCTGGGAGCGGCGGAATGATTGACCTTATATTGCTTTGGGAGCAGTGGGTCGGGAGTTCGAATCTCTCCACTCCGACCATTTTAAAACAATGACTTAGCGGCTAGTCGTTGAAAATATACCCAAAATTCATGATTCTTGCCACAAACAATCTATCTCCCGTAATCCGCAGAAACCCTACGTATTCTGAATCGATCCTTTTCAGCTTGTGGCAAATTTGTGGCAGAACCAAATTCCTTATTTGAACTCAGTTCTAAATCCAACATTATTGAGTTGCTAGTATAGCAAGCGAGGGTCAGGAATCACTGATTGATCCAGAAGATGATTACTGCTGTGATGCGCCGCCAGTCTTTGAGCTTTGCGAGCATGGTCTCCACCTTGTGGTATTGCTTGTAGGAGGTTTTGGAGTAGCCCCTTAGTGCAATTCGGTTTGATCTTAGCGGGATCCAATCCTTGATCTTGTGGACATTCCACGTTTCACGGAACTCGTCGCTGTCATAGCTTTTGTCGCCGTTTAGGAATTTGGTATTAGGCATTCGCTGGATAAATCAACTTGCCCCGATATGATCGGAGAGGCAATCTTCACTCAGGCACAGAAACAACGGCCTTCCAATGCCGTCACACAGAGCCTGAATCTCAGAGTTTATGCTTCGTTTCATTCGACCAATACGGTGCGGAACAGCCTCATTTTTCCCAGACTACAAGCCGTCAGGTGCGCTTTAAGGTGAAAGGCATCGATCATGACGATATCTGGTTCTTCTCCGCAACTAGCCAGCACGTTTAAGATACGATCAAATTCGTCCCTTCGTGATCAACAGACAAAGCGATTGTAAAGGGTTTTGTAGGGTCTTTGAACTTCAGGCGCGTCTCTCTATCTCAGGTCATTTCGGATGACGTGATGATTCCACTTATTACACGCCTATGATTAACACAGGATCTTCCGTGAGGTCGCGGGAAGTACGGTTTGATGCACTTAGATTGGGGTTCGGTTAGCCAATAATGGTCAGATATGTGTAGTCCTCCTGCCCACTTGAATTACATCCTGCACTAGATTTGAAACCCTTTAGTCGCGAATGACCGAGTGCGGACAATGGGGACCCCTCTTACCGAGCCTGCTGTATGTTTGCTTGCTTTTAAATACTCACCCCTGCAATATAAAAAGATATTAAACGACCATAGATTGGGTATTAAGTTGATTGAAGACTTAGCGTTTGGGCGTGCTGCCTATTTTTATAAAACTAAAAATAGTATAACTCGTAACTCCATTGATCAGCTTTTTATATCTGTTCGTGCGCAAGCAGCATCACCATCTCAAAACCTATTCTGTTCAAAGCGAGTCGAGCTTAATGGTGCGAACTATTCTTCAATTTGCTTCTCGTTTGAACGTAAGCCGTCATTCCTACGGCCAGCAACTGAAGCAATGGAACGAGTCTTTGGGTTTCTTATGCTGGTTGAAAGGAATGGCTACGTTGCCATACTAAAATCCGGCTTAGATGTTACCCCATCATTTAAGACCAAACATCTTGGGAAGATAAGCAACGAACGAGTGGAGAAAGCCATTGCGAAACATGACTCTGTTTTCGAACATCTAAGGCTAAAAAACATGTCCTCATCTAGGTTGGTCTTAAGCACAAAGAGCATGAGCGGTCGGAATCTTCAAGATTCAGTTCCTATGGCCAGCTCTAGCAGATTCGTCCCACAGGGCTACCGTGTCAGTAGACCAGACGGAATTTACTCAGCGACACCAAGCACGGGACGAATATCGATACGCGGTGAACGTGCTGATTATGATGCATTGGTGAGCTGGTCGACTGCTATCATCGGTCATTTGAGCAGCGATCAAAATCAAGTCTCGTCGTTTATCGAAAACTTCGCACGCCCCATAGAAATTAATGCCATTCCCGATGGTGTCGAAGCAACTCATTTTTCGATCGATATCGCTTACCTAACTGAGCAGCTTTTAGAGCCAACCTCTCCAATGCGCCTGACTAGGGAAGTTGGTGGCCAATATGTGCAATTGACTAGTGCTGAGGTGACTGACTTGTTAAACCAGTTGGATCATAGCTTTTCTTTACAAACAGGGCAGAAAACGATTTCAATCTGGAACGTCCCAAATGACAATCAGATTGGAAATCTAAAGTACCTAAAAACCAGAATTTCCTTACAAAAATTCTCCCATCCTGCCATCGCAAACATAGCGATCTCTGCTTGTAATGTTGCTGATCAAGATAACAAACCGCTTGTTCGCTATATCGACGCGAACAACCTTTTCTCTGTCGTATTCAGTGATCTGTCACTTGCTTACATTGAAGGTAATTTATTCAAAGACCAGGCGATGATTGGTGGAGGAGCTGGTCTCCTAAGACATTTTCGGCCGGTGCCTGACCTAGCGAATACCACCAGCGAAAAAGGGAACTTTGCCGCCGATCAGACGGATTTCGAAGTTGGGTCGGTGTTTATGTCAGTTGTTGAGCATATTGCAAACGATTTGGACGTTTTGGTATGTGACGATCTCAACGATGAGTGGGCTGATTTTATAGGCTTGGGCTCAGACGGTGAACAGAAATCAATTAACTTTTTTCATGCCAAACATGGCAACCTAAGTCTCGGTGCCTCACAATTTCACGTTGCCGTCAGCCAAGCTATAAAAAATCTAGGAAGAATGGCGTTGCCAGAAGATGCAATGCAAGAAAAATTCCGACGCTGGAACACAACATACAACAACAGTAATGTTGAAACCTCCATTTCTCGCATCATTCGAGGAGGGCCAATAGAGAACATTCGACAAGCCGTAACAGACGCTGTCCAATCCCCTGAACTTTTGAAGAGAGCATATATTGTTACTTCGTCCATTAGCTATCAAGCTGTCGAAGATACACTTAATAACGCAGCCGCCGGCAATGCACCGCCTGTACATTTTGTGCAAATGTTTTGGCTTTTGAACTCTTACATCTCTGCCTGTGCGGAAATGGGGGTCGTGGGATACGTTGTTTGCCAACCCTAAGTTCTGTTCAGTTCCATCAAGAGCTGGTGTTTCGTCAAAGCGTTTCGAGGTCGTCGTGCACCCTTTCAACATCCGGCACAGATTTTGATAAATTGTGTACTAGGTCTGACGGTTGGAACGAAGGATAACTTTGTCCGCTTTGCGACCATCACTGGATAATTCATTAACCTAAACTTCAAATGGCAACTTTCGGCAAATGGTGTGCCTGAATCTGATATAGTGGGAGTGGCGGCTAAAGGCCGAAAGTGCTAATGCGAATTGCCATACTGAAGATATTAAAAGTGCTCGGTGCAGCGGTTCGACACCTTTTAGATTAATGGATCCTGACTCTAGGATAATGTCATGGTGAGATTTTGCACCTTAAACCTATCTCCCGCTGAATATTCTCAATGGATGCAAGTGTGTTACGGCGTTGATAGCTTTCAGCATTGCTTTTTGCCAGTTCATTAAAGGCATAGCGTAACAAGCCTTGTAGTTCCCGAGTTGGTTTCGCTGAAATTTCGAATTGTGTGATTAATCGCATGTGATCCTCCTGTGTTAGGAGGCCCCGCCTGCCGGAGCCTTTCTGCCCCGACACCCAAAGGCACGGACAGATAGGGGAATTCTCACAGGAATCTGGATCACAAGATGTCTTCAGACACACATTGGGATGTGAGCAAAGCTCGTTAGAGACATGGCTTTTTAAAAGTTACCTGTCGCTTTGAAATGGCAGGTTTCAGAAATTAATATTCAGGCATGTGTCCTTTTTTGGAGGAAGCGGTCTATATCGGCTGCGCTCCCCATAGCAACACCCTTCCGCACCGCCACCGTGAAGGGCATGGCCATGGCTCGCTAGCAGCCAGCCCTCTCCTTGCCAACAAAAAAGGAGACATACCATGAATACATATCACGCCACCCCTTACGACATTTCAGCAGCAGGTTTTTATTTTGAAAATTATGAGGAATATCTCGCTAAGGCTGAACAGCACACTAACGAATATGGTGACAAGGTTGAGGAATTTGAGATCCAGTTTATCGAGGGTGAAAATTATGAACTGTTTAAAGCTTTGGAGGTGAGCCAAGGCAATCTGAAACTCTGGTTTGACGAGTATGAAGATCTGGAGGGCGAGGATCTCGTTCGAGCCATCTATATTGCTGAATATAGCGGATATGAAACCAGTGAAATTCTGAGTAAGCTTGAAGATATACGTTTGTTTGAAGGCACAGCAATAGAATTTGCCGAAGAATACCTTGAAGACACTGGAACCCTAGACGAGATCCCTGAAAACCTCCGTTACTACTTTGATGTCGAGCGATTTGCCAATGACATGATCATGAACGGTGATATCTGTGAAGTCACCATTATGAACACCAACTATATTATTCAGGAGGGCTGATTATGGCTTATATTTCTGAAATTATTGATTGGCATCACTACAAAATCGAAGTGCGCTTTTTCAAAAATAAATTCAAAGTGGGAACACATAACGGCAATCATATATCTCATTTAGAAATCGAATGTATTGAGCCTGCCAGAGCACCTTTGCCAATGACTGAAACTGGCTACCGCTCTCATCACGCAACGACAGATGAAATCTTACAGTATGGAGATGCCGTTGATTTCGTGAAGGCTTGGCTTGAACATGAAGAAAAATCTGATTTGTGGCAGGATGTTCAGATAAGAAGTGCCCAACTAACGTTGTTCTAATATCACTGAATGATCCATTTCGTGTCACTGCTTTGGCAGGCGACGCGCGGAGCTATCATTCCTTTGCTGCATAAATTTACAATACGGCATTGTTTATCATTCAGTGAAAAACTGGCCCCAGACCACTCAGCTTGGAAACACTGGGTTCTTTCCCATTGCTTCTGTCGCTGCACATTTTTCCAGCCCTTAATCGCTTCTTCTCGCCTCCGTTCTTTGGGGGGATGTGTATCACTGCCATTGCTGCTCACCAGATCTGTAAAGCTATATGCCTCTTCAAGGGTTGCTCCTAATCGACCGGAGATATAGCCAGAGAGATAATCGGCCTCAAGCTCCTGAGATTTCTGGGGCTTGTTATCAATAGCCATGTGATTTCCGACGTGATGGCCAATTTCATGAATGAGAATTCCGAAAGTCCGCCACTCCGTAGCGCCATCACCAAACCAATTGTATTTTTCGATATCATAAACAATGTAGCGCTTGTTTCTGCACACAAACGCAGCGGCAACAGGTGTTCGTTCTATAAACTTGCCACCAATCACTTCAAAATCGTTTGTGATCCCCATGGCAGCAGTAATGGTATGAATTGCCAGCAACGCTTCAGGAGAAGCCTCAACAGGCTCGTAGGGGGCGTTATAAAGTTGGCAAGGAGTGGAACTCATTGCTGCTTGCTCACCCCCGCCGATATACCAGAAGGCGATAGATACCAATATAAAGAAGGCAAATATGCGCACGGTAAAATATATCGCTGTTGCCAACATAGAATTATCGCCTGTCACAAACTTTGAGGCCATCTGGCATGGTTATACAAACAGGTCGTTGAATGTTTGGAAAATCAGCAGCGCGGCTTTCCGCAAAGTCGGGGAACTTGAATATTATTGAGATAGAGAGCGCCAAAACCCAAAGGAGAAAAATCATGATGCCAAGATGTGCAGCGTAGCCTGGTAAACGCTGAAGTAGATTGGAAATTCTAAACATCTCGTTTCTCCCTTTGCCCCTGACCATAATGATCTATCTCCATACCTCCCATGAAGCGAGAAGGACCTCCTGGCTTCGAGGCAAAGTGCTCTCCATCTTTGACATTGCGGATTTCTTCAACAGTTGTTTTGCGAACCTCTTTACTGCGCCGCCGTTCTTGATCCAGCCAATGTGTTTGAATGAGCAAAAGGCACAAGATTAGATAACCAAAGCTATCAATCATGATGGACGTGAGCCAAACCATGATTAATTCGTCCCAATAGAGAAATGTTGCTTTCATGGCAGTGATACGTTTCAACTCAAAAGCACCGTGAACTCTCAGTTTATCCAGATCATTGAGATGAGATTTCATGCGCAATGTCGTTGCCTCAAGTTCTTTTCGTATGCGCCCAATGATTGCTTTCTGGCGATTGCGCAATGACTCTCCCTTAGCCCAAGAGATGCGCGTGTCAATTTCACTTGGTAGAGCATCAATTGTGCGCTTGATCATTCCCGCGACATCACGGCTCTTCATTTGCACAAACAAGCTACGTAGTTCGCCAATATGACGCGCCAATTCATTCGAGGTAGAGGAGGGCGATCCTGCATTGGAAACAGAGTTTCTTGCACTCTCAAGTATCCCAAGGGCTTTTTGAATATGCTCCTCAAGCTCAATATTGGCTTTCTCGATTTCGGTGATGAGTGAGCCCAAACGCATACTTATTGCTTTTTGACTGTCAGCTACGGCCCCTGGACCCGGATGCCCAGTATCCGCGCCGCGTTCAAATTCAGCCTGCCCGCGCTCCCAAAAGCGTTCTTTCTCCATCAATAATTCCGGCAATATGGCTGATACTGATTTGTTGTATAATTCCTGAGCCTCCAACAAATTTTCGGCATCCATAAGTTCGCGCTGCATATGAACACCAAGTGCTTTTTGTCCGGCCAAACCAATAGTTCCCGGCACAGAAGATACGCTAAAGACAAATATCTGCATTACGAGCCCAATTAGCATGACCGCTGTTAAAGATTGCGGTGTGTCGCAAATTTCAACTGTGTAAAAAAGCCATTTCCAGCTGATATAGATAAGGGCGCTAGACACAACAGCAATGACACTGGCCAATGCTGAGTTTTGGAAGCTTGCGCCTTCATGATTAAAGATACTGTCAAAGCCATTGAGGCTTAAAACAAAGGATCCTACAGCGGCGATGAAGAAGGCCTTCATCGTAATCTTATGAAGTTGCTTGTAATTCATAATGACCTCATTTTTTAGAATGAAGCCATTATCTGATGCGTGTAGATTTTCTTTCCTCGCGCTTTCAGCGTCTATGAGGCATCCGTTAAATCCCCGGCCTGATATCCCCAAATGTCTGAAGGGCTTTCCGTGATTTTCTTGTGAGCCCCGACTGGAATGTCATCTAATGCAGCCTGTAAGCGACAACGGATCTGCTCTGCTAGGCCAACATCATAAATTGGCAACAATGCATAAGGAATTCCCCGGTGCTCAATGATTAGTTTTCTGGAATGTTTATAATAGGGCTTTGAAGGAGTGGATTGTTCTCTTTTACTTAGATTTTCACTCAATAACTCATCAGCCAATTTTTTATTCGACAATGGTGAATAGCTTTTTTCAATAATGGCAAGCTGCCTCGTCCGATCAAAGCGAGCCCAAAGAAACATGTACTTTCGAATACTTACACACTCCCCATTGATAATAATGGCTTTGGTTTTTCTCAAAAACAGGATGAAGAATGCAATCAGAATAGCATATGAAATAGTGCCTCCTGCGGGAATAATGAGCAGCATATAAAAAGGCTGAATCTCATCAAGCACCAAGGGAATAATTTCTATTGATAATAACACTATGCAAAGAATGCTTAGCCAGGCACCTAGGTGATCCACTACTTTCCTGCGCATAGGGGACAAAGCCCTGACTTTGATATAAAGGCACTGATTTCCTTCGTTATCAGTATCGAGCGTTTGTGAAAAATAGCGCCAGAGCATAACAAATCTTAATTCCATCTTGCCGTACCTTTCTTGACTATTGAGAGCAATACCTTCTCAGCGTTGTCAATAATTTCGACTTTGATCTGAGCATAGGCCAATCAGATGTTTCATGATGGCGACCAAAAATTCCTCGCGAATTCTTCGTTTGCGAACTTTTCAAACATAAAATTGAAGTCTATTGTCATAAGATTGTGTGAGGTGGTTTTTCTTCTAAGGGTGGTGTAATGCCTCAAAGTACTCGTGAGCTTATTAAGTTTCTTGCGGTCAGTCTTGCAAGTTTTATGGCGACCAATCGTCAAAATAATCAAAAATGGACTAAATCCAGAGTCGCAGATTATATATCTGGTAGCACGGATATTTCTGGATCTATTAGCGATACAACAATTGGCCGTTTTCTTGATCCAAATTATCCGCAAGAGCCTTCGCCCTCATCTATCAGGATGGTCAGTGAGTTCTTATTGCATCACGGTTGGATTTCCCAAAATCAGCTGGATCTTATTGATCGAAAAAAAGAAGTTCAAATTGCAGCTGCATTATCGGAGTTCTTTAACGCTGGAGATTTGGCACCTGATAGGGAACTTCGTGAAAAGCTGGATGGCAGTTTTGTAAGTTATATTTTACGTGTCCCCTATCTTTTAGAAACCACACTATATGTTACACATCATCATGATGAGCGGCTCATTTCCTGCGCTGAAACAATGCGATTATTTAAAGTAAACGGTAATCAGCAGATAAAGGTATTCACAAAAAACATTAATCAAAAGAATTTTGGAGGAATGGAAAGCACCATAAAGGCTGTGGGCGCCAAACTTGTTATTGAACATTTTTGTTCTGGCGCAGGTGTTGCTAATTCTGGTCTTGTTACCTTTCTTATGAAAGCGGATAAAGAAACAACTTTTTCGTCCGTAATTTCATTGGATTCAATTAATATGAATGATGCGAAGGAAATCTGCGGGTTGAGCGGATCTCGAAACAGAGGCTGGATCACCCTTGACGAAGATGAAACCCTCGCACCATATGACAATATCTCCAAAGCCAGCCCACATCATGCACTTCGGTATTTATGTGGAAGGGTGGAATACTATCCACAGCTAATATCGGAAGTACAGCATATGAGAGTTGCTGAAAACTCTAAGGGTGATGACAGTGATGTTAGGAAGTTTTATGGTTCATTGCCTGAAATCACCAAAGGAAAACAACACGAAAAACAAAATATGGATGAAGACGTCAACGATCCTTTCTGGGCCAGAGTGGATGAAATAGTTAGTAAGACTGAAACCCCGGATGAAAAAATAAAGTTAGCTATAGAGTGGGGAAGCTTGAAGCATTTTAAAGCGGCTTTGGAAGAAGGCGCAGATGCGGATATGAAAATAGGCAGAGGTTATCCGCTTATATTTGCGTTTGCGGCCACTAGTGGGATGCATGAATGGACAAAAGCGCTCGTAGAGATCGGAAAATGTGATCTTTCTTGCACAGATGAATATGGCATGCTGCCAAATCACAGACCTGCAGTGTTAGCCGATACATGGGAAAAAGCAGGGCGGAAAGAATTATCGGATGGGTTCTTGAAAAACAGCCTTTATCTTCAGGAACAACAAATCAAGCAGCATATAGAGAAACATGGCATCACTCAAAGATATGATGACTGGTTTGATCCTAAATAACATTGACCTTTACATAAATATTGATCCACCATGTTCAGCAAATATTATTTTGCTGGAGGCATTGCTGCGTGGTTCAAGGAAAAAACAGAAGACCAAAAGGCAAATTCATACAAACCCGCCAATCAATGCAAGCCGCAGAAACCGTGGCCTCATGGACTGGAAGGGAATTTGATCCAGAAGCTGTAAGTGCCATTGCCGATAATTATCACGAGAAAATGTTTGCAAGTATCTTGGCAAGCCTAGACTTATCAGCAGAATCCATTGAATTCATCTCTGGCAGCTACAGGATGACCACAACCTTTGCTGCTATGGGCGAAACCAGCCATCAAATCGTTTTTGATGAAACCTTCGATTTTTGGACCTGGGGCTTAACGCACTATGCATGTATTGCCACTTTTGAAGAGTTGAGTGAAAAGGAATGGCCTCTGCTAATAGAAAGTCTTGGTGACATGCTTTTGCTGTATAGCAGTGCAGAACTTCAAGAATCCGTTCGCGAAGGGTTTTGGTTCTATATGCAAAAATACAAAAGATGCATGGAATTTTCTCACACACTGTCCAAGGCAATATTAGGATACATATTGTGTCATGAAATTGCGCATTGTCAGCTTGGTCATTTGGATCAGCCAGCCAGCATGGCAATAGAATTTGAAGCAGATTTATTGGCCTCTCAGCATTTCATCAAGTTGATTGAGGCAGACAGCAGTGACAGGGACACTACGTTCTACATTCATCCAGCCCAACAAGCCGCGCCATTAATGTCTATGGAGCTTTTGAGCCTTCACGAAACATGGCTTTCACTCAAAGGTGTCAGTGTATCTGATAATAAATTTCATCCGGTGGCCTCAGACCGGAAAAGCAACATTGAAGCTCAAATCCTTCCTTTTCTAAATGAAGATTCAGCTCATTTTTATCAAGGGTTTTTAAATGGAGTAAGGGACATTAAAGAAATGATGGTGCAAAATTCTTTGAATTCAATTTGAATACAAGCTTTTATAAAGCGTAGATGAGCCACCGATATCCCTACACTGATTCACCGTTATTCTCCTCCAACTTGCGCTGATTAATCTTCGTCATGCGGTTTGCCATTTTCTTAATATTCCAGGTATCTCAATAATGATTAGAAATATCAAAGTAGAAATAAAACGAAATAAGTACCGATTTTATATACTAAAGTGAATGAATAATAACACATTGTAATCATTGGTGTTTATAGGATTATTTTTATTGACTTATTTCATTTGAATTATGTAATGTCCCGTTAATTACATAAAAATAATAATAGAGCATGTAACAAATTGCTCAAACAAATGGGGACAACAAAAATGCATAAGGATTTAGTACTACGCACCAAAGGCACCATCACCAACGATGAATTGAACAAAGTTCAAGATGCTGAGATCATGCTCAACGAAGCAGGGCTAATATTACAAGGCATCACAGACGACGAGAGACACTTAGAAAAAGCCTGGGTCCTCATTATCTACGCAATCGCCCGATTGCAACGCGTAACAGATTTCCAATAATGCGTCTCCTAAGAAGAGCTAGCGGAGTGAAGTTTAGATACGACAAAATCCCAGTGATCTTGTCGGGCTGTCCGAATCCTGCCATTTAACCAACTTAGAATTTTCTTCTGCGTTAAACCAATAGGCAGTCCGCCAGTATGGTTCCAACCGCTGATCTGATCTTCATGGGCATGCAGAAAATCTCGATCCACAAGAACAAAAGTTGGCGTGCGAACACTTTGCCAAGCTGTGAGAACTCGATCATAAAGATCAGCATTGACCCTCTCAGTCTTCCCGGAAATCCATTGCTTTAAGCGATAGGCGGGAACCAGAGAAGGTTCAGTAAGGATAACTATTTCCTCGACGCTATAATCAACTTTTTCTAGCTGTGTTGATAAGGCTTTTCGCATATTTTGCGTTAATGGGATTGTACTTTCAGGGGGAGCGGGAGAAACCACTTCTTCTTGCACGAGAGTTTCTGGCCTTACCGGACTCTTTCGAGCTTCTTTTATATCCGCAGTCACTTTTCTACAAAAATGCAAAACGAGATCAACGTCATCTATGTTTGCAGTCTTCGACGCACCACTCAACCATCTGCTAATAGCCGAAGGCGCAGGATATTCCGGCAGATAAGGGATACATTTATAAATCCTACTCGGCAGAAGTTTTTTCCGATGATATTGCT
>Ga0105358_10001149_pt1 | contig 13980 bp, 8 predicted proteins | sample GOMGulsemesocosm_5_FD_83509 | JGI IMG/M metagenome (GOLD analysis project Ga0105358, IMG submission 83509) | Methane-oxidizing microbial communities from mesocosms in the Gulf of Mexico - GOM15C Gulf of Mexico | ecosystem: Environmental > Aquatic > Marine > Cold seeps | place: Gulf of Mexico... | reverse complement strand
TTTCTTGAGGCAGGAGCGAAACGTGTTTATATTACTGCACGCAAAGCTGAGGCTTGCATTGCTGCGGCGCAAGAGTTAAGTCAATTTGGCGACTGCATTGCTCTCCCTAGTGATGTCGCAACAAGCGAAGGGATAACGCATTTGGTTCAGGAAATAACTAAGCGCGAAAGTCATATCGATGTATTGGTAAATAATGCAGGTGCTGGCTGGGGAGCCCCTTTGGGGCAGTTTCCAGAAAAAGGTTGGGACAAAGTCATGGATATTAATGTCAAAAGTCCCTTTTTCTTAACTCAAGCTTTATTACCCTTATTAAAAAACAGTGCCAACAAAGAAAATACCGCTTCGGTGATTAATATTGGCTCAATTGCGGGTTTAGTCGGTAATGGTTTAGACAATTACAGTTATGCGGTTTCAAAGTCAGCCATTCATCAAGCAACTAGAATATTAGCAACGGAGTTAGCTGCTGCACATATTCGTGTAAATGCAATAGCGCCAGGAAGGTTCTATTCTAAAATGACCGAATTTCTCAGTACTGATAAAGCGGCTTTTGAAGAAGAGTTAAAGAGCATCCCAATGAAACGTTGGGGAGAACCAACAGATATTGCTGGTGTTGCTATTATGTTAGCCAGTCAAGCGGGCGCTTTTATTACGGGACAAATAATTCCGGTCGATGGTGGAACTACATTAATTAATTAATGGTTTGAAAAATAAAGGCAGTACAATAATCAAAATCATACCAAGTAAAATAGAGAATCGAAAATTATTTGTTTTACTTGGTATAACTTATGTTCTACAACAACTAGAGAACTATCAACAATGACTAGCTCAAAACAATTATTTACTCTTATCTCTACAGATGGAAAGCTTGAAATATCTTTGAAAGATGTCGATGTACCTAAGCCTAAGCCTCATGAAGTGATAGTGCGTATTGAAGCCGCTCCAATCAATCCGTCAGATATGTGGCCTATGTTTGGTCCCGCAAATTTGGCTGAAGCAGAGCTTAATGCCGATAAATCAACCTTTACAGCACCAGTACATCCAAGTATTTTACCACGTATTAAATCACGTTTAGGTCAAGTATTACCTATTGGCAATGAAGGTGCTGGTATAGTTGTGGCTACTGGTGATAGTGAGGTAGCAAAGTCTTTAATGGGAAAAACGGTTGCCATCTTAACCGGTGGAACTTATGCTCAATATTGTTGTGTACCAGCACAAGCCTGCATTGTGCACAATGATGATACTTTACCCATTAATGCGGCCTCTTCTTTTGTAAACCCTTTGACCGCTTTGGGCATGGTAGAAACCATGCGCATGGAAGGACATACGGCATTAGTACATACCGCTGCAGCCTCTAGCTTAGGACAAATGCTTAATAAAATTTGTCTAGCTCAAGACGTTTCCTTGGTGAACATTGTTAGAAATCAGCAGCAGGTGGAAATACTCAAAGAAATTGGTGCCCAATACATTTGTGATTCGTCTAGTAAAACTTTCAAAGCTGATCTATACAAGGCTATTGATGAAACAGGTGCAACCTTAGCATTTGATGCCATAGGCGGTGGCGAAATAGTTAGCGATATACTAAACGCTATGGAACAGTCTGGCAGCAAAGACGCGGTAGGTTTTAATACGTATGGTTCAGAAGCAAACAAACAAGTTTATATTTATGGTGGGCTGGACTTTTCCCCGACAACGTTAAATCGTGCTTATGGTATGACATGGGGCATAGGAGGGTGGTTATTAATGAGGTTTTTAGGGAAGTTGAAGCCTGAAAAAATTAGTCAATTACAAAAACAAGTTGCTGATGAAATCAAAACAACGTTTGCCTGTGCGTTTACAGAAGAATTAAGTTTTGAACAAGCTCTGACTCCGGAGATTGCTTTGCAATACAACGCCAAAAAGACCGGCGAAAAATATCTTATTAATCCAAATAAAAACGCGTAAAATTAACATGTGGAGACTTGGCCTAGCTATAGTCTCCCCATTTCTTATTGTGCCTATGCACTTTTCTCAGGAACTCATTGATAACGTCATCTTCGACGTCTGTTGTTGAAGATTCCAGCCTAAAACCCCACTGGAATGATGTTCGTTGGATTTTAGAACATACGTTCCTGAATAACCATTCTCTTCAAGCATTGCCTTGCTTTCGTCGGTTCTGAGCTTGTCGAAGGAAGCCTTTTAATTCTCGCTTCATGGAAAATTACTTAATGGACTTGGAATTATTCTATAGTTCAATATATTAAAAATATCTTAACTCGAATTGATGGTAATTATTTAAATATAAATCGTTGAGTAGTAAATGAATGGATGCTGGTTTTATACTGAAAGCACGGATGATGTAAATAAGAAAAAGTTCAGTGTTCCGCTTATATAGCTTCGATGAACAGTAATGGTTCAGTACAAGAATTTACTTGAGGCAATAGTATTAAAACTCAAGATGGCAGAGTTAAAACTACTGATATTGTTGAATGTTTTCATAATAAAATAAGCCCTAGGCAACGACTAGGGCCTTATATTGTACTTAGCTTTAAATCAATTAAAATTCCATCGCTAATTTTGCATATATTTGACGTCCACGAGGGTCATGTACCTTTGAATCAAAACCGCCATTTGTATACACTTGCGGTGGATCTTGATCGGTAATATTAGTTCCGCCGACAGTTAATACATAGCTATTGTTAGTATCAAACATAGCGCCAACATCCATATTGTATTGTATGTCGACAGTAACCAAGCTATCTACACCTTTATACCCTGAAGTACACGCAGGTGAAAATAAAACTCCGTCGGCACAGTTTTGATCATCTTTATAATCATCTATATAGCGCACAAACAAGTTCGCTGAATGATTAGCAACACGCCAGTTAAGACTGAAGTTTGCTCGTAATTGCGGAGTCGATACGCCTATATTCGAATAGTTCCGCAGACCTAAACCATCTATATTACCTGCTTGAGGATCAACAAGATCATAAGCTAGAATATAAGTAGCATTAATACTCGGCGTCCAAATACCCATACCTGTTTCTATCGTATAACTCGTAACAAAATCCAATCCTGATGTTTCCATTGAACTCGCATTTACATAGGTAGTATTAACCTGTAAAAGTGGACCATTGAGCGGATCACCTGCACGTTTAACTCTTTCAGGGTCTTGAGGGTAGGCGTTTAAAATAGCTTGAAAGTTCTCTTGAATAATCAAATCAGTAAAGTCAAAGCTCCAATAATCCATTTCAATGGACCAGTCATCTACGGGCTCAAAAGAAAATCCCACATTGAAAGCAGCAGACTCTTCTGGCGCTAGTTCTTCATTACCTGATGCGCGTACTGCGGCAAAAGAGGCAGCGCCATTCAATGGATCAGTCATCTGGTTTAAGCTTGTACCACCACCATCACGTTGGAAAATTGAAGGAGCACGAAAAGACGTAGAAACAGAGCCTCTAACCGAAAAACTGTCTGTTAAACGCCATGATGCAGCCACCTTGTGATCTAATGTATCGCCAGTAGAGCCGCCGTAGTCTTCATAGCGTAAGGCAAGTTGTATATCTAGGTCATTTGTGATCGGAAGCGCCAATTCAGCAAACGCCGCCCACACATCTTGTTTCCCATAAATGTCGGGGTTACCAATAACAAAGGAAAAACGATCTTGATTTGACAAAGCATCATAATCTTGAGTCAAATCCTGGTAACGATACTGTGCACCTACAGCTATGGCCGCTGAACCAGCCTCCATGTCGAATAAGTCGGTAGAAACAAACCCTTCTACTACTTTCAAATTGGCATTTGAGTCAATCACTTGCTGTGCTGTAAAGGAATTAATTACATTTTGAGAATTAGGTAGTACAGAATACGATGTAGCAAATGGGTTAAAGTATTCACACGCTCCAACACCTGCCGAGCCAGTAAATGGGTCACAACCTTGACCGCCAAATCCACGTAACGCATTTTGGAATTCCTGTCCTAATGTATCGTTTACAGTGAAAAGGAAGTCGTTCTGAGCGGCTGTATAACTTAACTCCCAAAATCCATCATCTAATTCACCTGTCAGCATGGTGCTAAAGCGTATAGTGTCAGACTCAGTATTTGCGGGGTCACCTTCTTTGCCAAACCCTGCAGCACGCCCAAAGAAAGAAACTGGGGTAGCAAACACGTTACTAGGATGATCAGCGGGAACTGTTGGAAAAGTCAAAATAGGAAATGAAGGTGAACCACCACGCTCTGCTCTGTTTCTGGCATAGCTTACTTCAGTTGTCCATTTTAAGCTGTCAGAGATGTCTTTAGTCGCTTTGAAATAAGATGAAATTCTTGTTTCTTCTGGCACATAAGAATAAGTACCACCAAAGTCGAATCCACAAAAACCGATATCAAGGCCAGGAACAGTGCCAGACGGTGCTAATAGTTTTGGATAACCACCAAACTCTTCACATCCAGTTGGATCAATAAATGGCGTTGCACCAAGGAAAAAAGACCCCGGATTGCCAAGAGAACTTGTATCATCTTGGATACGACCTAGACGTCTGTCAGAGACAAACATAGGTGAACGGTCAGTGTAGCTAATTGCAGCCATAACACTGCTGTCTTCTCCTACAGCGCCCCATAAGCCCTGAATTACATATTCCTTATTTTCACCGTACTTTCCATCTTGATACTCGACGGTAACTTTACTGCCATCATAATCATTCTTAGTGATAAAATTTACCACACCAGCAACAGCATCAGAGCCATACAAGGCAGATGCGCCATCTTTTACTATTTCCATACGGCCTATAGCTATCATAGGCACCAATGAGCTAGTATCTACAAAATTTACACCACCATTATTTGGTTGCGCGTTAACTACTTGCCGTTTATTATTTAGAAGAATAAGCGTAGAAGCTACCCCCAAACCACGTAGATTCATATTAGAGGTGCCAGCAGTAGCATTTTGAGTGAACGCATCAGGTGTATTTTCAGCGCCAGTATTAATAGTAAGCGTTTGCGTAATATCCCCAATGCTTTTGGCGCCCAAAGCATCAATTGCTACGCTATCTACTATAGATAATGGTGAAGGTGATTCAAAGTTTTCACTCCGGCGAACGTAGCTTCCTGTCACTAAAATTAATTCCACGTCTTCCTTTTCTACTTTTTCTTCGGCCTGTGCATATAAAGTCTGTGGAGTAAGCAGGATTGCTGAAACCAAAGCACTAATAGTACTTATTTTCATATGTTTTTTCATATTTACACCTTCATTGTTTTATTGTTTTAATTATTTTTTAAAATCTTGCCAAAATTTTATATTCATAGTGTGTTCTATAAATTCAATGTTATGTTTGTATCTACTCCTATAGCAGCATCTTGTTCACCCCATCAAATAAGCGTATGCATATTTATGTTCATGTTCATGTTCATGTTTATATTTATGTTTAAGTTCATAGTCTGCTTACCCTTTGGATAGCTAATTAAAAAAGGAAACAGCATTTGTTATCTTTTCACGATCAGTACGAGTGTTATTTACTGGTGCATTTTCATCGGCGTAACCAAACGACATGCCAAATAAAATCCCCCGTTGTTCGGGTAAATCTAACGCTTTCTTCACAGGATCAGGAAATTGCCCTAAAGCACCTTGCATGCAACTTGATATTCCATGCTCAGTGAGGATTAAGGAGAGTGTTTGCGCATAGATACCCAAGTCAACAGCCCCCATAATATCTAGATATTTATCCATAGTGAAAAATGCAACATGGGGGGCATCAAAAAATGACCAGTTACGTATCATGGCTAGTTGACGTCCGCGCTTGTCTTCTCGGCCAACACCAATTGAACTATACAGCGCATTCGCAGAGCCAAATTGGCGATCTCTATGAATGCCTTCATATTTGGGTAGCCAGTTAAAATCAGGATTTGGTGCTGTCCCACTCATTACCGCGGTCATTAAATCATCTTTTAAGACGTCCTTTTTCTTTCCTGAAACCACACATGTTTGCCAAGGCTGTACATTGCAATTTGAAGGAGCACGTTGTGCTTGCTCAAAAATAGTCTCTAAAATATCTTGTGGTACAGGGGTCTCCATATAAGCACGAGTTGAATAACGTTTATCTAACAAAGCGGTCACAGACATTGTGGCTCCTTTAATATATTAAAATAGCCTCATATAAGGGGGAGCCATATATGAGGCTGCACCACATCTCAGATAAAATGCAATGCGTTCAGTGAACAATATTTATGCTAAATCTGATGGAAATATAAATCCAATGACTTATTAGAATGACCTACTATTCAAAATTCATATAGTTTGGCTGGATGAGTTTGTTCATGATTTTGACTTGTTTTCAATTTGTCTATATGAATATTGAATAGTAAGTGATTAATAAGATTCATTTGTTTTATAGAGGGTTTGTGATTATCATTCGAGGAAATATTGAACAACTGTCAGTTAAATATATACGGTTTACCTACGATAAAATTGGAGAATAAAAATGCCAGAGTATAAAGCCCCAATTCGCGACATAAAATTTGTAATGCAAGAATTATTGAACTGTGATCAACATTATCAGAAGTTAGGCTATCAAGATGCGAGCGAAGATATGGTAGATGCGATTATTGCTGAAGCGGCCAAGTTTACTGAACAAGTTATCGCACCATTAAATCAAATAGGTGACCAACAAGGTTGCACTTGGACTGATGGCATAGTAACAACGCCAGACGGTTTTAAAGATGCTTACCAACAGTACGTTCAAGGAGGGTGGCCAACATTGTCACAAAGTGAAGAGTTCGGCGGGCAAGGATTACCTCATTCTCTTAATTCTTCCATAAGTGAAATGATGTCGGCAGCTAATCACAGCTTTGCTATGTATCCCGGTTTAAGTCATGGAGCATTAGCTACTATTGACGCTCATGGCAACAATGAACAAAAACAATTATTCATGCCTAAATTAGTTGAAGGAACATGGACGGGAACTATGTGTTTGACTGAACCTCATTGTGGTACTGATTTGGGGATGTTACGAACTAAAGCTGAACTTAATGATGATGGCAGTTATTCAATTTCTGGTACTAAAATATTTATTTCTGCCGGTGAGCATGATTTGTCAGATAACATTGTTCACATTGTTATTGCTCGTATTCCTGGTTCCCCTGAAGGCAGTAAAGGCATTTCTCTCTTTATTGTCCCTAAATTTAATGTCAATGATGATAGCTCTATAGCGGATAGAAATGGAGTAAGTTGCGGCTCCATTGAACATAAAATGGGTATTAATGCGAATGCGACTTGTGTTATTAATTTTGATAATGCTAAAGGTTATTTGATTGGTGACATCAACCGTGGCTTGCATTGCATGTTTACTTTTATGAATTCAGCTCGATTAGGCGTAGCACTTGAAGGAACAGCTGCAACTGAAGCGTCATTTCAAGGAGCATTGGCTTATGCTAAAGACCGATTACAAATGCGATCCATTAGTGGTATTAAAAACCCACAAGGACCTGCAGATCCTATTATTGTTCATCCGGATGTTCGTCGCATGTTACTCACACAAAAATCAATTGCCGAAGGTGGTCGAGCCCTTGTAGGGTATTTATCACAGTTGGTTGATATAACTCATGCTGGAGAAGACTCTGAAATTAAAACCGACGCAGATAATAAACTGGCATTGTTGACACCTATTGCCAAAGCATTTTTGAGTGAGTTGGGCTTTGAATGCACCAGTCATGGCGTACAAATTTTTGGCGGACATGGTTTTATAAAAGAGTGGGGCATGGAACAACTAATGCGCGACACTAAAATTAGTTGTTTATATGAAGGTACAACGGGAATTCAAGCGCTAGATTTGTTAGCACGTAAAATTCTAGGTAGTAAAGGTGAACTTTTACAGTCTTTCATGGCTGATGTAAGCGTGTTTTGTAAAGATAATGCCGATAACCAGTCAATGACTGAATATGTAAATACGTTACATTCATACTTTGAACAATGGCAGAATATTACTGCGGCCGTCGGGAAAAAGGCGATGAACAATGTTGATGAAATTGGTGGTGCGTCTGTTGATTATTTGATGTTTGCTGGTTATGTTACTCTGGCTTACTTTTGGGCTAAAATGGCATCAGTGGCTCAAAGTAAATTGAAAGAGAGCGATGATGATAAAGCATTTTATCAAGCTAAAATTCAAACAGCTACGTTTTACTTTAAAAGGATACTACCTCGGGCCCAAGGCCATGCTGCTTGTATTGATGGTGGAGTAGACTCTATGATGGTTATGGCTAGCGAAAACTTTTCATTCTAACTAACCTTATATGTGGTCTACTACTGAGAATTGTAAGATTAACTATTTGAGAACAGTACACTTTGACTGAAAAGCACTTTACAGGATCATTAAGATGAAGTTGATATTTATTCACGGATCAGGCGGTTGCAAAGAATCTTGGCAATTTCAGGTAGACCACTTTGTTGGTTCTGAGGCAATCAACCTACCGGGGCATCCAGAGGGTAAACTGTGTTCAACCATCGCAGAATACGCAGCTTGGCTACACATCTATATTCAAAACCAAGGTTATCAGGATGTAGTTCTGATTGGACATTCATTGGGGGGAGGGGTTGCGTTGCAGTATGCCCTGAATTATCCCGAAAAATTGGCGGGTATTATTACCGTGGGAAGCGGGGGAAGGCTGCGGGTCAACCCCGCTATCCTAGAAGGTCTAGAGGAAGTTGTTGAAAATCCGTCGCAAATGAGTAATTTCAATGCGTTGATTTATGATCTTATAAAGCCAAGTCTAGCTGAGATAATTAGAAAGCGGGTAATTGAGAACACGCCTGCCGCATTTCTCAATGATTTGAAGGCTTGCGACGGGTTTGACGTGATGGAGCGCCTCGAAGAGATAACCGTTCCACTGTTGGCGATCGTTGGTGATAAAGATGTCATGACGCCACCCAAATATTCTGCTTTTATGGTGGATAAGGTTGCTAATGCCTTACAGGTTACTATACCGGAAGGAACCCATTTTGCCTTTGCTGAGAAGCCGGTTGAAGTTAACAAGGCCATTGAAGCATTTATCCAAGCCTTTTAAGGTCGTAAACGAAATAATACAACAAGATGAACATTTGACATAACCTCTACGAGTTCAATGCAAATTGAAAGTGCTCATGATGTTTACCTACATTTCTAACAAGTGCTTGCAAAGCGCTTGTAACAGAAACAAAAAACTCTGCTATTGCTCTTACATATTGACAACTATATAACGATCACGCTAACGCGAGCATACCCTCAAAATTTATTTATAAACATCGCTCACTTAACTCTATATTAACAGTCATTCTACTAAGCCTTAGGGAAAACTCATTCATGGAACTTTATGATGTGTTTATGTAGCCGTTCATTTTTATTGAAAAAGTTAGAAATAATAATAACTTTGCACTTCAGTTAATTGAGCTACACTTGTAGATAATATTTTATCTACTCAATTAAACAAAGATTAAATAATGAGATATCCTGTTATTTTATATTTGCTCTGTTATTCCCTTTTTTTGTCGGAATATGTTCATGCAGAGGGAAAACCCACCATTCGTTGGTTAACATGGAAACAAGCACCAAACTTTATCATTGAAGGTAGATTCAAAGGTCAAGGGGTCGCTGGAACATTTACAAAACACCTTCAAGACAACTTACCTCAATATAATCATATAAACGTATTAAGTAATACGAGAAGGTATCAATCACTCATTAAAGAAAAAGATGTTTGTGTTGCTTGGGCTTGGATCGTACCTGGAAGCGAAAAGTATCGAATTCATAGCAGAGCCGTTTCATTAGCACCACGATCTGGTATTCAAATTTTGAAGTCAAAGCAGCATTTATTTGGAGAGCCAGGAACGACATTGTCGCTAGAAAAATTACTGACTAACCTTGATCTGAAGCTGGGATATTTAGAAGACATGACTTATTCCAAACGAGTGCATGAATTACTTGAGAAAAATAGAAATAAAGGAAACATTCATTTTTCATCAAGAAACGCAGTAGAGTTTAATTTATCAATGTTAGACAGAGGTCACTTAGATTATTTTTTTAGTTTTTCAGCTCAAGCCAACTTTAATGCGGCATTAAAAGGTATTAAAAATAAATATCAATTTTATAATATTGAAGAGATGGATCTTTATACAAGTATGCATACTCATTGTTCTAAAACTCCTTTTGGTAAACAAGTGATGTCAGAAATAGAAAAAATACTAACAAATGATGCCTTGATGACGCATTTATCAGTTATTGAAAAGTGGCATGGTGAGAATAAAGAGTATCGAGATGTGTTCATCAAATACGTGATTAATCGTGAAACAACTACTGTAGTCACTAATCCAGGTCAATAAAAGATCTAATAATTTATATAAAGAGTAAAATGACAGAGGTTTTTTTGAAAATAATATTACTTCCCAGCATTAAGAGCGATTTAGTATGAATTATTCTTCACTAATTTTTACGGGACCCATCGCTCGAAAGCTTTCATTGGCATTTATTCTGTTAGGCTTTATCGCCACATTAATCATTACAGCAATCGATTCGTATTGGGATTATCAAACGGAACTTCAGCAAATTAATCTTCAATTAGAGAGTATTCAAAAAACACACGCTTCAAGCATTGCGGCGAACGTGTGGAGTGTTGCACCTAAACAAATTAAAATTCAATTACAAGGTTTGCACAATGTTGCCGAGTTTTCATATATCGAAATTACAACACCATATGATGACTTTTGGTCAGAAGGAAAAAAATTAACAGCTGAAATGTTAGTTAAAAATATCCCCTTAGAGTATTCGGAAATGGGGAGCGATTGGGTCGTTGGAAACATGCTTGTTCAAGTAAATTTACAAGAGGTGTTCAATAAAGCCAGAGCTCGTGCAATGAATACTTTTTTATATTTTGCTGTATGGATTTTCGTTATTGCCGGATGCCAATTTCTTATTGTTAGGTATTTCGTTACACGGCATTTAAATCACCTTGCTAGTTACACTTCTTCAATGAAATTTCTTGAAGAAGAAAAAGACTTAATACTCGATCGAAATATTCCAACGAATAATTCTCCCGATGAGCTAGACGCTGTTGTTCACTCCTTAAATTCTCTCCGAAAATTAGTTATTAATTATAATGATAAAGTAAAAAGAGATGAACATCGTTTTAGAGGGTTATTTGAAAACACTGATATCTCTATTTGGGATGAAGATCTCTCTCAGGTTTATCTTGCTCTACAAAAGTTAAGATCAAAAGGGATTATTGATATAAAGTCTTACTTAACAGAAAACAAAAATGTCGCCTATGAACTAGCAGAAAAAATAAAAGTTATTCAAGTAAATGAATCGACCCTAATTTTTTTTCAAGCTAAATCTAAAGAATATTTACTTAAAAACATTAGTAAAACATTGGGTGATAACGCAATAAGTGTTTTTATTGAACAAGTTTGCTGCATTTGGAATAAGAAAAAGGTATTTCGAGCAGAAGCAAACTTTATTGGATTAGAAGGAAAGAAATTTACCGCGATTGTGTCATATCTAATACCAGAGCACGAGGAAGGTTTTAAAAGTATATCGGTGAGCATGTTTGATATTACTAAACGAAAAGAAAATGAACAAAAGTTACTCACTCAAAGCAAAATAATTACCAATATGACTGAAGGGGCTTATCTTATTCGTTGTAGTGATTCAACAATCGTTTATACAAACCCAACCTTTGAAAGCATGTTTGGTTATGAGAAAAATGAAATGCTGGGTAAGCATGTGTCCATAGTAAATGCGCCTGGAGAGAAAAAGCCCGAAGATGTCGCTTCTGATATAACACGTAAATTAAAGCAAGATAAAAAATGGAGTGGTGATGTAAATAATATTCGTAAAGACGGATCTACTTTTTGGTGTTTTGCCAATGTCTCTACATTTGTTCACCCTGAATTTGGTGATGTTTGGTTAGCCGTTCATGCTGACATTACCGAAAGAAGAAAAATTGAGGAAGTATTACGCCGTTCACAAAAAATGGACGCAGTTGGTAAGCTCACTGGGGGTATAGCGCATGATTACAATAATATGCTTTCAATCGTTACAGGATATTCAGAATTATTAGAGCAGTATCTAAAAGAACAACCCAAACTTTTTGAGTATGCCGAACAAATACACCATGCAGCTGAGCGTGGAGCACACATGACCAAAAAACTACTCTCCTTTTCTAAAGCCGATATTGGCGATAGAGTGCCTGTAAACATTAATTTGTTATTACAAGAACAGCAAGAAATGATTAGAAAAACCCTGACTCCACGGATTAACCTTATATTCGATTTTACTGATAACATATGGCTTATTGATGTCAGCACAAATGATTTAGAAGACGCAATTGTTAATTTAAGCATTAACGCAATGCATGCGATACAAGGGCACGGTAAATTATCGTTTAATACTTGCAATAAAAATATTGATTATGAAAAGGCTGCCTTATTGAATTTATCACCCGGTGATTATGTTGCTCTAACTGTAGAAGATAATGGCTGCGGTATGGATCAAGCAACCATCGACAGAGTATTTGAGCCCTTTTATTCAACTAAAGGAGAATTGGGCACTGGACTTGGATTAAGTCAAGTTTATGGCTTTGTTGAGCGTAGCCATGGGGTTATAACTATAGACTCTACAATAGGTCAAGGCACTATGTTTGTTTTCTATTTTCCTCGACTTATAAACCAAAACAAAGATGAAATACCTTTTACAGAAACAATAAGTAGAAAATACCAAGGAAAAGAAACTATTTTGATTGTAGATGATGAAATTGAATTACTTAACTTGAACTGTGAAATCTTAGAACAAAAGGGTTACGTTGTTAATGCTGCCACAAGCGGACAACAAGCCTTAAATATATTAAAGAACACATCAGTAGATTTAGTTATTTCAGATGTAATTATGCCTAATATGGATGGTTTTGAATTGGCAGCTCAAATAAAAGATAAATATCCAACAGTGAAGATACAATTAGCAAGTGGATATAATGATAACGTCGATGCGGAAAGTATTGATAAAGAACTATTAGCCAATTTAATAACTAAACCTTTCACCATTGATAAGTTATTAACGCGTGTTCGCTCTCTGCTTGATAATTAAATCTGATTGTTCGAATGTTTGTTATATTACTACTCTATTACTTTATCTATTAAATAGGTATTAACGCCTTAAAATAGCTGTTAGTAAAATTAACTACTAAATGGCAGAAGTTAATACTAGAGTTATATTGTAATTAAAATGTTTTATAAAGTTTAAAGGGAATAATAAGGAAAATAGGATGGTGGACGATACTGGGCTTGAACCAGTGACCCCCGCCTTGTAAGGGCGGTGCTCTCCCAACTGAGCTAATCGTCCATATTAGATATGAATCTAGGATTTACTTTTGAATTTAAATGATGGTGGACGATACTGGGCTTGAACCAGTGACCCCCGCCTTGTAAGGGCGGTGCTCTCCCAACTGAGCTAATCGTCCGCATATCATTTATGCTGTACTTTAAACAAGTGGCGGAGTGGACGGGACTCGAACCCGCGACCCCCGGCGTGACAGGCCGGTATTCTAACCAACTGAACTACCACTCCGCAAAATCTTGCTTAATTTCAAATTTTTATACAGGTTTTGTTCCTGTTTAAACAAGTGGCGGAGTGGACGGGACTCGAACCCGCGACCCCCGGCGTGACAGGCCGGTATTCTAACCAACTGAACTACCACTCCGCAAAATCTTGCTTAACTTGAGTTTTTAAGGTTCTCTAACCTCGATAAATAAAGTGGCGGAGTGGACGGGACTCGAACCCGCGACCCCCGGCGTGACAGGCCGGTATTCTAACCAACTGAACTACCACTCCGCAGCGTTTACTTATCTACAAATACCATTTTAATTAAAATGGTGGACGATACTGGGCTTGAACCAGTGACCCCCGCCTTGTAAGGGCGGTGCTCTCCCAACTGAGCTAATCGTCCGTCTCTGTGGGGGCGTATTATAGGCAGATCCAAAAAGCTGTCAAC
>Ga0105358_10001145_pt1 | contig 13995 bp, 12 predicted proteins | sample GOMGulsemesocosm_5_FD_83509 | JGI IMG/M metagenome (GOLD analysis project Ga0105358, IMG submission 83509) | Methane-oxidizing microbial communities from mesocosms in the Gulf of Mexico - GOM15C Gulf of Mexico | ecosystem: Environmental > Aquatic > Marine > Cold seeps | place: Gulf of Mexico... | reverse complement strand
GGAAAAAAAGTAAGTTTGTTAGCTCGCGGCCAGCACTCGGCAGATAAAATTTATAAGGCATGGAATAACATTGATTATAATAAGTTTGTGAAATCTGTGCTTGAGCGTCATGATTATATCGGTACAGATGAAAAAGTTTCTGTTTCTGTGATTTACCAATAGGAGCGTATAATGGACTTTTTAAATCAACGTTTAACAGACTTACACATGTATGGTTGGGAAGAGTTTATAAATAACTGGTTCTTTGCAATAACGATATCGTTATTTGTTATTGAGTTACTTATTATAGCGCTTCAAAAAACCATGAGCTGGAACCTATTAGGTGACAGCGTTACCAATTTCATTACCCTTGCTGCACATCAAACTATTGCCGGCTTCGTTGCCGTGTTGTTTTATTTGGTCGCTTTTTTCTGGCTATACGATAATTTTAGTCTAACGCAGTTGCCAATCACTTGGTGGAGTTTCATCGGCTGTATTATCTTGGCTGACATGGTCTATTACTGGGAACACCGTTTTATGCACAGCTGTGGTATCGGCTGGGCTACGCACACGGTGCATCACAGCTCGCCGTATTTCAATCTGTCCGTGGCTTATCGTTTTGGGCCGCTCGATAGTACCCTGCCATTTTTCTTTCATGCACCGTTAGTGATGTTGGGTTTTCATCCATTTATGATATTTTTTGCAGAGTCCCTAGTGCAGGTTTATCAGACCTTGTTGCATACAGAGAAGGTTGGAAAAGTACCAAAACCAATAGAAAAAGTAATGAATACACCATCGCATCATCGAGTGCACCACGCGACCAATACTCAGTATCTTGATAAAAACTATGCTGGAATTTTAATTATTTGGGACCGTATGTTTGGAACGTTCGCAGAAGAAAAGGAAAAGGTAAACTATGGTGTTTATCCCAGAATTAACAGCGTTAACCCTATTACTGTATTCTTCTCGGGCTTCGTTAAGCTGGGGCAACAATTGCGCGATGCGCCTTCTTGGGCGTACCGTCTCAAATTGTTAGTTAAACCGCCTCTTTGGGCTTGGCAGCAGGAGCAGAAAGCAAAAAAGTTGAAGAGAGAAGCTGAGGCAGTAACGTAGATGGAATACTTGTAAAAGTTGGAATGCTGGTAAAAAATCAAAAAAAGGCTCGAGACATACTATCTCGAGCCTTTTTTATTTCTGCAGCTTTTACATTTCAGCTAATAAGGTTCTAATTCGACTAACATGTCGCCGACTAACGATAGGCTTTTCTTCGCTGTCACGTAGACGCATAACATAATGGCCTTCACCTGCTCGCTCCATGCCTTCTACATAATCACGTGCTACCAAAGCGTTGCGATGAATGCGAATAAAGCTTGTTTCAAATTCACCTTCAAGTTCTTTGAGGGTGTCGTCGATTAGCGTTTCCCCACCGCGATGGTAAACCGTTACGTACTTTTGATCCGCGAGAAAATAAAAAATATCATCAATCGGAATCAGTTCGACACCCCGTCGGGTTTTAGCCGAGATATGTTTGCGTACATTGACGTTTTCAGTTTTTGAAATGTCGTCAAGTGCAGCAATCTGCATACGGTTTAGCTTTCGCGCATTATGCAAAACTTCTTCAAGTTGTTCCTGTCGGACAGGTTTCAACAAGTAGCCAACCGCTTGGGCTTCAAAGGCCTCGACGGCGTGTTTATCATACGCGGTGCAAAAAACCACCGCGGGCGGATTCTGCATAGAAGAAATACGTCTTGCCGCAGATAAACCATCTTCACCAGGCATTGAAATGTCCATTAAAACGACATCGGGGCCTTGGTCGGCAACAGCTTTTAAAGCTTCTTCAGCGCCTGCAGCCTGGGCTACAACTTCGCATTCGTCCATGCGAGAAATCATTCTTACTAGGCGCTCTCTTGCCAATGCTTCATCATCGACGACCAAAACATCCATGATTGTGCTCATCTTTTGGGTCTCACCTGTGTTATAAATCGTTGAACTTTAGTTATCGGCAGTTGTAGCCAAATTCTTCAATCCATATTGGATTTTAATTTCATATTGGCTGTCCTGCTCATTGATGTCCCAGCGAACGCTATCCCCAAAATGGGCCTGCAGTCTAGCTAGTACATTATTCAAGGCTACTTGGTTTCCTGCCACCTTGGGGCCTGGAGCAACTGGGTTGCTTACCTCCAAGTATAGCCGGTCATTTCGTTTCAGCACGGCAACTCGAATAATCCCACCTTCAAATAGGGGATGAATACCGTGTTTAATTGCATTTTCAAGCAAGGGTTGCAGGGTCAGGCTCGGTATTAACTGGTGTTTCACCGATTCGTCAATATCCCATTGTAACTGTAATCGCTCGCCCATACGCAGCTTTTCCATGGCCAAATAACGCTCACACAGGGATAACTCGTCCCGTATGGGCACCAAACCTGGCTCAGCCAAGCTGGCTCGAAATAGCTCGCTTAGGTCTTCAACGGCAGTTTCCGCCTTCGCGGGGTCAATTTCAATCAAACAGGCGATGCTATTCATGCAATTAAACAGAAAATGTGGCTGTATTCTTGACTGTAGAGCTTGTAATTGAGCGTTGAGTTGGGCCTGTTGTTGATTCCGAAACTGTTGCTGCAAGTACATGAAGCGCAGGCCTATCCCTGAAAATATCATAGATATTGTCATTTGCTCAGCTAGGTTCCAGAGCTTGAGGCCCAGTATTTCACCATAAAACGAAAGAAGCACCGCGCCAAAGCTTAGGGTCACGAGCTGCACAACAATAAAGCAGCTTACGCCAGCTACTGCCGCGCTTTGACGTTTTAACCAAGGCCTCAAGCTCGCTAAAATTAGCAGAGAGGCGAGGGCAATCCATTGTATCGCCATGGAAACCATTCCCAGCTGCTGCCAGCCTAAATGTTCTAGGCCATAGGCTGCCAAACAGAGGCAAATCGCTAACAACTCACATATTAGAACTACCCCTAAAAACATGGGGGCGCTGCTTAGGTCAGGCAGGAATTCATCGCTGATATTGAGTGAGTCACCGACGCTGGGTTCTAGCTTACGTTGCTGTGAATATTGGGGTGCCAAATGAATCCCGCTTATTATTTTGAGTGTATTAATGGGTGTTATTGATTAAATCACAATTAATACAGCCCGTAACAGTAGTGTTGTATTGTAAGCTTTTCTCTCATCTTAAGCCGCACTCCCTTGCTGGGTGGTTGTTAGGCTATAATGGGCGGCTGAGCCGGCGTAGTTAAGCGCTGATCGAAAATTGGACACGCAAAAAAAGATGCCGCATAAAGCTGATTCTTGATTTTAACGAGTAGTCTTGGTGCTAATGACCATGGCCGCTAGTGGAAAATGGCAAGAACTTAGAGCATTGAAAACCGAATTCACCCTAATTAGTCATTGCCGCTTCGACTTGAAAGTCGAGCGCACATAGCCATAGCAGGATTTATCATGAGCGATTCAACGCCAAAAAGCCCTAATTCTACCAACCAACAGTGGGGTGGCCGTTTTACTGAGGCCACTGATGCTTTTGTGCAACGTTTTACCGCCAGCGTGCAATTTGACCAGCGCATGTATAAGCACGATATTCAGGGCTCGGTCGCCCACGCAACCATGCTGGCAGAAGCTGGAGTTTTAAGCCACGACGAGAAGCAGAAAATTATTGGTGGCCTAGAGCAGGTTCAGGCGAAAATCGAGGCTGGGGAGTTTGATTGGTCGATCCCACTTGAAGATGTGCATATGAATATCGAAGCGGCTTTGACGGATGCCATCGGTATAACGGGTAAGAAACTTCATACGGGGCGTTCACGAAATGATCAGGTCGCAACGGATATTCGTCTATGGTTACGCGATGAGATTGATCTGATCGCCGCTGAACTTAGTCGTCTACAAGCTGGCTTAATCGGTTTAGCTAAACAAGAAGCGAATACAATCATGCCTGGCTTTACCCATTTGCAAACGGCGCAACCGGTGATATTTGGGCATCATTTATTGGCATGGAATGAAATGCTAGAGCGTGATTACAGTCGTTTGCAAGATTGCCGTAAGCGTATGAATCAATCGCCTTTAGGTGCTGCAGCTTTGGCAGGGACAACATACCCAATTCAACGAGAGCTAACGGCAAAACTGCTGGGTTTTACAAAGCCTACTGAAAACAGCTTAGATTCTGTGTCTGATCGGGATTTTGCTATCGAATTTTGCGCTTTCTCGAGTATGTTGTTAACGCATATGTCTCGGATGTCCGAAGAGTTAGTCCTGTGGACATCGGCCCAATTTAACTTTATTAATTTGCCTGATCGTTTCTGCACGGGCTCGTCGATTATGCCGCAAAAGAAGAATCCAGACGTACCGGAATTAGTCCGGGGTAAGACCGGCCGCGTAAATGGACATTTGGTTAGTCTGTTGACCTTAATGAAATCTCAGCCGCTGGCGTACAACAAAGACAACCAAGAAGACAAAGAACCTTTGTTCGATACAGTCGACACCGTAAAAGACTGCCTGCGTGCTTTTGCAGATATGATTCCCGCAATTGAGTCGAAAGAAGATTCGATGTTAGAGGCGGCTAAACGTGGCTTTTCAACTGCTACGGATCTAGCCGATTACTTGGTTCGCAAAGGCATTGCCTTTCGTGATGCTCATGAAATTGTCGGTAAATCGGTTGCCTATGGCCTAGAGACGAAAAAAGATTTGTCGGACATGACCTTGGTAGAATTACAGCAATTTAGTGATGAAATTACTGAAGATGTGTTTCAGGTATTAACGCTTGAAGGCTCTGTTGCCGCGCGAAATCATATTGGTGGCACTGCGCCGGATCAGGTGCTTGCCGCATCGGCAAGGGCTTTGGCCTTAGTGCAAGCGCGTTAGATTTATGAGGGCGGTGTAATGACACCGCCTGATTCCCCTTAGTCCCGATAGCTTGTCGACCTTAAAAATCATTCTTTTATAAGTTTTAGTTAATTCGATAAAGCTTCAATGTAAATCCAAACATTATCGACCCCGATTATTACGGGTGATCGTGAAATTCTTACTCTCGAATCTTTAGCGCTACTCCCTATTTGATCACAAAAAGTGTATTTAAGGTCGAATGCTTGCTTTCGATACGGAGCGCATTGATACACATCTCGTCGTTTAGTTAATACCAACTCATCCCCGAAACTAAGCAATCCTTTTGGTTGCTCAAATAAAGACTCTCTCCATAGGCCGTGATGGAATCGGCCCACAAAAATATAACCGTCAGGTGTATCTTGATTTATCAACACTCCATTTTTAGTTTGTAATATTTGAACGACATTATCATTGATGTCGACAATGCGGTGGCTAGTGATTTTCTCGTCGCTTGCGCGGCTAGGAATATCATCGATAAGTGGTATGGCTGGCTGCATTTGTTGCAGGCTGCTAAATGAAAACCCAACTAAAGCTGAGATAAGTAATAGGTTTAAGGAAAGTAGAACTGCTAAGCTTTTAAAGCGAATAACCAATAGTAAAAAAATTGCAACACCAGCGCACCCTAATGAACAAGTACCAATTTGAGTTTCGATACTTTGTTTGATTACGGAAATATAAAAATATGCTATTTCTGGCACCTGATATTTTCAACCTACACCGAGAGTGAACTACCGAATGTAGAGCTTTTAATACGCTGGATCAAGGTCAGAATATTACAGCCTATTACAAAAGATTCAGCTTAAAAACAGATCCGTGTTGCTACTGTTGGGCTGGCGAAGATAGATGTAGACACACGCGCCAAGACAGCGTTATGAAAACGATCAACTCATGTGAAGCGAAAAATATCGGAACCTAGCTTTTCTGTATTCAGACAGTATTTTTAATTTTTCTAGTGACATATTTATCTTATTGAGAGCTGATTTGTTACTACAATAAACCTAAGGAACCTCTGATTAAGTCTCGCCAGAGGCGGGCGGGGCTTGATCAGAGGTTCCCTAACTTCGTTGGACAATTAAAAATTCAGCGCTTATTACCTACCATAACTTAAGTAATAAATAGGTGACAAAATGATAAGGACGCTATATATTGCCCTCGGGCTTCAGAGACGCCCATCCGCCAAAGATAAATTCACTCTGATAGTAACAACACGTTAAAGACGTCAATATCACAAATATTTTGAATAAGTATGGCTAGCGGAACGCCAAACACTACTTAGGAAAGATATATTGTGAATACAGATAAACTCCCCTTAAGTGCTCCACACATAGGTCAAGGCCCGCCCCTAGATCTAGACAGTAAGCCTATCTCTACGCTTTTTTCTCAATACGCTATCCCTATGACTATTGGGATGTTGCTCAATAGTTTATATCAGCTGGTCGATGCAATATTTATAGGCCGCTACCTTGGGTTCCAGGCAATGTCGGGAATTTCACTTGCTTTGCCTTGGCAGCTTTTACTGATCGCGATAGCGACAATGATTAGTAATGGGAATAACACTCTTCTTAGCCGGTGTTTGGGGGCTAAGGACATTTTGGCTGCACGAAAGATTACAGCTGACGGGTTTACGCTCCTTATTTTTATTTCTATTTTATTTTACGGTTATTCCTTTGCGGGGCTAGACTCGAACGCTCTACCCGATGACATAAGTGCCGGGAGTCGGCAGCATGCCCTTGAGTATTTAACCCCCTTGTGTCGATACTCCGGAGGCTTGTTCTTACTTTGTTTTTATTCAGATGTACTAAGAAGCTTGAATCGTATGAAGCCCCTGTTCCTCGTTATTGTTGTTGGAGCCCTTGGTAATATTGTCGCTGACTTCGTTGCTTTAGAGTTTTTTAATTCTGGTTTGGCTGGTGTAGCGTGGGCAACAATTATAAGCCAGTTATGCTCTGTACTTATAGCGATCAATAGTTTAAAAGGAAGCGGTTTCCAATGGCCTGAATTGGGCCAGCGAGTGCGAACCATGACCTCAATTTTAATGACTGGGGCGCCTAGCTTTTTGTCGTTTATATCAGTTGGGGTGCTAATGGCCTTTGTGAATTCTCTGCTGATAAAATTTGGCGCTGACGATGGGGATACCTTAGTCGGTATATATGGAGTCCTAAGTAGGATCAGTATCTTTATTGTTTTACCATTGATAGCAATATCTAATGCATGCCAAACCATTTGTGCTTACAGCTTTGGTGCCGGCCATATAGCTCGGACCATATGTTGTGTAACGTTGGCGTTGAAGGTTTCTATATTGTATTTGAGTTATGTCATGTTAGTTATGCTTGTTTTTCCTAGTGTTATCTTGAGGCTTTTTGAGGTGCCCCCTGAGTTGATGACACCGAGTGTTGATATAATAAAAATCATGTATAGCGGTATTCCTCTTGCTGGAATTTCAGGTGTCTGTATTGCCGTATCCCAGGCACTTAATTACAAAGTTCTTGCTGTGGTAATGTCATTATTCAAAGTATATTTATTACTGATTCCGCTGCTTTGGTTTACAGGTTCGAGCTACAGTATAGATCGTATTTGGATTAGCTTTCCTGTCGCAGATATTGGAATGGCGATGGTGTCGGTAGCCGTACTTATGTTCTTAAAAAAACAAATGTCATAGAAAAACATGTAAAAGAAAAGGAGGGCTGATCATGAGTAAGCCATTGTTAGAGATAAAACGTTATGGTAAGAAAATTCTTAAGCGCTTTATGCAATCTCAAAAAAACGAGTTGGATAATGAAGGAACTAAATTCGACAAAGCTTTGATGGAAAAGCTACAAAGAATTTCAGGCCCAGGGGCTTTACAGTTAAAACATTGCTTGAACTTTGTGGCAATGTTTTTAGAGTTCAAAGATTGGCAGCATTGCAACCGGGTCTTGACTACTGATCCTGCCGGGTTGAACAGCTCCGTTGAGAGTGCGAATACGCTGGACTCAGGCTTAAAGGAGGAAAACATGGGAACCCTTTGGTACAGCAAGTCATGCGTTGCTTTGAGCAATCAATGGTTCGCGGATTATGAAGAAGCCCGAGGTATTCATGAGCAGCAGGAGGCGTCGTTTCTATTACCTTATAAAAATCAGTATGTGATAGTCACGGAAGATTATTTAAAGCTATTAGGCTTGAGTAAACAAAGTGTCGAGTCTTGCCGATCTGTTGGTGGTGATATGGTTCTTCATTATAGGTGTGGCGCATGGGAGGATGCTGTAACAGATATAATTCGCCATAAGCTATCAACGATCTGATCGTCCGCTTGCCGCCATTTGACTTAAATGGCGGTTCTATCACTTTTTCTTGCATTCCCCGCCATTGCTGGTTTCCTGTGTATTTACTACGATAATTAGTGGAGTCCTAACACGCTGACAGCGTGTAGCGCTTTCCTTAATATAATGGCTGTAAACGAGAGAAACATGATGAACAAAGATAAGCAGGTGACGCTAGATCGCCTTAATGCCCATGCCCCAAAGTTTGTAGCAATATTGGGTGGTAAAATGGTCGACTATGATATCGATAAGTCTTGGGGTTGTTTTGAGTTCGAAATTGGTGAGGATCTTTGTCATTCCGGTGATGTAGTCCAAGGTGGTTTTGTCACGGCGATGTTGGATATTGCCATGAGTCATGCTGCTTTTGTCATCAACAAAGACATGATGGGTTTGTCTTCTTTAGAAATTAAAACCAGCTATATCGAAGCGACTCGAGCGGGAAAGTTACGAGTAGAGGGCGTCGTGCTTAAGAATGGTTACAAAACGGCTTTTCTGGAAGGGAAAATGTACAACAGTGACGGCGTGTTAACGGCGACTGCATCGACGGTTGCGAAATTAATTCGAAAGCCAAAATCGGAGGCGTGAGATGTTAGATTATAATAATAGAGTTGTGTTAATTACAGGTGCTGGAGCCGGCATCGGCGCAGAGGCTGCGAGACAGTTTGCTAAGGCGGGCGCAACGCTAATGCTCGCTGACAAGAATGCCGACAATTTACGAAACGTGATTAGTGAGCTGAAAGAGCAGGGCGTTAACTGTGAAGGTTTGGCGGGTGACGTTAGCAATGAGCAAGATGTGCAACGTTTAGTTAATAAGACGTTGGAGCATTTTGGGCAACTTGATGTAGCAGTCAACAATGCGGGTGTCGATTTAAGTCATGAGCGCTTAGCAGATATTGAAACGGAACACTTTGATGCCATGATGGCTGTTAATGTTCGTGGTGTTTTCCTATGTATGAAATACCAAATACCCGCAATGATCAGCAGCCAAGGCGGCGCAATAGTAAATGTTTCTTCTGTAGCGGGAGTTATTGGCGCACCAAACATGTCGGCGTACGCCGCGACTAAGCATGCGGTTATAGGGTTAACAAAATCGGCGGCTCATGAATATGGCCGCCAGAATATCCGTGTGAACGCAGTCTGCCCCTATATTACCCAAACAGATATGTTTGAGAAGATACTAAACAAAGCCCCAAATCGAGATCAAATGTTGAAAGATGTTAGCAGGCCGGCTGCTTTGAAGCGGATTGCCCAACCTTCCGAGGTGGCTCAAGCTATGTTATGGGCATGCGATGTGAACAACAGTTATATGACTGGTCACGAATTAATGATCGATGGTGGTTTAACCGCAGTATAGTATCGACTCTGCGTTCATTACCTTTGGTGAAATACTGACAGCGTTCTGGTTTAATGATTAAAGGCCTAGCTGTAATTGTCACTAGCAAACCACCATTAATTTTTTAGTATTAGCGTGCACTTAAAGGTAATGATGAATCATAGCGAGCAAGTAAATCTCCAGAATATTGAAAGTAGTGCGGTTTCTTCGGAGCTCGCAAGCTTTCAAAGTTTTTTAGATGATCACCCAAAATTGTTGGTGTTAACAGGTGCCGGTATTAGCACAGGTTCTGGTATTCCCAGCTATCGTGATAAAACGGGTAAGTGGCTAAGAAGAACGCCGATTCAAAATCAAGAATTTGATCGGCAGGCCTTAGTCCGACAACGTTACTGGGCTCGCAGTATTTTAGGTTGGGATTTGGTTTCTAAGGCAAGTCCTACAGCGGGGCACTGCGCCTTAACTCGGTGGCAGAAAGCTGGAAGAATTTCTAGCTTGGTGACTCAGAATGTTGATGGCTTACATCGCCAAGCTAAAACACGTGGATCAATAGATTTGCATGGTCGTATCGATCAAGTACATTGTATGGAGTGCAAAGCCCTATACTGGCGTGATGAACTGCAGGGCGAGTTAATCAGTAATAATCCCGAGTTATGGGAATATGCTCGTAGCAGTGGGGTCGATGCCGGCCCCGACGGTGACGCTAATATAGATGATTGGGATATGGAGAAGGTCGTGGTACCCAGTTGTCAAAAGTGCTCTGGAGTACTGAAACCTAATGTCGTATTTTTTGGTGGCAATGTCCCTGCGGCAAGAGTGCAAAGTGCCAAAGCTTCATTAAAACAGTCTGATGCCCTGTTGGTTATCGGCAGTTCCTTAATGGTGTTTTCGGGTTATCGGTTTTGCAAATACGCTAAGGATCTGGATATTCCCATCGCCGTTATCAACCAAGGCATGACTCGGGCTGATGATCTACTGACTATAAAACTCGATATGGATATTCAACGCGCAATGGCGCTTCTTAAAGCTTAAGCCTGAATGCCGAAATTTTATGGTCGAGACTGTAAGGTGAAAATTTCAAAGCGACTGACCCATCTAAAATCTAATGACTCTTGAGGCGACGGTAGCAAGCCGATAAGTAACATTTTTCTCCAGGCTCTAGCGATACCGGGTCGAAGCTTTCGGTGTTTGCAGCCTCAATACAAATAAATTTTGCTTGCTCATCTCTGGGGATGTCAGCTGGTAGATTTGTATCACCAGGGTTCCAAACAACTGTCGATAAGCTATGGTGTTTTTCCAGTTGCATGGTGGTTTGTGAGCCTGAGTCATTTAACAAGACGGCCCCTTCGTGATGAAATGTAGCGTCTGTTGCCTTATTAACTAGTGTTGTCGTGGCAGAGCTTGATGCCGCGGGCTCGAAGTTATTGCTGAGCTTATTGAAACTCTCACAAGTGCCGACTCCATCGATGGATATATTGTCTAAGTCTGACACCAAAAAATAACTGTGTATGGCTTGGCTTAAACTTATAACGTCCGAGCTAATATTTTCTGTGTGCAGTTCAATTTCGAGTTTCTCTGCATCCGCCCTTATTATTAATCTAGGGCGTAAGGTCGTCGATAGATCCTCATTGGGTGTAAGTTCCATAGCCAGTGAGTATTCGGTATTGCTGCAGGCATCAACCTTCCACTGGGTCAAACGTGCAGGGCCATGAGCTACGGCGTGGGGCTCGGATGGGTGGGCACCAAACCAGGGCCAACACAAAGGAATACCTCCTCTTATGGCTTGCCCTGCCGGTTTAAGTTTTGAGCTAAGCCAGAGCCAAGGGCTTTGGCTTTTGGGCTGAAAGTGCAGTATTTGCGCACCCTGTTTTGTGATTGCGAGCTCCCCCCAGTGTTGTTTAAGCAATAAAACATCTAGGCCGCCCCAGCTGATGGGGTGTTGGCCATAACTAAGGTCGATAAAGTGGTTTTGTAATGGATTATTCATTTAACTCAGTTAACAAATATGGCTTGAGGTTTAAGAAATTATCTATATTATGTAATCAAGTTACATTTTGTGTCTATGTAACGGTGTGCTTCTTGAGAAACTTTTCTCATTGTCCGGTTTTCGGCAGCCCCACCATTGGTGGGGCTTTCTTTTGTAGCTTTGCTATCAGCCGGTAATGGAGTAACTTCAAGACATGCCCTTGTTATGTGCTTATACCCAGCGGAGTTGACCGCTTTGTAGGAAGTACCAATATGAATTTGGATGTCCCTTAACAGTAGAACGTTTATGATCCATAAGACAATAGCAGCAGTTACCCAGCGAATTATTGAACGTAGCCGAGATACGCGCAAGGCCTATATCGATAAGGTCACCTCCGCGCAGCAGCAACAAGGTGTATCGCGCAGACACTTGTCCTGCGGTAATTTAGCCCACGGCTTTGCTGCTTGTGATCAACAGGATAAGGGGCTTTTAGCCGTCGACCGCGCTGCAAACCTAGCCATCATCTCGTCCTATAATGATATGTTATCGGCACATCAACCCTTTAAAGATACCCCAGACCTCATTAAAGAAGTTGCTCGCGAACACGGCGCCGTCGCTCAATTTGCAGGTGGCGTGCCCGCTATGTGTGATGGGATCACGCAGGGGCAAGATGGCATGGAGCTATCACTGTTTTCCCGAGATTTGATCGCAATGTCTACTGCCATTTCTCTTTCTCATAATATGTTTGATGGCGTCCTTTGTTTGGGGGTCTGCGACAAAATTGTTCCAGGCTTGCTGATAGGTTCTTTGGCGTTCGGCCATTTGCCGACTGTTTTTGTGCCAGCAGGCCCTATGACAACTGGACTTGCGAATTCAGAAAAATTACGGATTCGCCAGTTGTACGCCGAAGGTAAAGTGGGTCGCGACGAGCTATTGGAAGCTGAGAGCCAGTCTTACCATGGCCCTGGCACCTGTACCTTTTACGGCACCGCCAACAGTAATCAAATGCTCATGGAGATCATGGGCTTGCAACTTCCGGGCAGCTCTTTTATTAACCCGGGTACTGATTTACGCGAAGCCTTAAGCCGCCGAGCTGTTAGCTGTGTTCTAGAGCAAACGAGTTTGACCCCAAGCTACCGTCCATTGGCAGAAGTCGTGGATGAGCGCTGTGTTGTTAATGGCATCATTGGATTGTTGGCAAGCGGTGGGTCGACAAATCATGCAATACACATTATCGCCATCGCGCGTGCAGCCGGCATAATTGTCGACTGGCAAGACATGTCTGAGCTGTCCAGTATTATTCCTTTGCTGTGCCGCATATACCCCAATGGTGAGGCGGATGTTAATCACTTTCAGGCTGCTGGCGGCATGGGCTTGTTGATTGCTAATCTTTTGGAAGCCGGACTATTACACCAAGATGTAACAACAATACTTGGCCATGGTATGGATAAGTATTGCCAGGAACCCACTATCGAAGGTGGCTCCTTATCGTGGAGAGATGGCCCCAAAGAAAGCTTAGACCCCGATGTAGTTACAAAAGCCAGCTCAGCATTTAGTGAACAGGGTGGTCTGAAATTGTTGACGGGCAACTTGGGACGCTCGGTAATTAAAGTATCGGCGGTGAAACCAGAGAATCAAGTAATTAAGGCGCCAGCAATTGTTATAGAGCATCAAAATCGATTGCAAGAATTGTTTGATGATGGAAAGCTGGAGCGAGACTTTATCGTCGTCGCACGCTTTCAAGGTCCCAAGGCCAATGGTATGCCAGAGCTTCATAAATTGACGCCCATCTTAGGTGTACTTCAGGACCGAGGGTTCAAGGTGGCGTTACTTACCGATGGCAGAATGTCTGGCGCGTCAGGCAAAGTTCCAGCCGCTATTCACCTCCAGCCAGAAGCCTTAGATGGCGGTGCTATCGCGAAAATAGAAGACGGCGATCTTATCGAGCTGGATGCAGTAAACGGTACGGTAAATGTTTTAGATGCAGCGGTTTTGGATCGGCCAGTGAAAAATATCGACAGTACGATAACCCAGGGAATGGGCCGAGAACTGTTTTCGGGATTTCGTTCCCTCGTGGGTAACGCCGAAGACGGCGCTAGTATCTTCTCTTAAATTGTAGGTCCGATATCTGAAGGATAGAAAAATGCCAAATCAAACAGACATAGTTATTTTCGGTGGCACCGGCGACCTCTCTGAACGGAAATTAATTCCAGCCTTATACCGTGCTTATAGAGACGAAAAGCTGAGCGAAGATAGCCGCATATATATTACCAGCCGTAGCGCTGAAGATGTCGACAAATACTTCGATGGTTTATATGAGCGACTAAAACCCAATTTTGATGGCAGTGACAAATTTACTAAAACAAATTGGGATACCTTTAAATCTCTGTTACATCCGATTCTAGTCGACATTGCTGTTGATGGAGATCATTGGAGTAACCTTGCCGCTAAACTGTCTACAGAACCTGACCGTATAAGAGTGTTTTATTTAGCAATACCACCGATGATCTTTTCGGTATGTTGCAAAAGATTGTCAGAATATAAGT
>Ga0105358_10001137_pt1 | contig 14049 bp, 10 predicted proteins | sample GOMGulsemesocosm_5_FD_83509 | JGI IMG/M metagenome (GOLD analysis project Ga0105358, IMG submission 83509) | Methane-oxidizing microbial communities from mesocosms in the Gulf of Mexico - GOM15C Gulf of Mexico | ecosystem: Environmental > Aquatic > Marine > Cold seeps | place: Gulf of Mexico... | reverse complement strand
GCCGGCTCAATCGATAATGCGTAAAGTTGCCAAAGGCGATGCTTTGTTAGGCGGCGTGTCATTTTGGCGTGAGAACACTGGCGACAGAAACAAATCTCTGTGGTTGAGTGACCCAATTATCCGTCAGGGTGAATTTCAGGTTGGCCTATACAGCTGCGGTTTACCTGTACCCATTGTCGACCTAGAGGGCCTTAAACAATACCGAGTGAGCTCTCATTCTAATTGGCCGATGGTGGCTGAACTGTTGCATGACTTAGAGTTGACAGATTTATCCCTGAGTTCAGATTGGGGGATGGTTGCTCAGCATTCTTGCAACGGTATGAGCGACTTGATCGCGGCGCCATTTACTACGTCAGCAGAATTACCTCTGAATTATCTCGAGCGGCTGTTGACCCCAGTGCCGGGGGTGAGGCTTCGGGTAGCTGGAACTCGACACTTTGTCATTAGCCGTTTACACCCTAAAGGGAAGCGCACCTATTTTTCCCTACAGCGTGGCCTTCGTAAGTTGAGAGTAAAAGGTAATATTGCCCGAGCTCTGCGCCAGTCTGGTTTTTTACATCAAGCCGCAGCTGACTGGACCTTCCTGAATTAAAAATCTCACCGAAACAGAGGTCTAAGTCATGCCTAATGCGAGTCGTTTCGTGGCATTTTTGTCGTCCTTAAAAACACATATGATTTGGTTGGCTCCGCTTTTAGCTGTGCTTCTTGGTTTGTCGATGTTGAGTTCGGGCTGGGATTCAAAAGCGTGTTTGGCCGCTGCGCTGACGTTATTGTGTGCCCTCTGGTGGATGTTTGAGCCGATTCCTATTCCCGCCACATCACTAATTCCTCTTGGGATTTTTCCGCTTTTGGGTGTGCTGACGCCAAAACAGGTGGCCTTAGCCTATGGCAGCCCTTTAATTATATTGTTAATGGGTGGCGCGATGTTATCCAAGGCAATGGAAAAAAGTGGGGCCCATAGGCGGATAGCCTTGGGCATGGTCAGTTTGTTTGGCGGCGGCTCTCAAAGGCGTTTAGTGCTTGGTTTTATGGCCGCGTCCGCGGTGTTATCAATGTGGATCTCAAATACGGCAACAACATTAATGTTGCTGCCTGTTGCCATTGCAGTATTGGAAAAAAACACCGATCAGCGTTTAACAATAGCGCTGTTGTTGGGCATTGCTTATGCGGCCAGTATCGGCGGCCTTGGAACACCGATCGGTACGCCGGCCAACGTTATTATGATGCAGTCATATGCCACGGCAACGGGCAGTGAGCCTAGTTTCTTGCAGTGGATGAGTTGGACTATACCGGTGGTGTTGATCTTGGTCCCGCTTGCCGGCTTTTGGTTATCTCGACATCTCGAAAAAGATGCGAGCCATCTTTCCCTACCGGTGCTTGGCGAGTGGATCGTTGCTGAAAAGCGAGTCATGGTGGTTTTCGCGATCACCGCATTTGCATGGATAACACTCAAAGGCCCTTATGGTGGCTGGGGACAATGGTTGCCGAGTGCTAATTATGGTTCGGTAGCGCTGGCTGCGGTATTGGCTTTATTTATATTACCCGATGGGAAAAAGGGAAAGTTACTGGATTGGGAGAGTGCCAATCAAATTCATTGGGGGGTTTTGTTGCTGTTTGCTGGGGGTATCGCCATTGCAAAAGCTTTTGAGCAGACCGGGCTGAGCGTCGCGATAGGCGAGGCGTTGGCAGGTTTCGTGAGTTTGCCGATATTAATATTGTTATTACTTCTCACGGTAGGGGTTGCGTTTTTAACTGAGGTTACCAGCAATACGGCAACAGCAACGCTGTTGATGCCTATTCTGGCGGCGACGGCTATCGCTAGTGCTATTAACCCAGCATTGATAATGTTACCAGCAGCATTAGCCTCAAGTTGCGCTTTTATGCTTCCCGTTGCGACAGCGCCAAACGCTATTGTTTTTGGCACGGGCAGGGTGACTATTGGTAGCATGGTAAGTAACGGCTTTGGGATTAATATTCTTGCTGTGCTGGTGATTACTTCTGTTTGCTTTATCGCCAATACTTTTGGCATATTATAATATCGGCTTTTGCTCGGGCTTCTTGGCCCCCTGTATTATTTCACGATGGATTTAAAACATCTGTGCAAATACTTATGCCCTCTTAAATTGATCGATACTCTTCACGAGTTATAACGAGAGCCTTACTTTTTTATGGCCCGTAAAATAACAAACTTTTTATTGCTGGCGATTATAGAGTGGTTGCCGAACAAGCGATCTAATATCTTGTGATAGCCTAGGTGCCGGTTCCCAACGATCCATAACTCACCATTTTTTCTCAAAACCCGCTTAGCATCATTGAACATTTGTTTCGCAATAAAATCACCAATTGCATGCTGCTGATGAAATGGTGGGTTGTTGAACACAATGTCTGCACTGCTATCATCGACGCCACTTAGGCAGTCAGTCTGAATAAACGATGCTTTGTCGGTGTGTCCCAAAGCCGACTTGAAATTAATCTCGGCGCTCTTTACTGCCATGAAAGACTCATCGTAAAAGCTAACGTTAATGTCTTTGTTTTGCTTGGCGGCAACTAAGCCTAATAAACCATTACCACAGCCTAGGTCGACGATATGTTTAGCGCCCAAGTCTTTTGGTAAATGTTCTAGGAAGAAGCGAGTCCCGATATCTAACTTTTGCTGGGAGAACACGCCAGCATGATTGGCGATGGTAAGGTTAAGTTCATCGAGCTGGTAGCTTTTGGGGTAGGGCGAGTTAACATCGGTAGATGACTTTATAAGCGAATCTTTCGGGGCGCAAAGAACGAGCCTGGCTTTTTTCTTGGCAAGGGAGGTTTTGGTTTCTCCGAGTATCTTCTTAAATAAATTCAGCGTGCTGGTGTGGACATGTTTGGCCATGGCTGCAGCAATAACTACCGAGCTTTCAGTGACTAGAGGCTTTAGTCGATGTAGCTGGTCTTCAAGTAGCGCCAAACTTTTTGGAATTTTTAGGATGACCAAATCAAAACTAGTTTGTGATGGCCAATCCAAACTATTGCGCAGGTCAACGTTTTCTGGGTCAATATTGTTCGCTTCAAAATTTTGGCTTGCAGCCTGCAGCCCAAGCCATGAATCGCTAATCGATGTTGGTCTAAGCTTGTGCAGGGCGCAACTCAGGGTGCCAAAGTTATCATTGATGATTAAGGTGCTGGCTGTTGTGCCTAATTCTGGTAGTTGCGTTTCTACTTCTTGTAGCAGGTATTCGTCTGCAGCATCCCATGCCTGAAGCTTGTCACCCTGCCGAATAGGGTAGCGATATAAGGTGAGTGATTGGCCGGATATATCGAGCTGGGTGTTGGCATTGTTCATGGCAGTCTTCAATTGAACCTAGTAAATTGTTCTTGGGAGTAAGGCTTGCTTGAGGGCAAAGAATCACTGCAGCGAAGGTTCGTTACAGGGTTAATGACAAGCGTTGCAGTGCGGGGTGAATGCTATTCTTACCGCATAGGCATAAGCACAAGTCGGCGAGTTCACTCCAGGCATCGGCTTTACGCATGCCCTTGGCGGCTCGATCAATACCATTGGCTTTACGCATGAGAAGCTCAAGCTGAGGCGGGCTTAATCTTTGTAGTGCAGCTCGAACTAAGGGCTTTCTATTATCCCAAACGCCGGCGCTTTTGGCTGCACGATCAAAATGCTGGCCTTGGGTTTGAGCGTGAGTTATTTGATTTAAGCATCGAATCTCTCTAGCGAGCGCCCAAAGAATAGGAATGGCATCGGTGCCTTCGCTTTTTAACCCTTGCAACGTTCGAACACACGCTTCGGCTTGGCCGTTTAGAGCTTTGTCGGCGAGATCGAAAATATCGTAGCGAGCACTGTTGGCAACCGCGCTGCTCATTAGCTCGGTGCTAATATGATTGTCGTCGGTTAGTAATTTAAGCTTTTCAATTTCTTGCGCCGCAGCCAGTAAATTACCTTCGACCCGAGCACATAGAACTTCAATGGCTTGTGGGTCAGCGCTAAGACCTTCTGAACTTAATCGTTGGCTTATCCACTGGGGGAGTTGAGCAGTTTTAATGGGCCAAATTTGTATTGTTGCGCCAGCCTTATCTAAAGCCTTAAACCATTTGCTGCGTTGTTGGCTTTGGTCAAGCTTGGCAGTATTAATCAACAGTAAATTATCGTCGCTTAAATTTTCACAGTAAGCGTTAAGAGCTTTGCTGCCTTCCGCGCCAGGTTTTCCGCTGGGAATGTTGAGCTCAATTATTTTCTTTTCAGAAAATAAGGACAGTGCATTGGCTGAATCGTTTAGGCTGATCCAATCAAAACTGCGATCCACTTGGTGGACCTCGCGCTCGGTGTAACCTGCTTTACGTGCGGCGATCCTTAACGTATCACAAAGCTCCTGGGCCAGAAGCGGTTCGTCCCCACTAATTAAATAGACGGGTAACAAACCTTTCTTGATATTGGATTGAAGTTGCTCTGGGCGAAGTTTAGCCATAGTTCTAAGTGCCGGCTATTGTACGGCTGTGCTGGTTTTGACTAGGGCCAGACGACGAAGAATTTGCTGGATCATATCGGCTCGCATTTCTTTTCGCAGTATGCGCTCCTCTTGATCTTTACCCAAAGTGTTGTTTGGATCGTAAGAATAGCTTCGAATTGTTGCCGCGCGGCTCGCGTCTTGGTACGGCTTCTCTGAGCTTGACTGCTGGGTAATACGATAATCAACACGCATATTAAGCTCATATTCTGCTGCGAGAATTTGTGAGCCAACCGCAGCTGTGCGACGGTCGAAGGACATGGCTGATAGGCTTAATCGAAAGTCAGCCTTTTTACCATTATCGATGAGCTCTACGCCATTACGTTGTAAGGAGGACTTGAGTTCACGTAACAAGTGGCTATCGTTGCCGCTTACATAAAGCTTACCCAGTTCCGGTCCGAGATCTATCTGACCACGTAAATGCCAGCCGCAGGCTGAAACCAATGTAATGCCCAGAGCCATGATAATAATATTTAATCGTTTCATGTTTTACCTGCTAGCGTGAAAAGGGCGCGAACGCCCGATGTTTATTTTACGGCGAAAGTAACCAGTTTGTTGGGGATTACTTTGCACATTTTTATTTCTTTATCGACCAGAAACTTAGCAACATTTGGATCGCTTTTGGCGAGCTCAATAATGCTTTCGTCACTAGCGTCCGCTGCAACAGAGATCTTGGATCGCACTTTACCGTTAACCTGAACAACAAGTTGCACAGAAGATTGAACGAGGGCGCTCTCATCGACTGTTGGCCAGGGGGCATCGATAACATTGCTGCCATTGCCAAGGGCTAGCCATAGGGCATGACAAATATGTGGCGTTACGGGGGCCAGCATCAATATAGTCGCTTCAAGAGCTTCTCGCTCTACCGCCAAGCCTTCTGGGGTGCTGCGATCAGCTTTGCGAGAAATATCGTTCATCAACTCCATAGCTGCTGCTATAGCAGTGTTGAAGGTTTGGCGACGGCCAAAATCATCACTGATTTTAGCAATGGTGCTGTGAACTTTTAAGCGCAGCTCTTTATGCTGATCATTTAGTTTTTCAGCATTTAATGTTGGCGCTTCACCGGCGTTTAAGTGGGCATGCGTTGTCTTCCAAAGTCGACGTAAGAATCGACTCGCACCTTCAACACCTGAATCACTCCACTCAAGTGTTTGCTCTGGTGGCGCGGCAAACATCGTGAATAACCGGACAGTATCGGCGCCGTATTGGTCGACGGTAGTTTGTGGATCAATGCCATTATTTTTAGATTTTGACATCTTAATAACACCGCCGGTTATTAACGGCTCACCACTTTCAGTGGTCGCGCTTATAACTTTACCTTTTTCATCTTTTTCTAAATTGACGTCGGCGGGGTTGAACCAAGTTTTACTGCCGTCGTCATTTTGCTGATAAAAAGATTCCGCTAAGACCATGCCTTGGCACAGTAGGCGTTTAAAAGGTTCGTCGGAATTCAACAGGCCTTCGTCACGCATAAGCTTATGGAAAAAACGAGCGTACAATAAGTGTAATATCGCGTGCTCAATACCACCGACGTATTGATCAACCGGCAACCAGTAGTCAGCCTGCTCTGGGTTAAGCATGGCGTCTTCTATATTGGAGCAGGTGTAGCGAGCGTAGTACCAAGAAGATTCCATGAAGGTATCAAAGGTATCGGTTTCGCGCTCAACGGCTTGGCCGTTGTGGCTGGTTTTACGCCACTCGGGGTCAGATTTAATCGGGCTCTGAACGCCGTCCATCTCAACATCTTCCGGTAACAAAACCGGTAGGCGATCCAGCGGTACCGGAATTTCACCGCCCTCGGGCAAACTAAACATGGGAATTGGCGCGCCCCAGTAACGCTGGCGGGAAACTCCCCAGTCTCGTAGGCGATAGTTGGTTTTAGATTGGCCTTTATTCAGAGCTTCTAATTTGCTCGCCGCGGAGACGGAGGCTGCTTGAAAACCAAGCCCGTCCAATTCAGAAAAGTGCTCGCCAGAATTAACAATAGCGGTGTCGGTCTTGCGGGCATACCATTCATGCCACTGGCTATCGTCAAACGTTTCGTCATCGAGCGTGCTGCTAATAACTTGCTTGATAGGGAGTTGGTATTTCAGCGCGAATGCGAAATCGCGTTCATCGTGAGCCGGTACTGCCATCACGGCACCAGAGCCGTAATCCATCAATACATAGTTGGCGACCCATATTTCAACTAGCTCACCGGTAATCGGGTGAATAGCTTTGAGTCCGGTATCGATACCTTTCTTTTCCATCGTCGCCATATCGGCTTCGGCAACGGAATTACTTTTACACTCTTGGATAAAAGCCGCTAGCGTGTCGTTTTTTTCAGCTAATTCAAGGCTAATGGGGTGCTCAGCAGCGATGCTCACATAGGTCACGCCCATGACGGTGTCGGGGCGAGTGGTGTAAACCTCTAAGCTGCTGAGTCCGGCGGTTTCAGCTTCTAGAGCAAAGCTCATATCAACGCCGGTGCTTTTACCGATCCAATTACGTTGCATGGTCTTAACTTGCTCGGGCCACTCGGGGAGTAGATCAAGGCTGTCGAGTAGCTCTTCGGCATAGTCGGTGATTTTAATAAACCACTGTGGAATTTCTTTACGCTCTACGGTTGCGCCGGAGCGCCAGCCTTTGCCGTCGACGACCTGTTCGTTGGCTAGAACGGTTTGATCGACGGGGTCCCAGTTGACCGTAGCCATTTTTTTATAGACCAAGCCTTTTTCATATAAACGAGTAAAGAACCACTGTTCCCATTTATAGTAATCGGGCTGGCACGTCGCAAGTTCACGGCTCCAATCAAAACCAAACCCCAATGACCTCAACTGGTCTTTCATGTAATCGACGTTACTGTGAGTCCACTTGGCAGGAGCTGTTTTATTTTGGATGGCGGCGTTTTCAGCAGGCAAACCAAAGGCATCCCAGCCCATCGGATGCAGGACATTTTTGCCTAACATACGTTGGTAGCGAGAGATCACATCCGTAATGGTGTAGTTTCGAACGTGTCCCATATGCAGCTTGCCGCTAGGGTAGGGAAACATGGCAAGGCAGTAGAATTTTTCACGGTTGGGATCTTCGCTTACTTCAAAGCTCTTCTCTTGATTCCAATGCGCTTGGGCTTGTTGTTCGATGGTTTGGGGCTGGTATTGCTCGTCCATAATCTATCTATCTAGCTGAAATATAAGTGGGCAGGGCTTAGCCTGACAAAAAGGCCTAATTATAGGGCTTGTGAGTGATATTAAATAGGCCAAATTGCTTGCGGTAGGAATCTTTTAGCGAGATTTGTTGGGCCTGAACCATGTAGCTTACAGGCCCAGCGGTGTCTGCTGACTCAATACAATTTGGCGTCGCCTGGTGGACGTGTTTTAAAACGGCGGTGCATCCATATGTACTCCCCTGGGTGCAAGCGCACATGCTCTTCTACTATGGCGCTAAAACGGGTGACATCGGCGACGGTATCGTCACTGGGAAAGTTTTCAAGCACCGGGGTGATATCAACCTGGTAGCCCGTTTTCGTGCGGTAGCCACAGCTGAATAAGACCTTGGCGTCAGTGGCTTTGGCAAAGTCGCTCGGTGTCGGTACTGTTGCGGTCGGGATGCCGAAAAAAGGTACGAATATGCTGTTTTTAGGACCCAGGTCGTGATCGGCGGCGATAACGCCAGTTTCGCCCTGGCGGATATGTTCCAAAAACCGGCTCACCCGCTTGTTTGAAACCAGCTTGAGGTTATATCGATTACGGCCCTTCTGAGATACGTATTCCCAGCATGGGTTATTGTGAACACGAAACAAAATTTTCATCGCGTGGTGCTGTGCGAGAGGCCCATAGGCTGCTTCAAGGCAGCTGTTATGCATGGCAAGTAAGATTGTTGGCTTTCTCTCGCGCTGCTTGAGATGTTCTAGGCCACTGACTGAATGCAGGGCCATTACGCGCTTCTTTCTTCCCCACCATATTAGGCCTGATTCATATAAAGCCATGCCCGCACTGGCGAAACTATCTTTAGCGATAACCTCCCGTTCTTGGGGTGTTTTGTCGGGAAAGCAAAGCTCTAGGTTTTTCAGGGTTGTTTTACGTCGACTTTTGGCAACCTTAAAAACTAAGTGGCCCGTCCCTGTGCCTAGTGCCCGAATAGCAGAAAGCGGAAGGCGTCCGATTAGCCATAAAATGGCAAACCAAAACCAAAGCAACCAGTATTTAGGGTGTAAAAAGGACCATTGAAACTGGTCGAGGTTCTCGTGGGCACGGTCAGACATAGAAGGCTCAGATAAAAAAACGCCAATATACCTTAGGACAGAAGCGATTCACACTGCATGGAAGGTATTTCAACGTGGGGCAAAGGCCGTTCAAACCTCTAAACATTGAGTCAAATGTGTCGTAATTCCCTCTGTTACGGCAGCGGTGATACTTTTAATCTATCTGTAACTTCTTCAATATAAGCGTTTACTCGATGACTGATATTAAGCTGTATGGATATTCGACCAGCCCATTTGTTCGTAAGGTGGGATGTATATTATATTTCAAAAAAATAGACTTTGAATTTGTACCGGTGAACCCGTTCGACCCCAGTGTCATAGCGTTCACTGAAAAAACCCAAGTTCCGGTGTTAAAGATTGGAGAGGAGTGGCGGCTAGATTCTACCCCTCTGGGACTATGGCTTGAGGAGTTGTATCCAGAGGTAGCAATTCTTGGCAGTAATGCAGAGCAGCGCAAAAAAATAATAGCCGCAGATGAGTGGGTTTCAAATCGTTTTATCCCCGCGATGTTCCGGACTGCTATCGACGGGCCTGATAACTTGGCGGCCAAACATCGTGCTTGGCGGCTGGCAGCGATCGTGAACTCTCAATCGCCGCTCCCGGAAAAAGTTAGAAACGCCTGGCCAAATGTTTTACGCCAGGCGCCTTTTATACTTAGCATGGTTGCCGAGCTTGATCGCACGCAGTCTCTAGCCGACATGTTTAAAGAAATAACGATGGAGCTTGTTGAGCTTCTTGATGGCGGGCCGTTTTTGGCGGGACAAGATCAACCGTCGTTGGCAGATTTGGCGTTATTCCCACAATTGGTATTTCCCTATATGGTGGGCTTGGAGTCAGAGCTGACGATTGCAAAAGTTGAGCCTATTAAAGACTGGTTTCAGGCGATGCGGCCATATCTGCCGGCCAACCCTCTATTGGTTCCAGATTATATGCTCGTCGAGCCTCAACTTCCGTGGGAGCTCGAGGGTTAATCGCAGCGGCTTTTTGCTTCGCTGATAATGGATGGCGAGGGTTGGTCTAAGGGCCTTATAGGGTAGTGTGTAGTACTTAACCACTGCGCTACGCCCTCATTATCCATTGGCTTTGCAATATGAAAACCTTGTAAATAATCACACTTCCATTCAAGCAGCTGCTGCATTCCGCTTTCATCTTCGACGCCTTCAGCAACGACTGATAAGCCAATGTTGTGGCTGAGTTCTATTGTAGAGCGAACAATAATTTGATCTTCGTTATCGTCTTTCAAATTTAATATAAAGCTCTTGTCGACTTTTAATTCATGAACTGGCAGTTGCTTTAATTGCACCAGCGATGAATAACCGGTGCCGTAATCATCAATTGATAACTTGATACCTAATTGCTTCAAACGACTTAAGTGCTCTATGGCAGACTCGGGGTCTTGTACCGCAGCACTTTCAGTGATCTCCAATGTTAAAGATTTTGCGGGTAATTTATGTTCATCGAGCATGTCGGACACGGATTGAGCAAAGTTTTTCTGCTGAAGGTCCATGGCCGAAATGTTCACCGCTACCGCAATATCTAGACCCTGGGTGCGCCATAATAAGCATTGTTCCATAGCTCTTCTTAAAACCCACTGGGTTAGCTCTACGATGTAACCGGTTTTTTCGGCAAGCTCAATAAAGTCATCTGGCGGTACAAAGCCTAATTCGGGGTGTATCCAGCGTACCAAGCATTCAACGCTCTCTACCACCACTTTATCGTCGCGGCGGGCCAGCTTAGGTTGAAAGAATAATCGTGTTTGATTTTCTCGTATAGCATTGGGTAGCTCGCTCATTAGAGTTAAGCGACGGACACTATTTTCATCGTGTTTCGGGTCATAAATAACGGTTTTACAGCGGGCTTTAATAGCTTCGTTTAGAGCCACTCCAGCGCGTCGAAGCAGCCCTTCTGGAGTGTCTGCGCTAAAGGGATAAATGGCGACGCCAACAGTAGCTTGTAAGCTAAGGCAGATGTCGCTGACGTGAAAGTCTTGGGTGAATTCATTGTGCAAGGCTTCGCTGAATTTACGAGCTTGGCCGATATCGGAAGCCACATAAGCGACTACAAACTCATCGAGATTGAGATGCGCGGCGCAATCAACATTGAGTTGATTCTCTAGCCTTGCGGTGACGAGTTTTAATAGTTCATCGCCCCATGAGTGACCTAGGGCGTCGATAATTTCTTGAAAATGGTTGAGTCTAAATGTTGCTAAAATTAGTATTTCTTTGGGTTGATCTAAAGCTGTAATGATTGATGTGCAATGCTCTAGAAACCCATTTCTATTGAGTAATCCAGTTAGGGTGTTATGACTAGCTCGGTAATTGATTTCTTCTTCTCGTAAAGAAACGGCTTGTTGCATTGCCGCAAATGATTTGGACAGCGAGCCTATTTCATCTTTCCGAGTGGTTTTAATTAAACTGCTGTAGTTACCTTTGGATACATCATCAATGACGATTAGCAGTTGATCAAGTGGCTTGGTTATACCCCTAGAAAGCGCATAACCCACTGCCAAGGCGACAGCTGAGATTAAACCAAAGATTGAAAGTAAGCTTAACCACCATTGATTAAATTTTTCTCTAGGTTCATTAAGTGACCGCTGTAATAGAACGCCAAGCTTGGAGTTATTGGTTTCGTCGAAGGAGCGGTATAGCGCTAAATCTTGCCATTTTTTCGCATTTATCGGCCAGGGTGTTGCTTGTAATATTATCGGAGTCGATTTTAAATGGTTTAATCGCTCATCCCTTAAAGTGCTGGCGACAAAGGTTAGATGGCTGGGCGTATCACTGGCTTCATTGAGAATAAAGCTAATGTCGACACCGGTGATTTTACTGTAGCGTTGAGCAAACGCATCGTCTATGACGAATCCCATGCCGACCCAGCCGACATGAACTGGAGCGCGAACCTCGGTTAATACCAATTGATAAAAGTTGTTGCCGATGGCCGCTATACGTTGGAATGTCTTCTGGTCGGCAGTGTTGATCAGAGAAGATGCAGTGTCGTTAAGTTTGCTTGATACCCCCTTGGTGCTGGCGTTGACTTCACCATCAAGGTCAATGAAAACCGCCACATCAGCGCCGACCCTATTGCTATGATTGCGCAAAACACTTTGTAAGGTGGTGTAGTCTTCTTGCCCAATGGCTTGTCTAAGAGCCCAATCCTTCACGACGGTTTCTACACTGGCATTGAGCAGGTTTTTTTGGTTATCTAACACATCATAAAAGGTACGTTGAGCCACTTGTAAGCGCTCGCTGCTATCTTCTTCTACATTCTCTTTAACGGATTGATATAAGAACAACATACTCGCCGAGCCTAAACCCGCCAACGTTGTAAACAATAAGATAAATATTTTTGTGTGTAGCTTCATGCGTGGCCAGGGTCAGAAAAAGTATTTAAGGCTTGCCGTTATCTGCTTTTCCCTAGCATTTTGTGATTCGTTCCAATACATACGGCGACGTTGTTGAGAGTTATGGAAGTTGGTCTCTAAACCGAGCTTCCAACTCTTCTTTAGCAAGTAAGCATAGCTCAGAGTCAGGCTATTTCCAGTGTTCTGGTTAGAGTCTTCTGGCGTTGAATCACGATCTTGGATACGAGAGTGTTCCAAACGTAATGCTAGTCGATGTGAACCCTGCTTCTTCGCTAGGGTGATATAAGCTGATTGAAATGGGTTGTCGGTAAAGTTACGGTCCATAACGGTGTAACCGTTCATATATTGGCCGTAAACCTGCCATTGTGGCGTAAGTTGTTTGTGTGCAGAGAGATGAAAAAATCGAGTTCGCCAACCGTATTGGCCATCTTTAAACATAGTGTCATCAGCGCGATTGTCGTAGTACATCAGTTGAATTTTATGCGCTCTTGCTTGGCTCCATTCTAGGCCTAGGTAAAAACCCGGTTGGCCATCAATTTCTCGAAAAGGTGCGAAGCTATTGGCTTGCTCATTGGCGGTAGCTCTAAGGCCTGGTGCTGCCTGCAATGGTAGGTGGCCACCGAGTCCAGTTTGGCGGTCGTGATTGGACCAGCCTTTCCATGCTAGTGCTGCACCAGTCGGGTCGTTGAACCAGAATGCTGAAGCAAAAAACCCCAGTTTTTGTTGCCTGTTGATCTTGTGAGACCAATGTCCTTCCGCACCAATGATTCGAAGCTCTTCGGCTATCCAGCTGTTGATGTGGGAGAAACTGGTCATTTGTGAGGAGGTCCACAGTCGGCCTCGGTTCTCGACGGAAATTGAGGGGTAGAAGGCCCCAACTCGGTATTTTCCTTTCCAGGTATTGGAGCTCAGTGGCCGATATTGCCAATAAGCTTCGCTCAACTCAAAACCTTTCGTTTGAGAGGGGTAATAGTGCGCGGCTATCTTTATCGTTGAATCGATACTGGTTTTGAGTTTGAGTTCAGCGCTGATGTTGCTTAACAGTATTTCGCCATTATTACTTTCATCGAATCGATACACTCCGCTGCCTTGATTTAGCCAGCTGCGAGGGCCGTCTGAATAATGTGTTCGCGCATCGACAATGCCGCGAACCTCTATGTCATCGACACTACAAACACCCGATAACGGTGTGAGTAAAATGAGACCTATTATTATATTAATCAGTGGCTTCATTGGACTGTCTTTAATAGTCCTGGTCGTCGTCGATGTTTTGTTCGGGGGGGCGTGGCTGTTCAATGTTACGGACTTTATGTTTCAGGTGAAAGTTTATATCCGCCTGGCCAGAGTAATTTAGCGTTTGCTTAAGATTCTCTTTTTTGGATAAGGCCGGGTGCCATAGGTGGATTTCGTATTCACCGTGGGGCAGTGCTTCTAAGGTTAATGTTTCATTGCTGAATTGTTTATAGAAGGGGGTGTCGACAACAAGAATATAGCCAATCATCCAATCGTGAATATTACAGCCTACTGGAATGACTCCAGCAGTATCGAATGCTATTGGTTCTGGTACGGCTTTTTTGTATAAAGGTAGCTCGAAGTTATTCCCTTTGGCGAAAGAATAAACGTGGTGGGCTGTCTCATCCCTGTTTGGAAACCTTATTGAATTAGTGCGCTGACTTACCTGAATAAAAGGTTTAAATTGCCGATTAATTTGCTCCATATCTTTAACGGCAGATTTTGTATTTGACATCGCTGTTTTGTCTTTGGGGATGGCCCAGACAACTGCACCCGGTAGGTTGATTTGCTTGGCGCCAGTCTTCATGGATACGGTGATTGTCGCCAAGGCTGATGAAGAAAAAATGACAAGCGCTAAAGACAAGTAATAACCTAATTTCATAGCTAACTCTTAATTAGATGTTGTTCAGATTAATGAAATACAGCAGCGTTACTCTATT
>Ga0105358_10001132_pt1 | contig 14070 bp, 13 predicted proteins | sample GOMGulsemesocosm_5_FD_83509 | JGI IMG/M metagenome (GOLD analysis project Ga0105358, IMG submission 83509) | Methane-oxidizing microbial communities from mesocosms in the Gulf of Mexico - GOM15C Gulf of Mexico | ecosystem: Environmental > Aquatic > Marine > Cold seeps | place: Gulf of Mexico... | reverse complement strand
TCTTTGCGGCCCATTAAAGCTATCTGATAAAACAGCTGTACATCTTCTGCGCACAGTTGAGCAGCTAACTCTTGCACTTCTACTTTATCGCCCATGCTATTATCCAGCGCTGCAGGGACTGTTTGGGCAATGGCTATACGGTGTAATAAACTGACTATATCACCAAGCACGGTATTATAATCTGGTGAGAATTGGGCCAAATCTTCAACACACTTCAACAGCCCAGCGCCATCACCAACCACTAGTGCACTCAAGATTTTATAGACAAGCTGCAAATCAATCGTGCCAAGCATCACCCGCACATCAGCTTCACACACAGAGCCTGCACCGAAGGCAATAGACTGGTCTGTCAAACTCAACGCATCACGCATCGAACCATCGGCAGATCTGGCCAGCAGCCAAAGCGCCCCCTCTTCAAATGCAATTTGTTCGGCACTGAGCACTGTACTTAAATGCTCAACAATGCGCTGGGGAATCATGTTCTTTAAATTAAATTGCAGGCAGCGCGACAGCACTGTCACAGGCAATTTTTGAGGATCAGTGGTCGCCAATAGAAACTTTACATGCGGAGGCGGCTCTTCTAAGGTTTTCAGCAACGCATTAAACGAGCTTTTAGAGAGCATGTGTACTTCATCGATGAGGTAAACTTTAAAACGCCCACGGGTCGGCGCATATTGTACATTTTCTAGCAACTCTCTGGTGTCTTCTACTTTGGTACGCGATGCCGCATCCACTTCTATTAAATCGACAAAACGCCCTTCCGCAATTTCGAGACAAGCACTACAAACCCCGCAAGGTTTTGATGAGACACCTTCTTCACAGTTTAGCGCCTTGGCAAAAAGACGCGCTATAGAGGTCTTCCCAACCCCCCTGGTTCCGGTAAAAAGATAAGCGTGATGCAGACGATTATCATCTAATGCATTTACTAACGCTTTGAGCACATGCCCCTGACCGACCATTTCGGTAAATTGTTTTGGTCGCCACTTTCTAGCAAGAACTTGATAGCTCATAGATTTTTGCACCTGAATATATATGAATGCGCAGACAATAGACTGCGTTAAATGCGATTTTCATTACCAACAATCAAAGACTCAGAAAGATACAAAAGACAGTGATTGCATACCTAAGATCGGCAGTTGAGTATTATTCTAGGCGCAGAATAAGCGCATTATAACAAGGCCTGATTTGCAGGGAATGGTGATCACCTGTACAAAAATCATCGCGAAGTAATAATGCACTTTAGCAAGCCTAGAGTGATGTAGCACCTCTTCTCAATAAGTGAATACACTGAATGAGACAACGCTAAAAGACAACATGGTTCTCTTATTAAACGGCCAACTGCCAAAATTAGGCTAAAGCCGACATGCTAACGTTTAACATAGAATTTGTCCAAGGATAGATGCCTGTCGCGGACAAATCTAGCAAAGATGAAGCGCGACAGTGATCCAAAGGACACCCACAGTGAAAGTAATTATTAAGCGGCATATTAATCGGGAAGCGCTACTGATTGACGCATTTCTGTTAAGCGCGCCTGGGACTTAATTTTGAAATTGGCACGTGCTCTGGAGCCCACAGGCTTAGTCATGTAATAAAGCAACGAGCTACCTACCTGCGGGGTAAAGTCATTATCAATTGACCACTGTTGGATAAAACTGAACAAGGTGGTGCTCTGTTTATCTTCAATTGCGACTGATACTGGCTGATCTAGCACTTCGCCCTGCCTAAAACGCTGGCACATAATTTCAAAATGGTAATTAAACAGAGGAAACGTCTGCTTTTCAGGCTCCGACCTTAGCTCAAACCAACCAGTCGCTCGCCCTGCATGATAAATAACACTGTGACTCCATTGATGACTACTGGGAGTTTGAGCGTAAAAACTTGCCTCTTGATAAGCAGCGCGAACCCCTGGCAGCCCAAAAGCATCATTTAGGTTACGTAATATCTCTAGAAATTCAGCGATACTTGGCGCCCATGCCATAGTTTCTTTTGATACACTCACTGCAGCGACCAGTTCATTCTCTGAATAGTTGGCTAAACTCATGGCCCACTCGCGCTTTGCAATCCGCATTTCCGCTTCAGTTTCAAAACTGCTTTTAAATTTGTGACCATAGATCGCCATAAACCGGGTAAAAACCATGTTGATTAAGGTTTTTGTATTTTGGCTTATTTCTCTTGTAGCGCCTGATTGAAATTGAGCGCTACCAGTTGGTGTCGTGGATGTCCATGATGGCCGCACTAATGCGCTTGCGTTTTTCTCGAGTATCTCTTTGGCTGTTTTCATGCTTACTTCCCGCTTGGTTCGGCGTATTAATCGCCCGATTATCAGCCGACTGCTTTTTGACCCAGGAATTTTTCACCCAAGCCAGAAATTTTTGATCCCAACTGCGCTCTTTATTATTTTTATCACAGTAATACAACCTAAACTCATCCAATACGCTCATCGCTACATCGCGAGGGATATTGTTGCGGGCTAATGTACCAAATAAAAGATCAGAAGGCTTCCAGTCCATCGTCATTGCAAACAGTTTTTTATTCTGCTGCTCTTTATCATCTAACAGTTTTTTAAAAGGATCGTGCGCGTTGCGCAGTCTCTTATAACCGCCAAATGAGGGTGCCGGCCCTATGCCTTTTAATATTTCACCCGTATTAGGCTGTACACTCTGCTGTAACGGTGTTCGCCTAATAGGCAAAGGCCTGGAAGGAGGCGCTGGTGGCACATCATAAACAGGTAGTACTTGCATTGCATCTACGGGTGAACTCGATGGCTCATGCCTATTATCCCCTTGCAACAATTTAGACTGAGAGATCCGCTTAGCAGCAACTTCTGCAACAGGCTGGACCACTGTGTTCACATTATCAAGGTGCGTTTTTTGCACTTGTACTTGAGGGGATTCGATTAGCGCAACGGTATCGACTGGTGTATTTTCAACAATCTTCGAAATGACAATCTGGCTTTGTGAAGACTCTATTTTGAGCACGCCTTTGGCAAGCAAACTCGCCTGCAAAGAAGCCAGTTGATGACTATCCCAGATATCAGTTATGACCAGCCACTGCTCTTTGGGCACACTCGTTTGTTGTCGATTCTCATCAAGTGATCGCTCTAAAAGCTGCTGGCAAATATAATAGAGCAAAGATTCCTCAACCCCGATACGGCGGGCGAGTGATGGAAAAACTAATAATGGTATTTCAGGAAAACTCATGATTCCTCATTTTTAATGAATGCCAAAGGTCGTCGATATAACACTGATAAAATACACAATGCAATATAAAGACCTCAGCATAACGATTACACTAGATAATACGGCGGCCAAAAACGGACCAACAGATTCATCAAATTAAACACCCTCACAAAAGAGCTACACTGAATCTGCTTGCGCCGTTTTTTAACCCCCTTAGGGCTAGCTACAGCTGTTGTAGCTATATAGTTATACCTATAATAACTGTACCTATAAGTGATACATATCAAGCTGTACACATAAACAGAGCGCATTATCTTTACCGCACCTGCTCAGCCTTATTGTCGTTCGCAACGTTAGACCAAAGTGTTATAAAGTTAATTTTTTGAAAAAATATTTACATTTATAGTATCTTACGAATTCAACCTTCGATTGAAAAACTCTCTACAGCACGTAAAACATCACTGCGACTGATCTGACCAACCAGCTTACCATTTTGCGTGATAGGTAGACAGTAAAGATCTTTTTCTATGATCAAATTAGAGACGGCGATAATGTCGGTGTCAATATCGACAGGGTTGACGTCACATTTCATGTACTGGCCAACTTTACCGCCTTTTTCTTCCTCGTGATAGGTTAAAGTCAAAATGGCTTTGAGGCAATCACCTTCAGAGATAACCCCAACGACCTCTCCATCATCGTTGACAACCGGTGCTGCTGGTAACCGATAATCCAGCAACATATCAATCGCGTTAAATAAATCTGTTTGCGCGGTTATTTTCACAAATTTATCAGACATGTAATCCTTAGCTTGCACTGATTTCAACATATAACACTCCTTGTTTAAACATGCCAAGACGACAGTGTTAACGTATAGCGTCACCGTCATATTTTACACCTAGCATAGAATATGTTTTTCATTATCAGTATATGCCTAAAATCTCTGAGACGAAACAAATCAAGAAGACAAACATTCTTAAAACTAGGGTCTTTTTTACCCACTAGCCTTTAGTTAGAACCTAACCCTAGCGCGCTTAAAATAACACTGGGATGATACAGACCTAACGAAATCATCGCTGCAAAAAGTATAAGCTTTGAATAGCACTAATCAGAGGCGTACACTCGCAGCCAACGATTAACTTTTGACAATACCGCTCAGCACTCTCATGCTGATAGAGGATACAACGAAGCTTCATGACAAAGACAAATAAAATGCAAAAATTTGAACCGCAACTGCTCAAAGCACTACTTTTACTATCGCTGATGCTGTTCCTTGCTGCTGTTACAACACCGGTTATGACCATCACTAAACTACTGTTTATCTCCAGTAGCTTCTCGATAGCATCTGGTCTTAAAGACTTGCTTGAACAACAACACTATTTACTCTTTGTACTTATTGGGCTATTGAGTATTGCCCTACCACTGCTTAAAATTGTCATACTGGCTTGGGTACTGCAGGTTAAATCAACTGCCAAATTAGACCGAGCGATTGCGATTATTCACGACTATGGACGCTGGGCTATGTTAGATGTGATGGTGGTAGCACTGTTATTAGTCGCGGTAAAACTTGGCGCTATTGCTAGTGTTGAGGTACATTTTGGGCTGTATTTTTTTGCAGCATCCATATTTCTCACGATGTGGGTAACCCACAGAACAGTGAAAATACTACAAAGAAGAGAGACTGAAAATTAATAAAAAATGTAGCAGGCAATCAGTCTTCGTTTGATTACCTGCTTAAACAGACTAAGCGTTTTGCTCTATTCCAGCAATCACCCAATCGGCGTTTTCAACATTCATATCGCGGGTCAAGTGCCATGTTTCATCAAATTCTTTCGCCACTAAAGCGGAGTCTTCTTTGATCTTGCCGCAGAAGTTAATCGCAGTGACCACATAACCTTGCTCTTCTTTAAAGCCTATTAACTGTGCATCGACACTCACTACTTGGGTATTTAAGTTATCACTTAGCTCGCCACGCTCACGCTTAAGCGCAACCAGTACATCATCTGTGGTATATGTGGCAATTTCATCCCAGTTTTTATCATCCCAAGCTTGCTGTAAGTTGCTAAAATGAGCTTTAGCACCAGTTACAAATTGCTCTGCATTAAACCAAGCCGGAAAGTTGATGACCTCTTCAGCAGCGCCTGTCGCACCACTGGAATTAAAAGCTTCCTGCTGTGGGTTCATTCGCACTTGCCCCTGAGGAGTAGCGTAAGTTTGAGAGCTCTTTTTCATCATCCCGATAATCTTAAAGATGATAAATGCACCGGCGACAAGTAATAAAATATCCATCATTTGGACACCTTCAAACGCTCCTCCAAAGAACATCGCACCGAGTATACCACCGGCGAGCAATCCGCCCATTAAACCCGCCATGCCGGCTTTTTTAGCCGTGCCCGATTTGGCGGCACTAGCCGCTCCAGGCTTCGCTGCAGGGGCTGCTGATTTCTTCGAAAAGAAAGACTTGCCGATACTGCCACCACCACCAAAACGCTTAGCATGAGCTTCTGGAACTACAAAGCTTGTCGAAACAAACACTACCAATAAAGCCAATAAAAAATTGCGCATAGATCTCATACCTTTAGTTAATTCAACTGTGTTTTTTTAATGCGCCTGAGTATATCAGTAATAACCGCTAAATAAATGCCTGTGAAGATTAAAACAATACCAAATAGATGATAAAGCTGCGGCGCTTCCCCCAGAAATATCGCCGCCAAAACAGTCCCAAAAACAGGTAGTAAATGAATAAACAAACTTGCTCTAGCGGCACCGACTTCTGCGACCGCCCTATTCCAAAACAAATATGAGAGCAGAGAGGGAAAAACGGCCAGATATATCACAGACACTAAAATTTCCTGAGAGAACTGAATACCTTGGAAACTTACCATTTGCACTTCCCAAACAACAAATGGGTATATCAGCAAGTTGCCGATAAAAATGTTTGCCGCTAACAGACTAGTTCCCGATATGTCGACAGGTTTGTATCTGAGCAGTACTGAGTAAATCGTCCAGCAGCAAACCGCCGCCAGTATCCACAAATCTCCCTGATTTAAACTTAGCGCCAACAGCGTCTCCAGCTGTCCGTCGCTAATGATAACTAACACACCCAAGCAAGATGAAAACACCCCCAGCAGCTGTTTTTTACTCAATAATTCCTGATAAAACAAGACACATAACAACAGCACCAAAATAGGAATGGCTGACTGCAACAATGCCGCATTAGTCGCACTGGTTTGTTGCACCCCTAAATAGATAAAACAATTGAAAGCGGCAACGCCAAACATAGAGAGAATCGATACTACCTTCCAGTGCTTTAACAGCAGACGCCACTCTTGACGCAATTTAGGGTAAACAAAGGGCAGTAATATCAATAAAGCAACACTCCAACGCAGTGCAGCCATTGAGAACGGTGGCAAAATACCCACCAACGACTTGGCCAGCACAAAATTTCCGGCCCAAAACAGCACGGTTAATACTAACAATAAATAGGCCATGAACTTCCTTGAAAATGAATGATGAAAGACGAGTTACGGGTTACGGGTTACGGGTTACGGGTTACGGGTTACGGGTTACGGGTTCATTATTTACGCTTGTAACTTTTCTAGCCCGCAACCTTTTTTTCCCGCTACCGCCCTTTAGTTTTTGAGCTCGCAAGAATACCTATATCCCCGGCCAAAAAAAAGAGGCTTACGCCTCTTTTTTGTTTGTTGCAGATTAGCTGACTTGCTCAGCAATAATCTTCTTCCACATTTCTGGGCCAGTATTGTGTACCGATTCACCATTGACATCAACCGCCACGGTTACCGGCATATCTTTCACTTCAAACTCGTAGATAGCCTCCATACCCATCTCTTCAAAGGCTAGCACTTTAGAACCGACAATCGCCTTAGATACAAGGTACGCAGCGCCACCAACGGCCATCAAATACACTGCTTTATTGTCTTTGATGGCCTCAATCGCTGTCGGTCCACGTTCAGACTTACCTATCATTCCCAAGAGACCTGTGCTCTCTAGGATTTGACGAGTAAATTTATCCATACGCGTTGCTGTTGTGGGTCCTGCAGGGCCAACAACCTCACCTTCTATCGGGTCGACGGGACCTACGTAATAGATAAAGCGCCCTTTTAGATCGACCGGTAATTCTTCACCGCGATCAAGCATTTCAATCATACGCTTGTGAGCAGCATCGCGTCCGGTGAGCATTTTACCGTTAAGTAAAATAGTTTCGCCCACTTTCCAGTCTTTCACCGCTTCTGGGGTGATTTCGTCTAAGTTAACACGGCGGGTGGTATCACCCACTTCAAAGCTAACTTCTGGCCAGTCATCCAGATCAGGAGGCGTCAACTCTGCTGGTCCTGTACCATCTAATACAAAGTGCGTATGACGTGTTGCCGCGCAGTTTGGAATCATGCATACCGGAAGAGAGGCGGCATGGGTTGGATAATCCAAGATTTTGACATCCAAGATGGTGGTTAAACCACCCAAACCTTGCGCACCAATACCTAATTTATTCACGGCATCCATAATTTCTAAACGCAGCTCTTCGATACGATTTTGTGGGCCGCGCTCGCGCAGCTCATGGATATCGATAGGACCCATTAGCGATTCTTTGGCCAATACCGCTGCTTTTTCAGCTGTACCGCCAATGCCTATTCCCAGCATACCCGGTGGACACCAACCCGCTCCCATGGTTGGGACTGTTTTAACAATCCAATCAACAATGCTGTCCGATGGGTTTAACATCACCATTTTAGACTTGTTCTCAGATCCGCCGCCTTTTGCCGCCACTTGAATATCAACCGTATCACCTTCCACGACTTCGTAATGGATAACAGCCGGTGTATTATCTTTAGTGTTAGTTCTTTTACCAGCAGGGTCTGCCAATATCGATGCACGCAATACGTTATCTGGATTGAGATAGGCGCGACGCACCCCTTCATTAATCATATCAGTCACAGACATTTTAGCGTCCCAAGTGACGTCCATGCCTATTTTGGCGAAAACGGTGACTATGCCAGTATCCTGACAGAGGGGCCTTCTACCTTGTGCACACATTCGCGAGTTAATTAACATTTGTGCCATAGCATCACGTGCCGCTGGATTTTGCTCTTTTTCGTAAGCTTGATGTAGCGACTGGATAAAATCTAGCGGGTGGTAGTAAGAGATAAACTGCAAAGCATCAGCGACACTGCTGATGAGATCCTCTTGGCGAATAACAGACATACATGGCTCCGGAATTTAGTTCTTGAAAAGATCAATGAAAAACAATGGTCTATATCTTGATCGCTATATTGCGACTTGTCGTTTTTTAATCAATGTATCGCCTGTAAGTATACCTGATTCTTACGATAATTGATCCGCGGGTTTGACCTTATCGCTATTCAATTTTTACGTATTGCATTTCAATTTACCAATCTTTAATGACAGCACAGCTCAAGTTGTAAAAGAAGTCACAAAAACCGCTTGCTACTAATTTAGTAGCAGAGTAGTCTGTTCTTTTTTTACGGAGAGTATCGATGGCTATTCCTATACCCGGCCAACAAGTACGAGGATCACAATCGGGCAAACCCATCATGGCGCTGCTTGATTTACTTGGCCGAACTTGGGCGCTGGGTATCATTTGGCAGCTGCACAAAGGTACAGCCACTTTTCGCCATTTACAGCAACGCTGTGAACAAGTATCGCCAAGCTTGTTAAATACTCGCCTAAAAGAGTTAATCGCGCTGCAACTAGTGTTAAAACACCAAGATGGTTATGCCCTTAGCCAGCAGGGAAAAAGCTTATATGAGATTATCTCCCCGCTCGGTGACTGGTCAAAACAATGGGCAGAACAAGTGAATCAAAACTAAGAGAATTGCTATGTCGTTAATGTATACCCATCTGCCACTGGATAGATGCTCTAATCAGCGCAAGCACAAACAGTGGTTACACCAAGCGTTTAATAATCAACAAAGTTACTTTTGCCTAATCAATAATGGCGATAATTTGTTTGCAAAAAACGATAATCTGAAAGCGCTATTCCTGCCCCGTTCAGCGCTTGCAAACATCAGCGTCAACAGTTGCATCTTCCTAGGCAAAGACCAAAATCGATATTTTTTTGCCTTGGATTGCAACAAATTAAATCCCACTGATTTAGCAGCGATTACACAAAAGGGGCAGTGGCTGCCTTTAAGACAGGCAACTTCAAACATTAATCCTGAAGATGCCGCGATACTCGCCTTGGCAAGAGCACTGGTTTACTGGCATAACACCCATTTGTATTGCGGCAAATGCGCATCGTTGAACCAATTAATAGAAGCGGGACACGCAAGGCGCTGCACCAACAATCAATGTCATAACATGACCTTTCCACGCACAGACCCCGCCGTCATTATGTTGGTGGAATGCATGTTTGATGACGGTATAGCACGCTGCCTGCTGGGCCGACAAGAAATTTGGCCGCAGGGCATGTATTCCACATTAGCAGGTTTTGTAGATCCCGGTGAAAGCTTAGAGCAAGCAGTACGTCGAGAGGTTGCTGAAGAGAGCGGTATACAAGTGAGCGAAGTGAGCTACGTTACCTCTCAACCTTGGCCCTTCCCTGCATCCATCATGCTTGGCTTTAGCGCGGTAGCCGTGACTCAAAAAATTGATATCAGCCAGGACAGCTTACAAGATGCGCAGTGGTTCTCAAGAGAGCAACTGGCACAGTTTACAGAGCTAGGTGATCCTGATGCGAAAGACCCTACAAGCTACAAAATGAGCAGTGCAGATTCTATTTCACACTATCTCATTAGCGCTTGGAAAAACAAACTCATCGGCAAATATTAAACAGGAGGCACTATGTCTACACATTACAGTATGGGAAGAATTGAATGGATAATGCTGCTATCACTCTCTGTTCTCTGGGGTTTTTCATTCATCAATATAAAGCAATCACTACTGGAAATAAGCCCATTTAACCTCGTATTACTCAGGTTAATACTGGCTTTTTTAACACTATTGTTATGGAGTGTGATTTCAAAAAAAGCCATGCAGCTGTCAGTGAATAATCAGCTGCGATTAATGGTAGGCGGATTACTTTCCTGTGCTATACCCTTCTCATTTTTCACTTGGGGACAACAACATGTCTCCACGAGTATAGGTTCTGTATTCAGTGGCTGCGTGCCCTTTTTCACCGCCTTCTTTGCCCATTTCATTATCGGCGGGTCAGAACGCATTAGCGTTAGAAAATTGATTGGCTTAACGCTTGGCTTTAGCGGTATTATCACTATTATGGGTATCGATAAACTCGGCAGTTTGGACCTGACTAATTTAGGTCAATTATCCATGATTTGCGCCTGTTTCTTTTATTCCATTAGCGGTATTTATTACCAAAAAATGATCCCTAGTCATTTAGATAAAACAGTGGTGACTACCTACACGTTGTTTTGGGCAGCTGCGGCTATGTCACTGGTCAGTATACCCATGGAGGGCTTCCCCAGTTTAGACTACAGTGCCAGCACTTGGACCTCGCTGTTGGTGCTATCAATTTTATCGACCGCTGTGGCTTACATCATCCTATTTAGGCTATTAAAGCGCGCGGGCCCAAGCAATACTTCAATTAACACTTTCTTTATTCCAGTGGTCGGGATAATGGTCGGTATTTCACTGCTTAATGAACAGCTCAATAACACCGATATTATGGGTGTTATCTTAATTTTCTCAGGTGTGGCCGTCATGTTAAACCTGCTCAACTTAGTAAAAAAACTGTTTATAGCCAAGCAATCAGTCAAGCAAAACTGAAATTAGCTAATGGTCACTCACGATAAATTTAGTGAGTGCTATCTTTCGACAATATATAGCTAAAGAGGCTAGCGATGAAAACTAGCCTCTTCCTCCCCCCTAATGTAAACCTGATTGCCCAACTAAGACCACTCTATGGTGAAAAACCTAAGGTATAGAGCTCAATATTATTGCCATTGCAAATCATTCGCATTATCATGTTCGCTATCTATAACCCTCGCTACTGACAGTGATTTCTAGAGAAGATTCTGATGCAAAGCGCACATGTACTGATCATTGAGGACGACTCAACGCTTAATTCGCAAATGGCCAGCTTATTACAAGCGCAAGGCTTTTGCACTGAGCAATGTCACGATGGTCTACAAGGACTAACAGCAGCTACCAGCAAAAATTTTGACTTAATACTGCTTGATGTATTACTGCCAAGTATTAATGGCTTTGAAGTGCTCAACCGTCTGCGAAAAACCCGCCGAACGCCGGTGGTTTTGATGACGGCCTGTGGTGCAGAAGAAGAGAGAATTGAAGGCTATCGCAAAGGGGCTGATGACTACATCCCTAAGCCTTTTAGTTTTACCGAAGTGCTACTGCGTATCAATGCTCTCCTCAGGCGCACCGGATTAAGTGACAAGAGCTCTCAAATATCGACTCTGCTTAGTGTTGATGATTTAACACTTGAGAGGCAAGATTTGAAAGTCACTTATCGAGAGCATAGCACACAGCTGACTGCTATAGAGTTTCGATTACTCTGGACACTGGTAGACAATAAAACCCAAATTCTCAATAAACCTTTCCTCTATCAAGAAGTGTTAGAACAGGTATTTAGCCGCTACGACCGCTCACTAGATATGCATTTAAGCCGCGTAAGGCGCAAAATGATCGCCTTAGGTATGCCCGCGCAAAGATTATCCACCGTTTATGGCAAGGGCTACGTTTTCACATGAACAATCAGCTACTTTGGAAAATGTTCAGCCTGATAGCCGTCGGGACCGTTATTCTTTTCTGGTCAATTGACCTATTGAACCGTCAGACAGAAAACGAAATGAGCTTTATCGACCATGATCATCAGCGCCAACTCGTCAACTATGGTAGGGAAGCCGAGCGTTTATTCTTGTTAAATGATCATCAACAGTTAACACAATGGCTTATCGATCTACAGCAAGAGGAGCAGACTTGGGCTGCAATCGTTGATAGCAAAATAGAGACTTACGCAGGGAGTACACTGCCTAAACAGTTCACAGACAGTCACAGATTAGGCCGTAATGTAGAGTGGAAAATTCATCTTTACTTTAAAACGAACCCAGTGATGGATGTGACTTTCGCCGATCAAACAACTCGCTTTTTAATCCGTTTACCGCAAAGAATGCGCCCGGGAGGCTATTATCCATTGGCGCAAGTATTGTTACAAATAGCTCTGCCCTTTTGTCTATTGAGCATATTGTCTTGGGTACTTTATCGACACGTCATGCAACCGATCAGAAAAATCAGCGAGGCAACCAATCAATTTGGTGAAGGTCATTACGATGTCCAGGTAAAATCAGCACTGGGGGGACGACGAGACGAACTGACTACTCTCGCTGAGACATTTGACAAAATGGCCAGTCGCACCGGGAAGCTTATTGTCGATCAACGACAGCTCATAGAAGCCTTATCCCATGAATTGCGGACACCGCTGGCTCGTTTAGATATGGCGGTTGACTGTATCAAGCAGGGCATCCACACCCCTGAGTCTATCCAGAGACTATCTAACGAATCGACAATCATGCGTGAATTGGTTGAAGATACTTTAATGCTGGTTTGGCTAAGGAGTGACTATGTTTAAAGTCAACGGCATCAAACGTTTTTGTTTTCCCATGGTGTTCCGTTTCTTAGCATTGTATTGAGGATGACAATCATCTTGCGCATGCAAGCAACTATCGCAACTTTTGAGCGCTTACCTGCTAGCTTTAATCGGTCATAGTAAGCCTTAAGAGTGCTGTTATGTTGGATAGCCGACAGCATCGACATAAACATTATGGTGCGTACTTGATGTCGTCCGCCACGTATACGTCGCTGCCCTTGATATTTTCCGCTTTCTCTATTCATTGGAGCAACACCTACTAATGCTGAGATTTCCTTATTATTGAGATGACCAAGCTCTGGCAAATCACTCAATAGGGTATAAGCCACCATTTTTCCAACACCTGGGACGCTTTGCAAAATACTGCTTTTAGTTGCCCATTCTTCATTTGTAACAATCAATCTATCAAGTAGCTCATCAAGTTTTTTGATGGCTGCTTTGAATGATTTCAAGATTGTATTGATGCTTGCGTGAAGTACTTGGGGCATAATCCCTAAGCGGTTTTTTTCCATGGTCTGCATTCTCAGCAACTGTCTACGACGCGTTAATAAGTCACTGATTTTTCGGACGCTTTCAGCATTGACTTCCGTTAGTTTAGGCTGAACAGCCTCTCCAAAATGCGCAATCAAACGAGCGTCAATTTTATCTGTTTTGGCCAACTGACCTATCGCTTGTGCGAAGCGACGAACATGCACGGGATTGGCTACAACAATTGGTAAACCCTGTTTTGCGCAAGCGAATACCAAGCGATGCTCAAGACGGCCTGTTGCCTCAACAATAATGCGTTTAGGTTGGTGCGCTTTCAAACGTTTGATCGCTTCACGTACACCCTGCGCATCATTTGCTACACTAAAAAATTTGCCTGTTGGTCGGATATATATATCGAGCTGGCTTTTACCCACATCAATACCGACGTTAATTTCATTGCCTTTAAGTAAGTTCATTGTTAAGTTTACCCTGCCTTGTAATACGGGCTCGAGGCCCTGATGACTATTCGAGTTATCACTTAGAGTTTATGTGACGCTCTCACTCCTTAACGGTCTCTCAACAGAGGAGCCAGCAGCGACTCGAGCTGCCACATAAAGGCCTTTAGTTGCAGCTAAAGGTGGGCCTCAATATTGCCCGTTTTTTTAAGAATAGTAATCATACAAAGCAGCGAACAAGTCCAAGACGCCCCTGGCGCACAGGATTGTTTGTGATTGAGGCAATGGTTACAGGCGGGCTGGTTGCCCGGCGAAGACCATTAACAAAGAGCACGAACAATCCTGTACGCCCCGCAGGGTGGATCTCTAAGCG
>Ga0105358_10001129_pt1 | contig 14079 bp, 12 predicted proteins | sample GOMGulsemesocosm_5_FD_83509 | JGI IMG/M metagenome (GOLD analysis project Ga0105358, IMG submission 83509) | Methane-oxidizing microbial communities from mesocosms in the Gulf of Mexico - GOM15C Gulf of Mexico | ecosystem: Environmental > Aquatic > Marine > Cold seeps | place: Gulf of Mexico... | reverse complement strand
TATCTCTAGCCGCGCCTACAACGTGATCACAAACTCGACATTCCCAATTTTCAGTATCTAGGTCTATTCGAAGATACTCTGTCATCAAAACTTTCATTATTTATCCCCCTTTGTTAAACATACATCACCCAAATCAGTCACAACAAAACTCCAACCTTTACGAAGTTGACAGGTAAAGAATTCCTCTTCAATAACAGCAGGACCTACACCATAATCACCAGGCATAAACGTATTTACATCGTATACAGGTACATCGTGCCAGTTGTTGTCTTCACCATAAATTGAACGTGTTTTCGACGACAGGGCTTCACTAATTTTTTCAACTTTTACTTGCTGTTCGCCACCTTCATGTGATAAACATTTTCTTGCTGACAGCTCGAGCGTAATATCATCGGATTTTTCAAGGCCAGAAGGCAATTTTCTTGTATCACCTAACTCATAGGCTACTTCCTCTGAACCTCTTTCAGCTATTAGTTGTGCACTGATTTCGAATTCGCCTTTAGCAAAACCTTCGGCAAACATATCCAGCTCTGCGCGCTCAAGAAGTTCTTCATACGCCATATCCAATGTGGCTTGTTCATTACTTTCCAGAACCACTGCATAAGATTGGCCTATATCACAATCTCCAATACCAAAAGCACTAAATACAGCCGCCATCTTAGGAACATAAACTGTGTTAATACCTGCTAGCTCTGCTGCTCCACAAACATTCATCGGGCCAGCACCACCAAACGCCATAAGCACAGTTTCTTTATCTATCGTGCCAAAGGTTTTTAATTCTTTTGCAATTTTTTCTTCAAATGCTGTTTGTAACTGTAGTAATGCTTCTTCGACAGTTATTCCTAACGGAGTAGCAATATTCTCAGCTATAGATACACGAGATCGTTCAGCATCTAATGAAAGTGTTCCACCAAAGTAAGTGCTCGGATCAAGCAGGCCTAATAAAAGATTGACATCGGTAATGGTTGCATCCTTACCACCTCGTCCAAAACAAGCAGGTCCAGGTACAGCACCAACGCTTTCAGGTCCTACCTGAATCACCCCATTTTTCACACTTAATATTGAGCTACCACCCGCACCAGGGCTGGCAATATCACATAATGAAAAAGAGACAGGTACGCCTTCTACGTGTCCGCGTCTTTGCTCATGAACATTTTTAGCTACTACCTGACCAATATCAGTAGTAGTTCCACCAACATCCATAGAAAGCACATTAGATAAGTTGTATTTTCTACTGAAACTTCTTACACCCTCCATACCGCCACGAGGTCCAGAGCTATATGTTTTCAATGCAATAGTTTTAGCTACACGGGAAGCTGTGCCATCATTTCTGAATATTAATAAAGGGTTTTTAGTTCTATATTCTCGGAGACGATTTTCTGCGTTGTATAGAAAGCTTTCCATTGCAGGATGTAAAAATGAATTAACCAGCGCAGTCCACGCACGACGTACAGCTGATACATCTTCAACCAATTCACTGGCAAACAACATTGGTACCGCGCCTAATAAATGGCGAGGGTAGTTATCAAATGCCAGTTCTTTAAACTGACTCTCACACGTCTTAGCTTGCTCAACATCAAAACAAACTACAACTCTGTTGGCTCCCATCGAGGTGAGTTTGGTTATTGAAGTTGTTAAGTTGGCCCCTTTCTCACTGTCATTCAATTCATCAAGATTAATCTCAACAACACGTTCGCCTATTAAGAAATCAAATAACTCTGGGTCTTCATCCCGCATACCATTAATTAAGCCTGCGTTACTAGTATTCGTAACTAAACCCAATTTAGGTCCTTTACGCTCACAGATAGCGTTTGTTCCTTGAGTAGTTGAATATCTAATATGGTCTACTTCTGCAAGTAGCTTTGTCACATTTTCTTCGCCGTAAACTACTTTTGAAACGGATCGCAAACCTTCAAAAAAGCATTTACTTAGATCGTATGGAGTTGTTAACGTTTTTGTCGTATAAAGGTCGTCACCCTTTAGTACGCAGATATCAGTTAACGTACCGCCATTGTCGATATTTACTAGCATTGCCATATCGAATTACCTTATATTAATTGTTCTGATTATCGATTATCACACTATTTATATTCATCATTGTGATGCCTTAAGGGACATTTGAAGGTTAGCGAAGAGTTCTCGCAATCGACCTAATCATTATGCCCTTACCATGGAAGAGCAGACATCATGCCAGAATATAAAAACAACCATGCTTTAAATGTACTCACTTGAATTTTAAAGATAAAATACAGGTGACTGTTGTTAAGTTGAGTTTTAAAAAGCGTTCAAAAGTTACTCGGTGGGCATATAAAGCGTCTAAAATTAATGCAGTGATTCTGTTCAATCAACAGGTTACACAGATAAGATTTAGTTTGTGATCCTGATGGTAAAGCGAAGCCTGTAGTTTTGACTGATTAGAACTTAAGCAGTCTGAAGGAATGTTTAATAAACTATTTGCAAGAAAATATATGATGGCTTGGAGTCATTTATCACTTTGAAGTGTGACTAGGGTAATCACTCTAACTCGCTCCGGGGGCGAAAGCGCCATAGAGTATATGTTCTAATTTTTCCTATCCTGAAGATAATGAACATGAACGTGGAGTATATTTTCTAGTAATTAGGATGGTTCCCTGGCAAAAGTGCCCAGTCTAACGTCATGGGTTTTTATTTATGTCGGATGTAGGATCTTAAAATTGCCCTTCATATTCGGTGAGATTTTATGTTTATAGTTCATTATCAAGTTCAGCTATGCGTGCATTAAAATCAGCAAACTCTGGAGCACTATCTTCATATCGCTTGATAGCTGAACACAAGGTACTGACCAAAATCTCTCTTTCATCATAAGCACCATCCTCGTGATTATTGACAAAAACCTCTTCAACCAATGCAATGGCCTTTTCGTGCTCAAAAGGATTGGTTATGTTGGAAATACAAGGCGCTTCACTAAATAATTGCCTTATCGGTTGCTAATCCGGAAATTGAACACAACCGAGTTTGCGCCTTAATCGGTATTTCCTTCATCAACTGATGATTGTCGTGAATCATCTTCGTCGATGTCTTTGTTACTAGGGATATTCGATAATATCCCACCGGCAGCGTCCCTTTCTTGAAAAGGAATTTTAGCTTCGAAGTTTAACCTTTCAGGCATAAAATCGTCATCAGCCAATGGTGCTTGAGTAAAATAACTATCCCAGCTTTTGTTTTCATATGCACAAATTAAGTTAGCAAGCTTGTGAAGTTCATTACCTTCAGCACAATGGTATTGGGCATCCCATAATTGCTCTACCCGTTTTAGGGCTACTTGAAGCTCTTCTTGGTTGGATATTCTGTTGGCCGATAAGATATCTCTTGAATAAATTCTGATATCACACTTTTGTTTTAACTCATTAGCTTCTTTCTTTGACTGTGTGATGGCCTGAGATATATTGTCATATTCGAGGGTGTCTTCAGCAGATTTGGTGCTTTGATTATCTAAAGGGTCAATAATCGTTAACGTGTCACCACACATGTCAGCAAAACAATGCTGACATAAATCTACTGAGAGTTGCTTGCCGTCACCATGAATTGCCCCGTAACCACAACGGTGTTCAATAGTAATAAACTCGCTAAATTCATACCCCTCATCAACACTCGCTTCCAGTCCACAGCCATCACAAATTAATTTAATGACTTCTTGTCGCATAACTGTTTTGAAGTTTTTCATGTGTTTCCTTAATGTAATCAGGTAGCACTCCTTGTCTAACCATTAAGAATGGATCTACTGTAGGAGAGTAATATATACCTCTAACCAATCTTGTTAGAAAAATCGTTAGAAAACCCTTGTTGGATATAGCTTTCATGAGATTATTCTAATTTTTATTCTAAATAGAATTTGTACTAAATCACATAAAACAAATTAACTATATATATCAGAAGATTAAGTGTGGAGGGTAACAAGACATATTGATAGGTTTTTTCTAAGTCACTACAAATTAATGGAATAATTTAATGTTGTTTTTCTAAATACAGCATATCTAGGTTTACATAAAGTTTGTTCAAAATAACCTATCACATGACACTAGGCTTGTTGATATTAAATCTTGATAACACCAACTATTCCATCGGAATATAAATTTAAGAACGGTTCTACTGCACTGCTGAGTCAGATTAAAGTCGATCTATGCGTGGAAGCTGACGTGCAGTGTAAATCCGTTAATATTATTTTAGCTCACTTTGTTGACCTTAATCATTGTAATAGTTTAAATTTTAGGTATTTTAATACTATGGTGAGAACATAAAAAATTTAATAGAAGTAGTATGTTTTCCTCCTAATAGATCGCGTAGTGAAACTAGGGCCGTACCTAATACCAGTTTCAAGATCCATAAAGGACATTTATATAAATAGCCTTATATGTTGCTCGTCTTATTAATATATTTATTAACTTACGCCAAGGAAGAAAAATGAAAATTGCGTATTTCGAAATTCAGAATTTTAGAAAGCTAAAATCATGCAGACTAGAGCTTGGTAGCAAGGAAACAGTGCTAGTTGGGGCGAACAATAGCGGGAAAACGTCCGCTATGGAAGCCCTTATTCTCTTCTTGAAAAAGGATAAGAACAAAGAAATTACGACAACTGATTTTACCCTCTCTAATTGGATGAGACTTAATCTAATAGGTGAGGAGTGGATTAAATCAGATGTCAGTGACTTTAAGCAAACAGCTCAGTTAGAACAGCTGGGAGAGGCAGATTTACCAAGCCTTTATGTAGAACAATGGCGTTCTGATTTGCCTGCGATTGATATCTGGCTTGAGGTTGAAGATTCCGAAATACATTATGTAAGTCACCTTATCCCTACTCTTTCATGGGCTGGTGGAAAGATTGGTATTCGTCTGATTCTCGAACCTAAAGTAAACAACGATCAACAAATTGAAACTCTCTATAGAGAGTTTCGGCAGGCTTATCTTACTGCTGAGCAAACGATAGCTACTGCTAAAGAGCAAGAGTCGGCTCAATTAAAAGAAAGTGATACCCCTAGAAAATCTCCTAAACTATGGCCACAATCCATTAGGGAATTTCTGGACAAAAAACTGCATACATATTTTTCCGTAAATGCATATTTGCTTGACCCTTCCAAACTAGAAGATCCTGAAAATGGTGTGGCTCAGCCTCAAGTGCTTTCAGAAAATGCATTTCCAATCTCTCAAAAACCCTTTGACGGTCTGTTTAAAGTGGATGTCATTAATGCTCAAAGAGGGTTTTCTGACGTAAACTCTTCAGACGTCCATAGTGCTGGTATAGCATCACTCTCCTCTCAGTTTCGCAGCTACTATGACAACCACTTAAATCCATCTGAACTCCCTGAAGCAAAAGATATAGAAGCTTTATCTGTAATCAGTGAGGCTAAAGAAAAATTTGATGAAAAATTAAAGTTTAGTTTTGAATCAGCCATTTCTGAACTGGAGCATCTTGGGTATCCTGGCTTCGTAGATCCTAAAATCTTGATAACCAGCCATGTTAACCCTATTGAGGGACTTGATCATGAATCTGCTGTCCAGTTTAGTGTTGGTTCTACTGGAAAAGACCCAATACCACTAACACTGCCAGAAAAGTACAATGGTTTGGGTTATCAAAATTTAGTATCGATGGTTTTTAAGCTTATTCGTTTTAGGGATGAATGGGTGCGATTTGGTAAGGCAGACAAACGGCTAGAAAAGGAAGGAACAATTATAGAGCCTCTGCATCTTGTTTTGATTGAAGAGCCAGAAGCCCACTTACACGCACAAGTTCAGCAGGTCTTCATAAAGAATGCCTATAATGTTTTGAGAAAGAGAAAAGAGTTAGGTGAAAAAGAAAAACTTATAACTCAAATGGTTGTAAGTACTCATTCTAGCCATATTGCACATGAAATAGATTTTTCTGATTTACGTTATTTTCAGCGGAATACTGTTACTAATAAAAACGAAGTGCCTTGTGCTTCTCTAGTAAACCTTTCCGAGACATTTGGAGATGGTACTGATACCGCAAAATTTGTAACTCGATATTTAAAAACAACTCATTGTGACCTTTTCTTTGCTGATGCGGTCATTTTAGTGGAAGGGCCAGTTGAGCGCATGTTAGTTCCGTATTTTATCAAGAATGACTATCCAGAGCTTAATTCCCGCTATGTCACTATTTTGGAGATAGGGGGAAGTCATGCCCACAGATTGAAACCTCTCATTGAGGCGTTAGGGATATTTTGTTTAGTCATAACCGATTTGGATTCTGTGGAAAAGCCAGACAAAGGGAAGGCTGTAAAGAAACAACCAGAACGTATAGAAACTTATCAGACAAGCAATGATACGCTAAAAAAATGGTGCCCTTGCAAAACTAACCTTATCGAGGTAATGGATCTTTCATGCTCTGAAAAAGTAACCAAAAATGGTTTAATTCGCGTTGCCTATCAATGCCCTATTTTAGTCGCTTTCAAGGTAGATGGTAAGAAGGTCGAAGCTATTCCTTACACCTTTGAAGATGCACTTGTTTTTTCCAATATTGAGCTATTTAGAGGGCTGGATGAAAATAAAGGTCTTTTAAAGAAGATGATAAAGTCTCTTTCTTTGGATAATGTTCAAGCCGCTTCTAAGTCAATGTTTGACGCACTTGGAAAATCAGCTAAGAAAGCAGAAATGGCTTTAGAATTACTGTATCTCAAAGACCCCGATGAATTATCGACTCCTAACTACATTTCTGAAGGTTTGACATGGTTGCAATGTAAACTTGAGATCAAAGGCTCTTCTAGCGTTAAGGCTGGAGTAACAGAGAATGGTGAAGCCGATGGAGAATAAGCTTTCTAGTGTCGATGAGAAAATATACTCTTGCCTGAATCTTGCGAAACCTAAAAGTTTCTTCTTGTTTGCTGGAGCGGGATCAGGAAAGACGGGTTCTTTAGTGAGAGTTCTTCAAAAGTTTCGTGATAAAAATGTCCAAACGCTGCGTTTGAACGGTCAGAAAGTCGCCATTATTACCTATACGAATGCGGCATGTGATGAGATTAAAAAGCGCTTAGAATTTGATTCTAGCTTTGCAGTATCTACTATTCATAGCTTTTGCTGGGAGTTAATACAGCCATTTCAATTGGACATAAGGGAATGGCTTGATAATAATCTCAAGATAGAGTTGGATGGTTTGGAGCTGGCTCAATCAAAGGCAAGAGGTAGAAATAAAACGTTTATTGATCGTGAGAAAAAGATTCTTACTAAGCAAAAAAGGCTAGATAGTTTAAGTAAAATTAGGACATTCACATATAATCCCAATGGTACTAACAGTAATCGTGATTCTCTTAATCATGCAGAAGTTATAAAGATAGCATCAGAATTCCTTGATTCTAAAGATTTGATGCAAAAAATACTTATCAGAAAATATCCAATATTGCTGGTCGACGAAAGCCAGGATACTAAAAAGGAATTGATTGAGGCTTTTTTTAAAATTCAGCCTACTTTCTCATCCGAATTCACTCTTGGTCTATTCGGCGATACGATGCAACGTATTTATACTGATGGAAAAAAGGACTTAGGTGAAAATCTTCCTGATGACTGGATTAAGCCTATTAAAAAGATTAATTATAGATGCTCTAAACGGGTTATTACTTTAATTAATGGAATTCGGGGGAATCAGCCGCAAGACCCTGGCGAGAAAAATGAAAAGGGTGTGGTTCGGCTTTTTATCGTAGATTCATCTTCGACCTCCAATAAAATTGAAATTGAGAAGGAAATTTCCAACCGAATGGCAGATTGTGCTGATGACGAAGGTTGGAAGATCCTTGAAAAGGTAAAAATACTAACACTTGAACATAAAATGGCGGCTAAGAGAGGAGATTTTCTAGAGTTCTTTCAGCCTCTCTATGATATGAAAAAAAATCAAACAGGCTTAATGGATGGAACTATGCCTGGTATGCCATTCTTTATTAAAAAGCTACTTCCATTGGTAAAGGCAATACTAGCTAATGATGATTTTAAGGTGGCAGATTTGATGAAACATAACTCCCCACTATTAGATAAGAACAAATTAAGAGGAAGTCAGGAACCGTTAGTCCATATCCCAAAAGCCAAAAAGGCTGTTGATGAACTTCAATCTATGTGGTTAGAAGGAGCTAATCCTATTTTGTTAGATGTTGTTAAGAAAGTCTATAACCTTGAAATATTGAGTGTGCCAGACGTGCTACTCCCTATAATGCAACGTACGGATGAATATTCGGAAGCGCCTGATGACGACGAGGGTGACAGTAACTCTGATCTTGATGCATGGGATATTACCTTACAGTCTCCCTTTGGTCAGTTAATCGCTTATGATGAATATATTTCTGATAATTCTCGGTTCGGTACTCACCAAGGAATAAAAGGGCTAGAGTTTCCTCGTGTCATGGTGATACTAGATGATGATGAGGCTGGTGGTTTCCTTTTTAGCTATGAGAAGTTATTTGGTGCTAAAGAGCTGAGTGATACCGATAAAAAAAATGAGCGGGAAGGAAATGATTCTACACTAGGTAGAACTCGACGGCTTTTTTATGTAACTTGTAGTCGTGCAGAGAAAAGTTTAGCAGTAGTGGCATACACTGCAAGCCCTAAAGCAGTAAAGGAATCTGCGGTTTCTCAAGGGTGGTTTGATGAAATTGAGGTAGTAGATATCTAATTATGGCTTAAGATATCAGACTGAGTCTAAACTATCTAAATATCACTATATGTTAGACGGCGTTATCGATACAAAAAAATCAATCCGAATTAATTTTGTGTTAGTAACGCTTTGCTCATCGAAAAATAGGGAGCGCAGTAAGTTTTCCACGTACAACAACTTGTCAGCTGATTCTGTAACTTTATTTCCAACCTTTATCATTGGCGTTAAACTAGTCAACTCGTGTATAAGTATTACCTTCAAGAACACGCTTTACTTGAGCAATGTTTCTTGCACCAATCCGTGCAAAAATTTCTTCGACAGAGTACTTTTCGGCCAATTTTCGTATTGCTCGTACTTGTTCTATAGATACCCCTTCACTAATCAAGTGATGAAGATGATTTCTAAATGGGAATATGGGGTTACGGTCAAGAGGTGCATCTAAATCATCCCATTCCATATTATTTGTAGTGAGAAATCGAAAGTAAAGAAGCATAGCTTTCGCTAATGGCTCTATGTCTTTTAGGTTATCTACAATACGACGACTAAGCAGGAAAGCATTTACATGAAAAACAGGTTGGTTATTTTGATCAACTAGTAGCTTAATCCCAGAATAAGACTTCTGGTTTTTAACCTGCCGAGTTAACTCTCCATTATCATCGACAGTTACAATTAATTTACCAATCATCAATGTATTATTAGTTGCGATCAGGCGGTGGCGCATTAAATCCCCTTCACTAGACGAAAAGTATGAACGTTATAAATTCTAACTTTTATCATAAGACATTAAGTATGAGGGTGATACTAATTATTTAGCTTTCATTGATCGCAAGGGTAATTAGATAATAACTTCTAATAATTTAGTTGTGGGTGAATAAAGTATCATACTGAATTAAATACGGAACTATACAAACAAAATATTTAAGTAATAACGTTTCATACCCACAACTCGCTCAACTATTACTACAAAAGAAAGATTAATAGCGTTTACAACCAGTTGTGTTAATCAAAAGCCTGGATAGAACGACCACGTTGTTTTGATGGTTTCTAATAATTCATTTTCAATATTAGGCTCACGCTCTGACATCATTATTACTCCTATTCTTGTGACTCTTCATCAATAGCGAATTGCAGTGACTCATTGTTAGTGATGTAGTTTTCGATATTGATATCTACCAATAGCCCATTCTCTGCTCAAGCGTGTTTCTCTGTTAAACTTTATTATCACAGTCCATAGCAAATACTATCTTTTGATTCTTAGTTTGTTCGTTATCCATGATGTATTTACCTTTCTTATTTAAGTTAAGGTAATCCTAGGTTTAGATTTCAACGATAAAGTTTTCATCAAAGGTTTTAACGCGCTCTTCTGGCACATAACCGCGTTGGTTTGATAAGACTCGTGTTTGTCCTACCTGATAATCAACATTGTAGTGAGTATGACCGTGTATCCAGAGCTGAGGACCAAATTCATCTAGCATAACGTCTAAGTGCGAACAATAGGCAGGTGATAATTTATCTGCTTTATATTCAGGCATCACTGATTTTGCCGTCGGTGCGTGATGGCTGATAACCACAACCTCTTGATTATTGGTTTTTGAAATGGCTAATTGTTGTTTTAAAAACAAAAGAGCCTCGCTATGTAACCTAACCGTATCGCCAACCGTTAGCTTTCGAAATCGACCGCCTTGATTGAAACGAATAACGCGATAGTCATGCATTTTTTCTACCGCAAACAATGCGCTTGTTGCTTTGTTGTCACACAAATCAAAGTCAGTCCAGAGTGTTGAGCCGATAAACTGAACGCCATCAATGACGACTTCACCATTGTTGAGTAGGTGGACATTCGTACCAACAGCCGCTGCGCGCATTTTCTTGACTACAGACTGGTAAACGCCTTTGTAGTATTCATGATTACCGGGCACATAAATCACGGGCTGACTAAAGGTTTTGGCCGCCCACAATACGCCTTTCTCACCAACATCAATATCACCGGCGAGAATAACAATATCTGCTTGCTTGACTGACTCTGGCGGCACCCAAGGAGTGAACTCATTATGTAAATCAGAAAATATGGCAAGTTTCATAGCTTTTCCTTAGTAGCATATCCCTTGGTTTTATCTCAACAGGTTTATTCAGCAATGTAATCGTCTTCATTTTAATGCTGTGCTCGAATGTCTAAATACTGAGCATACAATGACTTGGACACATTACTGCACTTCAATGCAATAGCATCTAACCATGCAAGATAGCTTGTTAAGCGTGCTTCATCCCACTTTGGCAATGCATTAGCATTGGAAATAATATCAGCGAGTTTAATTAACTTAACGGCATCTGAGGCATGTTCAAGGTGAGCGAGAGTCGCTTCTCGTCTTTCTGCTAATGATTTTGATTTATCATCAGTGACTTGTTCAATAATCGCTAACACATCAATACCAAATTCATGCTCGATTTCAGCTCGGGTTAGCTCGGTATCTTCAAGACTATCATGCAATACAGCGGCAATTAACATTGTGTCATCGGTAACTTTCGCCACTGTTTGTAGCAGTGCTAGCACTTCACGCAAATGGTTAATATAAGGCGAGCCATCGGCCTTTCGGGTTTGTCCGTGATGATAATCACGCGCAACGGTAAGTGCCAAACCTACAATGTCTGAGGTTGATGATTCAAACGCTAACCTTATATGTGTTGACTTCATTTTTACTCGCTCCGTGTAACCACACTTTTAATATTATGGTTTTTATCGCTTTATTTTCTCGAGACCAAAAATAAAGGGTAATAGTTTTGTGATATTTTTGGCATCATCCAAGGCTCGGTGTGCTCTCCCATCAATGGGCAATCCAACCAAACTCATCGCGCGCTTCATTGCGACTCGAGGCTTGACCTTTTGCGCTTTAGCAAATGCCTTTTTTAAATTCAACTTTGCTTGTGTATTCAATGGCTCAATATGATGAAACTTGCAATCTAGCGCCAATTGCACACTATCAAATGCGCCCCACGAACAAAATAGGTAATCATCGTATTGTTTGAGCCATGCATTAAACGCGTTAAAAACAAGAGTAAACTCATTAGCTTTATCAACATCTGCCTGAGCAATACCCGTTAACTCTGTACAAAAATTCGTTAATGTTGGATGTTGAACGGGTTTAACTAGACACTCAAATTCATCAATCGCGAGTAATTGTTTTGTACATACCATCAACGCACCGATTTCAATCGTCTCTAATTCATTAAATGCAATAGACCCATGTTCGGTACAAGTCGCTTCCAAATCAACGATTAAAAGGTAACGATATTGACGCAAGAGATTATCAAGTTGGGTGTAATCTGTGTTATCGATAGTATTCAACTATTTTTCCTTAACCTTTCAATAATAATCATGATTACGGTAATCCACACAGCGCTAACGCTATGGATTTTATTAAAATTGACCGAATCTACCAATAGTTGTTTACCATCACCATCAATTGCCCCATACCCACACCTGTATTTAATAAGGTCTTTTTACATCACTATTTTGATGTTTTTCATTAACCTCTTTAAAGCAACTAGGCGGAACACCTTGTTTAACCATTAATAATTGTTCAACACTCAACGAAATAGGTGTTGGTAATGCATCAACTTTATACATGCCACCACGGGTATAGACCAAAAGGTTTTCGGTATCAACTCTCTCTATAGCGCCGTTCACCATCCTTTTTATAGACCACCAATGACTAAGATGAGGACTTTCAACCATGCCATAAATAAATTGACGATTTAGTTCACTCACGTCAATAAATACAACACTGCTAATGTACCCCTTGATTGATGTTTCCATTCTATTAACCCTTATCGTTGTACTTTTTTGGAAATGATTTATTCATGAATCCTCATTCTGTACAGGAGGTTGTAATAAATAATGAACTAAGACATTTATTTCGAGTAAAAAACTTTTATTTTCATCTATGACAAGCTCCTTTGAATTAAGCATGCTAATAATGCATGCTTTTATTTCCGCAGGGAACTTTTCAACGGGCATGCTGATTGTATTTCCCATTCCGCCATTGGCTACAATATAAAACTGATTAGCGTTATCAACATCAATCACAACAGACATCCAATCAGGGCTGTTTACCTTTGTTATTCGTTTTTTAAATTCTTCTGCTGTTAACATAATTACCTCAGTTCACTTAGCCATAATGCTATGGATTCTTGTTTGAATTGACCAAAAATATTGACCACCTTTTCATAAGAGCTTGTCAAAAAGTGCTCTTCTGCTGTTACACAAATTTCATCAATGGACTCATGTTCGATAATATTGTTAGACCCATTGAATAAGTTTGTTTTAATGAACGTTATAATCTCTTTTTCTTTGAAACTGTTTTTCTTAGCCAACCATTATTTACTAATATTACTAGTTCAGCATAAACAAATTGGCGAGCGTCACCAGGAATTAAATTATTATCAGAATGTAGAGTTATATATGCTGCCCTTAACTCTATAGCTGGAAAATGATCAAAATTAGGGGCTTACACAATGTTAGCCAACAGCAGATTCAATTTCATTTTTTTATCCTATAAATATGTTAAACCAATGGAATTAGCTGGAGGGAGTATAATCCGTGGGATTATACTCTGTGATATTATAATCCGCAATGTGGAATAGTCGCTCATTTACTTAGGAATTTTCTAGTGAGTGAACTATCGAAAAGATTTGGAGAAAAAATTCGTTCTGTAAGAACAGCTAAAGGGATATCTCAAGATAAACTAGCCGTAAAGAGTCAAATTGATCGAAGTTATATTGGTCGTATTGATAGAGGTGAAGTAAATATCACTATAGATAAGCTATATCTACTAGCTGCAGCTCTTGAGTGCGAACCCGAAGAATTATTACCTAAAATGGTAAAATAAAATTTGCAAAGTAATAAGAGATAAATATGTACCTGTTGATTTGCACGTAAAAGTGATCCACTTTAAGTAATAATTTGCATTGAAATTTGATTCTTGTAATTAAGTCTAAGTTGCTGATATTTAATAAATATTAAAAGCGATGACGGATCAGTTATCAATGCAATTGATGGGTCAAATATTGATGCAATTTAACAGTACGGCTATGAATGTCGCAGACAATCAAGCCTAGCAACGCGTTAATTGACCTTATATTTAATATCTAATTATTTAGAAATTATAACGCTAAATAAATCACACTTTAATACAGACTTTATAGTCCTCGCTGCCATTCCTGACGTAAATTGGCCATTTCAGGGGATGTTAATGCGGTATTAACTTGAACTAGGAGCTTATCTTTGTCTTTACCTAATATACCTTTAAGGCTGAGGTAGTTAGAAGCATGATCTGAACGGAATATCGTTCTGTCTAATTCTAAATGAGATAACAATAAAGCCATTTCTTCAAACAACTCAAACTGGGTTAATTGTCGAAAACCACCATTAAAATTAGCACTAAATTTTTCTT
>Ga0105358_10001125_pt1 | contig 14090 bp, 7 predicted proteins | sample GOMGulsemesocosm_5_FD_83509 | JGI IMG/M metagenome (GOLD analysis project Ga0105358, IMG submission 83509) | Methane-oxidizing microbial communities from mesocosms in the Gulf of Mexico - GOM15C Gulf of Mexico | ecosystem: Environmental > Aquatic > Marine > Cold seeps | place: Gulf of Mexico... | reverse complement strand
AACGGTTATTGTGCGTTCTGGTTACGATGAAATGAAAGCATCGGACTGGGAAAAAGAAGAGGCCGAAGCGGAAGGCATCCCAATCTTAGATTACCGCGTGCCTAAAGAGTTTTTGCATGAAAGGGGAAAGCTAACAGGCATCCGTTTTGAAAAAGTTCGTAAAGAGCTAGATAAAAATGGCCGTCGTAAGTTGGTTCCAACCGGAGAGGCTGACGAAATTATCGAGTGTGATGATGTGCTACTAGCGGTCGGTCAAGAAAACGCATTCCCTTGGATTGAACGAGATATCGGCCTTCAGTTCAATGAATGGGATATGCCGGTTGTTGATGAAGAAACCTTCTCCAGCTCAAAAGCAGGACTATTTTTTGGCGGTGATGCTGCCTTCGGCCCCAAAAACATTATTACTGCGGTAGCGCATGGTCATCAAGTAGCTATATCCATTGACTTGTTTTGTCGCGGAGAGGCAATTGATCAACGACCAGCACAAGGTGTGACACTGGCAAGTCAACGAATGGGCATGCACGACTGGAGCTATAACAGTGAAATCCATCATGACCAACGTTTTAAAGTACCAATGGTTGAGCAGAGCAAAGCGCTTTCCAGTATTAAAATTGAAGTTGAGCTGGGCTTTGATCCACTACTGGGTCATGAAGAGGCTTTGCGTTGTTTGAACTGTGATGTTCAAACCGTCTTTGAAGAAAAACTCTGTATTGAGTGTGATTCTTGTGTCGATGTCTGCCCAATGGATTGCATTAGTTTCGTTGAGAATGGTGAAGAGGGTGAGTTACGTGGGCGACTACGCGCACCTTCAGACAATAAGTCGCAAGCTCTATTGGTTTCAGAAAAACTTAAAACAGGCCGCGTGATGGTTAAAGATGAAAATGTCTGTCTACACTGTGGTTTCTGTGCAGAACGTTGCCCAACCAGTGCCTGGGATATGCAACAGTCGATACTCTCAATTCCTCAAGCCTCATGCGGGAGCCGCTCATGATTAACCCTATCCAGTCAGTAAATGATTTTGTTATCAAGTTTGCCAATGTAGATGGTACCGGTTCAGCCAGTGCCAAAAACCTTTTTGCTAAAGCTGTTTTTAACATGGGTGTGCCGGTAAGTCCGCGCAACATCTTCCCCTCAAACATCCAGGGTTTACCTACTTGGTATGAGGTAAGAGTGAACCAAAAAGGCTACCTAGGCCGCCGTGGTGGCGGTGTTGATATTGTAGTAGCGATGAACCCTCAGAGTCTTGCTGATGATGTGGCGGCTGTTTTACCTGGTGGTTACTTTTTGTATGACAGCACTAATCCTCTTGCTAAACACCTACAGCGTGATGATATTCAAATTATTGGCATCCCTTTTACTGAGCTATGTCGTCAACAATTTAATAATACAAAGCAGCGCATGCTGTTTAAGAATGTTGCCTACATTGGTGCTCTAGCCGCCCTGCTTGATATTGATTTTGAAGTGTTTACAGGATTGCTGAGTAAACAGTTTAACGGCAAAGAGCACCTTGTTACGGCTAATACGACCGCCCTAGAGTTAGGTTACGTCTATGCAAAGAAAACTTTTCCATGCCCTCTCGGTATCCGTATGGAAAAGAGCGATGTGGTAGGCGACAAAATCCTCATTGATGGTAATACCGCTTCTGGGTTGGGTTGTGTGTATGGCGGTGCAACCGTTTGTGGCTGGTACCCGATAACACCATCAACTTCTGTTGTTGAAGCCTATACACGTTTTAGTGAGCGCATGAGGGTTGAGCCTGCAACCGGTAAGAAACGCTTTGGTATCGTTCAAATGGAAGATGAGCTGGCTGCGATTGGCGTGGTGATCGGTGCCTCATGGAATGGTGCGCGTGCATTTACTGCAACCAGCGGCCCTGGAATTTCCCTGATGAGTGAGTTTTTAGGACTCGCTTATTTTGCTGAAATCCCGTTAGTTTTAATTAATGTACAACGTGGTGGCCCGTCAACAGGTATGCCGACACGTACACAACAGTCAGACCTATTAGCCTGTGCTTATGCCTCCCACGGGGATACCAAGCATGTGCTGACTTTTCCCGCTAATCCAAAAGAGTGTTTTGACTTTTCTGCCGATGCCTTTGATCTAGCTGAGCGCCTACAGACACCTATCATTATTATGAGTGACCTTGAATTAGGTATGAATGATTGGTTGAGTGAGCCGCTTAAGTGGGATGATGCGAAAAACTACGATCGAGGCAAAGTACTCAATGCGGAACAGCTTGATAACATTAAAGAAGGTGAGAAATTTAGTCGCTATTTAGATGTGGATAATGACGGTATTTGTTACCGAACTTATCCCGGAACACATTCAGAAAAAGGGGCGTTCTTTACCCGAGGCACCTCACGTGACCGCCATGCTTTATACACCGAAGATGGAGACAAGTATGTTGATAATATGGAGCGCCTGATTAAAAAGCACCGTACTGCAGCAACTCTGATCCCCTCTCCTATTATCAATACTGATAATGCACAACATAAGATGGGCGTAGTTTATTACGGAACAACTGAAAATGTGATTCCAGAGTCCCTTGATAAGTTGCAAAAGCAGGGGTTTAACTTTAACAGCATGCGATTACGTGGCTACCCGTTTAGTGATGAAGTGGCCGACTTTATCGACAGCCATGAAACTCTTTTCGTTATTGAGCAAAACCGTGATGCACAAATGCGAATTTTACTGATTAATGAATTAGACTGTGACCCACGTAAAATGATTCGTATTCTCCACTACGATGGTATGGCGATTCCTGTACAGGCTGTTGTTGGCGGTATTCTTAATCATCTTGGTACAGAACAGGGCTCTAAAACAGGAGAAGCATCATGACCTGCATTCCAAAGTCAAAATTTCACCACCCCCAGTTACCGGTTAATGAGCTTGGTCTTACATACCGTGACTACGAAGGCAGCATGTCTACACTCTGTGCTGGTTGCGGTCATGATTCTGTAGGTGCTGCCGTTGTACAAGCCTGTTTTGAGCTATCACTGCCTGCGCATCGTATTGCAAAACTCTCCGGAATTGGCTGCTCATCAAAAGCACCCACCTACTTCCTTGGTAAGTCACATGGTTTTAACTCGGTTCATGGCCGTATGCCTTCTGTCACTACAGGTGCTAACTTAGCCAACAAAGACCTCATTTATTTAGGTATGTCTGGTGATGGTGACTCTGCCTCTATCGGACTAGGACAGTTTGCCCATGTCGTTCGCCGTAAGTTAAACATGAGCTATATTGTTGCCAATAATGGAGCATATGGCTTAACAAAGGGACAGGCTTCAGCAACAGCTGATCGTGGTTCAATCATGAAAGGCGGAAAAGAGGTGACAGACGAGGGAATTGATCTCGTCAGCCTTGCACTCAGTATGGGGGCCACCTATGTCGCACGAAGCTTTTCAGGTGATAAAGAACAGCTTGTACCACTGATTAAAGGAGCGCTTTCCCATCAAGGCTTCGCTTTTATTGATGTGATGTCACCCTGTGTCACTTTCAATAACCATCAGGGTTCAACTAAAAGCTATGACTACCTGCGTGATCATATGGAGTCATTAATTTCAGCTGACTTTATTCCACATAAAAGTGAAATTACTGTCCAGTCAGAACCGGGCGTTACACAAGATATTTTCATGCACGACGGCTCTATTATGCGTCTTAAAGCAACGGATGAGAGTTATGATCTTAGCAGGCGAAGCAATGCTCTGTCTGCGATACAAGAACACACCGAAAAAGGTGAGGTTTTAACAGGCCTTCTTTATCTAGAACCGGGAGCAAGTCACCTTCATGAGAACCTAAATACCGTTGATAAACCACTTAACGAATTGAGCTACAAAGAACTTTGTCCTGGAAGTGATGTGCTTGAAGAGTTGAATAAAAGTTTTCGTTAACCCCTTTATAATATTCGAGGGAGAACTTAAGTTATTTAGTGAATTATTTCAACAACACCAAGCTGTCACAACGCCTTCTAGCGTAAAGACACCCCGCAGGTTTTTTTAGTAAAAACAGTTACTCTACGTGCCCTCCATAAAGAGGGCGCTCTTTTAATAGTTTAAGGGGTTTGTTTACACATCTAAGTTAGCAACCTCTAAAGCATTTTTCTCTATAAAGTTACGTCTAGGTTCCACCTCATCACCCATCAGTGTTGTAAACACACTATCGGCTGTAATGGCGTCTTCTATTCTTACTTGTAATAACCGTCTTGAATCAGCGTCTAACGTTGTTTCCCATAATTGCTCGGGGTTCATTTCACCCAATCCCTTATAACGCTGAATTTGTTGTCCTTTTCTTGCCTCTTTCATCAACAACTCAAAAACTTCTTTAAAACTTGTAACTGGATATGTTTTTTCGCCTATAAGAAGGTTAGTGTCTTCTTCAAACATCCCTGTAAGTGTTTTTCCAAAACCAACCAACCGTTTATATTCACCCGACTTAAAGAACAACTTCGTCATTTCAAATGACTTTTCGACACCATGAGAAACTGTTGAACACTGAATTGACCAATTCTCATCTTGGTGATCTAAGAACAGGCTATAGTGTGTTGGACTACTCTCTATTGCGTTTAGTCGTTTCTCCAGGTCACTTAACCAAACACCTAACTCATTCTGACTAATTGAGTCTGTCACCTCGGCAGAAATCAAAAGCTCATTTAAAATAAGTTCATCATAACGCCCTGCCAACCTAGCAATCATCCCTTCAATTTGTATGTGCTCTTTTGCAAGTTCTTCAAGAGCAACACCTGATATCGCTGGAGTTGTATCATTTATTATCAAATTTGCTTTCTGTAAAGCAAGCTGCAACAAATAACTATTTAATTCATTATCATCCTTAACATAATATTCTTGCTTCCCTTTTTTAACCTTGTACAAAGGGGGCTGCGCTATATAAACATTCCCATTTTCAATCAGCTCCGGCATTTGACGATAAAAAAATGTTAACAATAATGTTCGAATATGCGAGCCATCAACATCTGCATCCGTCATGATAATAATCTTATGATAACGAAGGTTTTCTGGTTTATATTCTTCTTTACCAATGCCGCAACCCAATGCTGTAATTAGTGTTCCAACCTCATCAGACGACAGCATTTTATCGAATCGTGCTTTTTCTACATTCAGTATTTTCCCTTTCAACGGCAAAATTGCTTGCGTTCGTCTATCCCTCCCTTGTTTTGCTGAGCCTCCAGCCGAGTCCCCTTCGACTAAAAATATTTCTGATAGTGCAGGATCCTTCTCTTGGCAATCAGCTAGCTTTCCCGGTAAGCCAGCAATATCTAATGCCGACTTACGTCGTGTCATTTCTCTTGCTTTTCTAGCTGCATCTCTCGCTCTTGCTGCTTCAAGCATCTTCCCAGCTATTTCTTTCGCCTCGCTTGGATTTTCTAACAAAAACTCTTGTAAGGCTTCAGCTAAAGATGATTCCACAATAGATTTAACTTCTGATGAAACCAGTTTATCTTTTGTTTGTGAAGAAAATTTAGGGTCCGGCACTTTAACCGATAAAACAGCCGTTAAGCCTTCACGGGCATCATCACCAGATGTTGTTACTTTTTGTTTTTTTGCTAAACCACTTCCTTCAATGTATTGGTTCAGCGTTCTTGTAAGGCCCGCTCTAAAGCCCGCTAAATGCGTTCCACCATCTCTTTGAGGAATATTATTCGTATAACAGAAAATATTCTCTTGGTAGGAGTCATTCCACTGTAAGGCCACTTCTACATTAACGTCATTTTTATCTACATTGATATAAATAATATTTTCATGTATTTGAGACTTATTAGTATTCAAGTGATTTACAAAAGCTTTAATACCCCCCTCATATTCAAATATCTCCTCTTTTGCTGTACGCTCATCTGACAATCTTATTCTTACACCAGAGTTCAAGAACGATAACTCTCGAAGCCTTTTTGCTAATAAATCAAAATGGAATTCAATATTGCTAAATGTATCTGCACTGGGTTTAAACCTTAAGCTTGTACCTGTTTTATCTGTCGAGCCAACAACCTCCAGTGGCGCCACTGGCTCGCCTTTTTTATACTGCTGGTAGTGCTCGCTACCCTCACGCATAATCGTCAAGTCAAGCTCATCAGATAGCGCATTAACAACCGAAACACCCACGCCATGCAACCCCCCCGACACTTTGTAGGCATTATCATTAAATTTACCACCCGCATGGAGAACAGTCATAATCACCTCGGCAGCAGAGCGCCCCTCTTCGGGATGGATATCGACAGGAATCCCCCGCCCATCATCTGTAATTGTTACCGAGTTATCATCATGAATAATCACACCAACCTCTGTACAATAACCAGCTAAAGCTTCATCAATAGAGTTATCTACGGCTTCAAACACCATATGATGTAAGCCTGAACCATCATCCGTATCGCCTATATACATCCCCGGTCTTTTTCTAACTGCATCCAAGCCTTTTAATACTTGTATGTTTGATGAATCATAGGTTTCGTTGTTTTTTTCGCTCACTTAGCCTTCCTCTATCTGCATGATTCCACGTTTCACGTGAAACACTTTTGTTTCTTTTGTCTCAATAAACTCTGAAAATAACTCTCTATTTGTTGTTGTAACAAAAACCTGGATACCTAGTTTTTTTAGAAACAACATTACTTTTCTAAAGCTTTCCTTATCAAGTTCGGCAGTCAAATCATCCAATAAAACACAAACTGATTTAGACGTCTGATCACTCATTAATTTTATTTGCGCTAAATACATAGCTATCACCAATAGCTTCATTTGACCTCTAGACAAGTAATCTTGCGCCAACTTCCCATTAACTAAAACTTTAATGTCCGCCTTGTGCGCTCCTACAGTTGTATACCCATACTGAATATCTCTAGAGCTCGCTTTATTTAAAGCCACATCTAGCGACAGACTCTTATCCCAGCCTTGCAGGTAATTAAGCTTTAATTCGACGCCACTAATAAATTCTTTTGAGATAAGCCTTAGCTCTTTTTCCAGTAAATCGACATAAGCCTCTCTTTCACTACTAACCATTGTACCGTATTCAATGAGTTTATTACTCCAAACAGACAATGTATCTAATTGTTTGGATTTTAATAACTTATTTCTTTGTCTTAATAAGTGGTTGTGTTGCTTTGATATATTCAGGAATGAGTGTTTCACGTGAAACACTCCGCTATCAATAAAGGCTCTTCTGCTCGTCGCGCCGTTCTCTAATAGTGTTTGTGACTCTGGTCTAATTAAATGTGTATGTAAAAGTCGTGATAACTCAGACGACTTTTTTTCTGTTTCACCGTTTACCCTAATAATTGTTTTATGCTGATTTTTTTTTATTGCTATCTTGTTATTTACTCCTGAAAAGCGGAGTTGAGCATAAACAACAAGGTTTTGTTTTTTATAAGACAGGACCTTAGCGATGTTTTGTGTTCTAAAGGAGCGAGCTCTACTTAATATATAAAGCGACTCTAACAGAGATGTTTTTCCACTGCCGTTCGGCCCAACAATAATATTAAGCTTAGGAGATGGTTGGAATTTTATATTTTCAATATTCCGAACATCTTTGATTTGAACATCTGTTAAAGACAAAGAGCTGTTGCTGAAGGTGTCTAAAAACTAGATACGCATAGGCATAATAATAAAACGACTGCTTTTATCGTTTGGGTTTTCAAGTAAACAGCTACTGTTTGTATCAGTAAAAGAAACTTGTACACTTTCTGATTCAATCACATTTAATGCATCCATTAAATAACTGGAATTAAACCCCATACTCATTTCATCGCCCGTGTAATCTACAACAACCTCTTCTTCTGCTTCATCTTGTTCAGGGTTATTTGCATTAATAGTCATCAGTTGGCTAGATAAGTCTAAACGTATACCTTTGTATTTTTCATTTGACAATATTGACACGCGAGATAGTGCTGATTTAAAAGATAACTTATTGATATTAAAGCAATGTTCACTCTCCTCTGGAACAACATTTTTGAAATCAGGAAAGCGGCCATCAATCAATTTTGCATTAAGCTGAACTTCTCCTAAGGTGAATTTAATATTATTTTTAGCAATTTTGATATCAATAGTCCCATCAAACTTATCAATCAACCTTAATAATTCTTGGGCAGCTTTCCTTGGAATAATAACCTGACTTATTGATTGGCTTTCATTTTCAATTTTGTTTTTTGATAATGCTAAACGATGTCCATCTGACGCTACTGTTTGAAGCTCACCATCGACGACTTCCATCATTAAACCGTTTAAATAATATCGAACATCTTGTTGAGCCATACAAAAAATGGTCTTGCTAAATGCTCTAACCAAAACCTCTTGCCCAATACTAATTTGGTTAATGTAATTTGATTCATCAAATAATGGATACTCATCTGACGTCAATGTCCTAAGCGTAAATCGACTTTTACCTGATTTAATAACTAAAACACCTTTATCAAAAGATAGTTTTAATTCTGAGTTATCAGGTAATGAACGACAAATATCTAATAATTTTCTTGCCGGAATTGTTATTTTAAAATTTTCATTACTACTTGTAGGTGATTCTGAACTAACCTGAACTTCTAAATCAGTACCTGTGAATTTTAATAGCCCATTGCTAATAGATAAATAGACATTCGATAGAATAGGAAGTGTTTGCCGACGTTCAATAACCCCAAAAACTTTTTGTAAGGGTTCTAATAAATCTTCTTTATTAATATTTAATTTCATATTTCTAAATACTTATTATAGTTATAAGGGATTAAAAAACAGTTGATAGTTCTAGTTATTATAATTAAATCAATAAGTTAAGTTAATTTAAAGTGTGTTGTTAAATATAAAAACCTTTGTGGATAACTTGTTTGTAAATGATCATCTTATCTTATCCACAGCTTACACCCAATTAATGAGACAGGGTTCTTAACAGGTTAATATAATCTTCATCAATTATTTGATCTGAATCTCTAAGTTCTTTTACTTTTCGTGTCGCATGTAAAACAGTTGTATGGTCACGGCCACCAAACTGGTTACCAATTTCTGGCAGACTGTATTGAGTTAGCTCTTTCGCTAATGCCATTGCTATCTGCCGCGGTCGAGCTATCGATCGTGTTCGTTTAGCCGATAATAAATCAGAAATTCTGATTTTGTAATATTCGGCAACCGTTTTTTGAATGTTATCAATACTGATACGTTTATTTTGAAGAGCAATTAGATCTCTAAGCGCTTCTTTTGTAAAATCAAGCGTGATGGGTTTGCCTGTAAAGTTTGCGTTTGCAAGAACCCTACGTAAAGCGCCCTCTAGTTCTCTAACGTTTGATTTGATTCGGTTTCCCATAAAAAAAGCAACTTCATCTGCTAAATCAACACCACTTAATGCTGCCTTGCTTTTTAAGATAGCAACACGAGTTTCTAGATCAGGTGGCTCTATCGGTATTGGTAAACCCCAACCGAATCGTGACTTAAGCCGCTCTTCTAGTCCATTAATTTCTTTAGGGTAACAATCACACGTTAAGACAATTTGTTTGTTGTTTTCAATAAGCGTGTTAAAGGTATGAAAAAACTCTTCTTGAGACCTCTCTTTTTTTGCAAAAAACTGAATGTCGTCGATTAATAAAAGGTCTAATGAACGATAGTAGTTCTTAAAGTCATTAATGGTATTTTTTTGTAGGGATTGGACCATGCCGGAGACAAAGCGCTCTGATGATAAAAAGGAAACCCTTTTGCTTTTGTTCTTTTGAATGATAGCGTTACCAATAGAGTGCATTAAATGAGTTTTACCCAAACCAACGCCCCCATAAATAAAAAGAGGGTTGTAAGCAACACCCGGATTCTCAGATACTTGTATAGCAGCAGCTTTGGCTAACTCATTGGATTTACCGACAACGAAAGAATCAAAGGTAAAGGCGCTATTTAAATTATGAGAAACAGCCGGGGTGTTAACGGTTTTGGAGGTAGGTTTGTTGTTTAGCGAAGAAGTAGTATGTTGAACCTTAGAACTTCCTATTTTTAAATAAAGTTTTATTTTGTTTTTAGTTAACCTATTGATTATGCTGTTAATAGTTTCAAAATAGTTGTCCGAAACCCAATCTAAAACAAATTTATTAGGCGCAAACAAAAGTAATTCATCATTATTGGTTTGAGCTTGTAGAGGTCTAACCCATGTGTTTATTTGTTGAGGAGGAATTTCCTCTTCTAATCGTTGTAAACACTGTTCCCAGAGAGATGACACATTAATCCTTACTAAAATTGAACTGAACGAAGTGTAAGAATAACCCTTAAAAGAAAAGTTATCCACAGGAAATGAACAATCAATAAAAGAAAGTAGAGATCGTTAAACTTTATATAAACATTGACTTTTTGGATAAAAAAACTTAACCTGCGCAGTCTTTTTCTCGAAAGAAAACCATAACAAAAAAGTGTTTTCTTTTGTAATATATTAATTAGTAATTCATAGGACATTTCAGCATGAAAAGAACGTTTCAACCAAGCAACTTAAAAAGAGCAAGAACACACGGATTTAGAGCAAGAATGGCGACTAAGTCAGGCCGTAAAATTATTAATGCTAGACGTGCGAAAGGTAGAGTTCGCTTATCAGCGTAATAAAAGAAAAAACGCATACGTTTGAAAAAAAAGATAGGTTAAATAGTCCGTCGGAATACGCTAGGGTTTTTAAGGGAGCAAAAAGAAGTACGGACGATTTACTTACTGTTTTAGCACAAAAGAAAGGTTTATCTGGCGCAAGGCTTGGCCTTGCAATAGCAAAGAAAAACGTTAAAAGAGCTGTAAAAAGAAACCTTATTAAGCGGGTTGTTAGAGAGTCATTCAGACGGCAAAAAGAACGTTTATCAGGCTATGACTTTGTTATTTTATGTCGTCATAAGGCAGCCAACGCTACAAAAAAAGAGCTTGCTTTGTCAATTCATAAGCATTGGGAAAGGTTAATGACGAATGAATAAGTTATTTATTTATTTAATTAGGTTTTATCGACGTTTTATCAGCCCAATGCTTGGTAGTCGATGCCGTTTTTATCCTACCTGCTCAGAATATGCACTTGAAGCATTTCAAAAATATAGTGCAATAAAGGCACTGTACTTAACCACTAAAAGGCTTTTACGTTGTCAGCCTTTTTGTAAAGGTGGCGTAGACCCCTTACCAACCTCAGAAAAAACACATGGATAATCAAAGAACATTACTTTTTGCAGCCCTTGCTTTTATAGGTGTGCTTATTTGGCAAGCGTGGCAGAAAGACTATGTTTTACCTCAACAGGCGCAACCTCAAGCTGGCAACGGAGAAGTGAACGAAGTGGCAGATGTGCCTAAAGCGCCGGAGAATAACAAGTTACCAACAGGTGTTAGTCTTGATGAAAGTAATAAAAGTTTGCGGATTGGAGCTGGGGTTATACATGTTAGAACAGATGTGTATGAGCTTGAGATTGATAAGGTAGGTGGGAATGTTGTTGGGCTACAGTTAACCCAATACCCTGAAACAAAAGGAGAAGAGAAAAAAGTTCAGCTTTTAAATAACTCAGCGTCTAAAACGTTTGTTGTTGAGTCAGGTTTAATTGCTCAAAATGGAGACAGCCCGAATCATCACGCCCTTTGGAGCGCGCCTGAGAGTGATTATGTAATGACGAGCAATGAGTTACGAGTGCCGTTAGTATGGAAAAATGACACGGGTGTAACAGTAACCAAAACGTATATCTTTACCAAAGGTAGCTATAGAGTCGATGTTGAAACCGTTATAGATAATCACGGCTCTAGAAGCTGGTCTGCCAGAGAGTATTTACAAATAAAGCGTAATGATTATGCTGAGAAAAAAGCAAACTCGATGATTCATACGTACACCGGTGGCATCCTTTATACAGACGAAGATAAATATCAAAAAATTGATTTTGGTGATATGGAAGATGAAGACCTAAGCCGTGAGGCAACAGGTGGCTGGGCTGCAATGATTCAGCACTATTTTGGCGTCGCTTGGGTTCCAGAAAAAGAAAACCAATACAGCTATTACACAAAATCGTTAAAAGGTGGTCTGTATGTCATTGGTACGTATTCGCCGAATAAAGTAGTTCAGCCGGGGGAAGCTAAAACAATTAATTCAGTGCTCTTTGCAGGGCCAAAGCTTCAAGAACAACTTGGGGGCATTGCACCAGGCCTAGAGTTAATGGTTGACTACGGCAAGCTAACGATTATTGCAGAGCCGATTTTTTGGCTATTAAGCTTTTTCTATGATTTTGTTGGAAACTGGGGTGTAGCAATCATTATGGTAACGTTTACCATTAAAGCGCTATTCTTTAAATTATCTGAAAAAAGCTATAAGTCTATGGCGCATATGAAAATAGTGCAGCCAAGAATTGTTGCACTAAAAGAACGTTATGGGGACGATAAGCAGCAGTTGAATCAAGCCATGATGGAACTGTATAAAACAGAAAAAATAAACCCATTAGGGGGTTGTTTACCCATACTTATTCAAATTCCCGTGTTTATTTCATTGTATTGGACATTACTTGAAAGTGTGGAGTTAAGGCAGGCACCGTTTGCGTTGTGGATTGATAATATTTCGGCTGCTGACCCTTATTTTATTCTGCCAGTTATTTATGGCATCACTATGTTCTTCCAGCAGCGTTTAAACCCTGCGCCTGTTGACCCAATGCAAAAGAAGGTGATGCAAATGTTACCAATTATGTTTACTGGTTTTTTTGCCTTTTTCCCAGCAGGTCTAGTGCTTTATTGGATCGTCAACAATCTACTAACGATTGCTCAACAAACGGTCATTATGAAACGTATAGAATCAGGAAAAGAAAAGTAATTCACTTATATGTCGGGTCATAATGACACTATTGCCGCTGTTGCTACAGCAAGTGGCCGTGGTGGGATTGGCATTATTCGGATTAGCGGTGTAAAGACAAAGCAAATAAGTGAGCAGTTACTCGGTAGCCAAATACCGGTTCGACAAGCTTGCTTTAGGTTATTTAAAGAGCACGATAACAGTACCATTGATAGCGGCCTTGCGCTGTATTTCCAATCCCCTGCTTCTTATACAGGTGAAGATACACTGGAGCTTCAAGGACATGGTGGTCCAGTTGTTTTAGATATGCTGTTAAAAAGAGTCTTGGCCTTAGGCGCACGTCTTGCTGAACCGGGTGAGTTCACACAAAGAGCTTTTTTAAACAATAAGCTTGATTTAGCTCAAGCAGAGGCTGTTGCCGATATTATTGATGCTGGTACAGCAGCAGCGGCAACATCTGCGCAGCGCTCTTTGCAAGGTGTTTTTTCAGAGCGAATCAACGACCTACAACAGCAATTAACACATCTACGCCTATATGTTGAATCAGCGATTGATTTTAGTGATGAAGACATAGACTTTCTAGGCGGAGATGAACTACAAAGGATTATCTCTACGCTACAACAAGCATTCAAAACACTGACAGAAACCGCAAAGCAAGGCAGCTTATTACGTGATGGTATGACGGTGGTGTTGGCAGGTAAACCTAATGCCGGTAAATCGAGCCTATTGAACGCACTATCTCAACGCGACACGGCGATAGTCACAGAAGTGGCTGGAACGACTCGTGACGTACTAAGAGAGCAAATTCAGATAGACGGTATGCCTGTGCATATTATTGATACAGCAGGGTTACGTGAGACCAGCGATATTATTGAACAAGAAGGTGTTAAAAGAGCAAAACATGCTATTTCAATGGCTGATCAAGTATTGCTTGTGGTAGATGATCAGGAATCAGGCTCTGATGATTACTTGTCATTATTAAACGATATACCCTCTAACGTTCCGGTAACTATTGTTTTTAATAAAGTGGATATTACTGGAAGGCAGATCGGAGAAACTAAGTCGGATGCTGGGCACACCATTATAAGGCTATCTGCAAAACATAAAGATGGCTTGAATGTATTAACCCATCATCTTAAAGCACAAAAGGGATTTAACTCAGAAGAAAAAAATGTATTCTTGGCCCGTCGTAGGCACTTAGATGCGCTCGCACGATCTAATGTTTTTTTAAATGATGGTATAGAACAATTGCTCAATTACCAAGCAGGTGAGATGTTTGCTGAGGACTTACGCCTCGCACAAAAAGCCTTATCTGAAATTACCGGAAAAGTGACACCGGACGATCTGTT
>Ga0105358_10001124_pt1 | contig 14091 bp, 12 predicted proteins | sample GOMGulsemesocosm_5_FD_83509 | JGI IMG/M metagenome (GOLD analysis project Ga0105358, IMG submission 83509) | Methane-oxidizing microbial communities from mesocosms in the Gulf of Mexico - GOM15C Gulf of Mexico | ecosystem: Environmental > Aquatic > Marine > Cold seeps | place: Gulf of Mexico... | reverse complement strand
CAAAGAATGTCATTCCCGCGGTGTTTTGGCGGGAATCCAAACTAAAAGACAATGGATCTTCGACAAAACACTTCGAAGATGACGAAATTAATGAACTCCTGAGCCAACTACATAGGCATGTAAATTATTAATGGGTTACAACGGAAGTTGTAGCCTATTTTTTTGCCTTAGTTTTAGCGAAAATTTATTGTTTAACATGACAATACAACCTCAAGATACGAGTTTCAGGGCTACAGAGAAATTATTGATCAAGGCGCATATGCCGCGTTATTGGTATAACTATTCTCTTCAATCAATGCCTTACCTATAAGCCTTTTTAATGCCATAAATGCCCTAAATGTCCAATAAAATCGTTGCTTTCAATCCCAATAGCTCGTTATATCCTTATAAAAAATAAGGTTAAATTGTTATGTTCTAATTAATGCTTTTTCATTATTATTTTTTGATCTACATCATGTTGACTATATGCCAACAGCGTACACTGTGACATATTGTCGCAGTAGGTAATTATTTTTACCTACTTTTTTATTAAGAGTTTTATATTAAGAAGTGGATGCTTGATGTTTATCTTTCCCGTTAAAAGTGTATTGAAAAAGGTGCTTAGCTTACTAGGCCCTATTTGTATGTTATTTTTTGCAATTGCCTTTCCTGCTCAAGCTTTATTCGTTAGTCCGCCTAAAGAGCCGATGCCTCTGATAAAAGAGATTTTTGTAAACCAAACACGTATTTCTGAAAAAATGATTGCCAAAGAGGGCGCACCATTAATTTGGACCATTTATGGTGAGAAAGAAGGCAAGGAAGAAATATTAGGTTATGCTTTTGAAACAAATGACTTAGCGAAAATTCCTGCTTATTCAGGTGAGCCAGTAAATATGCTAGTGGCCATCGACACAAAAGGGTTATATCTAGGCGCTAAGGTGCTTGAACACCATGAACCTATTATTTTAGCGGGTATTCCCGAAAGTAAATTACACGCATTTACAGAGCAATATAACGGTTTGAGTGCGGATGACAGATTAAAAGTTGGTGGCAATAAAACCGATGGTGTTATACACATTGATGGCCTTTCGGGAGCAACGGTTACCGTCATGGTAATGAATGTTGCCATTGTAAAATCAGCGAAAATAGTGGCGCGCTCTCTGGGTATTATTAGTACAACCCAACAAGCTATTCAGCCTATGGGTACTATCTACCCTGATGTTTATGAGAAAGCGGATTGGACAACGCTTACAGGTAACGGTGCCATTCGAAAATTATACCTTAACAGAAAAACCATTGATGAGGCCTTTGTTGATACAGATGCCGAGCATGTTGATGAAGCTACGGCAGAGCAAAAGCAGGATATGTTTGCTGAAGTTTACTTTGCGCAAGTTAATATTCCCTCTGTAGGGCGTAATATATTAGGTGACAGTGAATATGAATATTTATTATCTACATTAAAACCGGGCGAGCACGCGATGATTTTAATGGGTTCAGGTTATTCATTTAAAGGCTCTGGTTATGTGCGTGGCGCTATTTTTGATCGCATTCAAATATTGCAAAATGAGGATGCTTTTGCTTTTAGAGATTTAGATCATAGCCGTGTGCCTGATCTTTATATTGATGGTGCGCCAACATTTAAAGAACGATCTATTTTTATTGTTCGTGAACATCATGAATTTAATCCCGCATCAGATTGGCAGTTAGAATTATTAGTTCGTCGTCAAACGGGCCCTTTAGACAGTATATTTACTAGCTTTAAAGCTGATTATCACACCCTAGATCAATATGTCGATCGTCCTCCACTAATTATGCCAGCGCCTGAATTATCTTTAGCGCAGCAAGTGTGGAAAGAAAAAAATACCGAAGTTATTATTTTGATTATTTTGCTTGTATTGGTTGTGATGAGTTTATTCTTTCAAGATATATTAGTTCGTCACCCAACTTTTATGCATAATTTCCGTCATTTATTCTTAATTGTTACTGTTGTCTTTATCGGCTGGTCATGGGGTGGACAGCTATCAGTAGTGAATGTATTTACTTTCCTGCAAGCCTTTATGTCTGATTTTTCTTGGGATTTATTTTTACTTGACCCTGTTATCTTTATTTTATGGGGAGCTGCAGCTGTAACAATGATCTTATGGGGTCGTGCTGTTTATTGTGGTTGGTTATGTCCATTTGGTGCACTGCAAGAGCTAATGAACATTTTCGCTCGTTATATCAAAATTCCACAATTTGAATTACCTTGGGCTGTACATGAACGTTTATGGGCCATTAAATATTTGATTCTATTGGCTTTGTTTGGTTTGTCAATGGAGTCTCTAGCCCTCGCTGAGCAGTTTGCTGAAGTTGAACCATTTAAAACAACGTTTTTATTGAAATTTGATCGTGAATGGCCGTTTGTTTTGTATGCATCTATCTTACTCATTATTAATATTTTTAATCGTAAGTTTTTCTGCCGCTATTTATGTCCATTAGGCGCAGCATTATCAACCAGTAATAGCGTGCGTTTATTTAGCTGGTTACGTCGTCGTCCAGAGTGTGGTCAGCCTTGTAAAACGTGTGCTAAAGAATGTGAAATTCAAGCAATAGACCCAGAGGGTATTATTAATATGCGCGAATGCCATTACTGTCTTGATTGCCAAGTAACTTATTTCAATGAAGAAAAATGTCCGCCACTTAAAAAAATGGCGCGCAAAAAAGCTAAGTACAAAGAAACAGAAATAAATGTAAAAGAAGTTGCGTAACTTGCATTTAGAAAAATATGTATTTTTAGAAATAAACTAATTTTAAAAGAGCAAAGTGGAGAAAAGCAATGAGTAATGAAGATCAAAAAAATAATAATGAAGTCGCATTAGATAATGAAGACCGCAGAAAGTTTTTCGGAAAAACGGCACTTATTGGCGCTGGAGTTGTTGCAGCCCCAATGACAGCAGCTATGTTTGCTTCTACAGCGCAAGCACAAAGAAAAGAAATGGCAATGAGCCCAGTGGTTCACCCGGGTGAGTTAGATGAATACTATGGCTTTTGGTCAGGAGGTCATTCTGGTGAAGTGCGTATTATGGGTATCCCATCAATGCGTGAGTTAATGCGTATTCCAGTATTTAACACTGACTCAGCAACAGGTTGGGGCTTAACTGATGAGTCTAAGCGTGTTAAAGGCGACAGTGCTGATATCATGATGGGTGATTCTCATCACCCTCATATGAGCATGACCGACGGTCATTACAACGGTAAATATGTTTTCATCAACGATAAAGCTAACTCGCGTGTTGCTCGTATTCGTTGTGACATCATGAAATGTGACAAAATGCTTACGATACCAAACGTACAAGCAGTTCATGGTCTACGTGTGCAAAAAGCACCTTATACTAAGTACCTTGTTTGTAATGGTGAATTCGAAATTCCAATGAATAACGACGGTAAAGATGGCATGAAAGATGTCAGTACTTACCGTTCTTTATATAATGTTATTGATGCTGAAACGATGGAAATGGCTTTCCAAGTCATGGTTGATGGTAACTTAGATAATACTGATGCCGATTTTGATGGCAAATACTTTGCCTCTACTTGTTACAACTCAGAAATGGGAATGAACTTAGGTGATATGATCTCTGCTGAGCGTGATCATGTCGTTATTTTCAGTCTTGCGGCTTGTGAAGCAGCATTAAAAGCGGGTAAATTTAAAACCTATAATGGTAATGGTGTACCCGTATTAGATGGCCGAAAAGGTTCGGAGTTAACCCGTTATATTCCAGTACCAAAATCACCACATGGTTTAAATACTTCGCCAGAAGGTAAATACTTCATGGCAAATGGTAAGTTATCTCCTACAGTAACAGTTATTTCTATTGCTAAATTAGATGATTTATTTGCCAATAAAATTAAGCCGCGTGACACTGTTGTTGCTGAGCCTGAATTAGGTTTAGGGCCACTTCATACGGCTTTTGATGGGCGTGGTAATGCTTACACTACATTATTCCTAGATAGCCAAGTTGCTAAATGGAATGTTGAAGATGCGATTAAAGCTTACAATGGTGAAAAAATTAATTACATCCGTCAAAAACTCGATGTGCATTATCAGCCAGGCCATAACCATACCACACAAGGTGAAACACGTGATGCTGACGGTAAATGGTTAGTTGTTCTATGTAAGTTCTCTAAAGATAGATTCTTACCTACTGGACCACTTAAACCAGAAAATGATCAATTAATTGATATTTCTGGCGATGAAATGAAACTTGTTCATGATGGCCCTACATTTGCTGAACCGCATGACTGTATTATGGTACACCGTAGTAAAATTAAGCCTAAGAAAGTTTATACTCGTGATGAGCCAACGTTTGCAGAAACATTAGCAATCGCCAAGCGTGATGGCATTAATACCATGAGTGATAACAAAGTTATTCGTGATGGTAATAAAGTTCGTGTTTATATGACATCTGTTGCGCCTACTTATGGTCTGGAATCGTTTGACGTTAAGTTAGGTAACGAAGTAACGGTTATCGTAACTAATCTTGACCAAGTAGAAGATGTAACACATGGCTTCTGTATGACTAACCATGGCGTTCAAATGGAAATTGGTCCTCAACAGACTTCTTCTATTACTTTTATCGCCAACAAGCCAGGCGTACAGTGGTATTACTGTAACTGGTTCTGTCATGCACTGCATATGGAAATGCGCGGTCGTATGTTTGTTACAGCGTAAATTCGTTATGAACGTAATTTATGCTTCATTGTCGTCATCAATATTCGCCCAATTACTTATGGAACATAAGCTCAGGGGCTCATATTTTGTCGGCTTTACCTAAATCCCGTTCATTTAGAGTTGGTTTTATTAAGCATTAGTTAGTAAAAACTTAAAGCTCAATATCACAAGGTATTGAGCTTTTTTTGTAAATGAGTTTCGTTAACTTATTTATTTAAGATCAACCGATAAATAGTTTACAATGTTATGCTATTCCCATACTAAAACTCAGTGATGAATTTTCCTTGTTAATCAAAAAAAATCAACAACCGTTGTTATTCACACTATTCGTTTACCTGTTTAGCTATAGTCATCAAATCTTTGCTGAAGAATTTTCTGTAGCGGCTACAGATGATCTACAAAAAATTATTGATGCTAGTCAAAATGGCGATATCCTTACATTAAGTGCAGGCAAATATCTTGGCAACTTTGTTATTAATAAACAAATCACCTTGCGTGGTGTTAATACTGACGATAATAAAGCGATAATTGATGCGCAGGGCAGTGGCCATGCACTTGTGCTAAAAAACTCTCATATTACTATTGATAACCTAAATATTATCAATTGGGGTAATGATCTTACCGAGCAATACTCGGGGATTTATTCTAATGAAAAAGTAGGCCCAAATTCAGATAAGAAAAAAGCTGAAGGTTTAATTATTTCAAATAATACCTTGTCAGGCGATGGTTTTGGTATTTGGTTAAATCATGTTACTAAGGCTGAAATTTTCAACAATAAAGTTGAAGGGAACCTAACATTACGCTCTGCGGATAGAGGTAATGGTATTCAAGTAGCAAATGTAACCCATAGTCATGTTTTTAATAATGAAACCTATAAAACGCGTGATGGTATTTATGTTATTTCTAGTCAAAATAATCTGATAGAAGCAAATACCATGCATGATTTACGCTACGGTATTCACTATATGTATTCTTATGATAATACGGTCAAAGACAATATCGCCTACAGTACGCGTGCAGGTTTTGCTTTAATGAGCTCAAGGCGACTGACTATCACGGGCAATAAAACTACCAATAGTGAAGATTATGGCTTTTTATTGAACTTTATTACCCAATCAACCTTTACCAATAACCATATTAAAAACGTATGGACTAAGCCGGAAAACAAAGTGCTAGGTCGCGATGGCAAAGGTTTATTTGTTTATAACTCTGGTTATAACACCTTAGAAAACAACATTGTTGATACCGCTGAAATAGGCATTCATTTAACCGCGGGCTCAGAAAATATTAAAATTTACGGTAATAGTTTTATTAATAACCCTACACAAGTGAAGTATGTTTCGAATAAGAAACAAGAATGGAGTAAGGATGGACGCGGTAATTACTGGAGTAATTATTTAGGTTGGGACATGAATAATGACGGTATTGGCGATGCTATTTTTGAACCCAATGACGGTATTGATAAGTTAGTGTGGCAGTATCCTGAAATGAAAATGATCATGGATAGCCCTGCTATTCTAATTTTACGTTGGGTACAAAAACAGTTTCCGGTATTAAAACCACCAGGCGTGAAGGATAGTTACCCGTTAATGACACCTCACTTTTCCCAAGATAACGCTAGTAAAAAACAAATATCGTTAGCTAGCAATCCAAAGGCAAAGCCTTTGCAGGAAGAAAAATTATGAATACCCCGTTAGTCTCATTAGTTGAGGCAGGTAAAACTTATGGTCAATTAGAGGTATTAAACTCTATAACTATGTCGTTAAATGAAGGTGAAGTACTTGGTTTGTTTGGTCATAATGGTGCAGGTAAAACCACTATGATGAAGCTAATCTTAGGTGTGATTTCACCAAGTAAAGGCAAAGTAGAAGTGATGGGAATGGCGCCTGATTCAAAAGAAGCATGGCATTGTCGTAGCAAAATAGGATATTTACCTGAAAATGTAAGCTTTTATGAGCAATTAACCGGTTTAGAAGTACTGACTTACTTTACTAAGCTGAAAGGCTTCTCTAATAGCAAGGCTAAAAAGCAGGCGATAGGCTTATTAGAGCAAGTTGGTATTACTTATGCGATGAAACGCCAAGTGAAAACGTACTCAAAAGGTATGCGTCAACGCCTTGGTTTAGCTCAAGCTTTTATTGGTGAGCCAAAGTTACTACTACTTGATGAACCAACAGTAGGCCTTGATCCTATTGCCACACGCGATTTTTATAAAACGGTTGATCAGCTTAAATCTAATGGTTCGAGTATTATTTTGTGTTCTCATGTTTTACCCGGAGTAGAGCAACATATTGATCGTGCTATGATCTTATCTACAGGGCAGTTATTAGCTATGGGCACGTTAGGTGAATTGCGCCAACAAGCCGCTTTACCGGTTGTGATTAAACCTATTTCTTTCAAAAAAGGTGGTTTACATGGCGCAGTAGCACAAGATAGTAAACTAAATACTTTTTTAACTGAAACCTGTCAACATACCTTGATGGTACCAGAGCAAGAAAAGTTAGCTGTATTAAAGCAACTGCTTAGTCTTGAAGGGCTTGATGATATTCATGTTGAATCGGCAAACTTAGAACAAGTGTATCAACACTTTCTTGAGAAACATGAGCTTGATTTACAAAAACAATCTCAGGGAGGGCAGGACTAATGAAACAAATGTTAACCGTCGCCAATAAAGAATTTCATGATGGCTTAAGAAATCGCTGGTTAGTATCAATTACCCTGATTTTTGCTTTGTTATCTGTTGGTTTAACCTATTTTGGCGCAGCGGCATCCGGTGCGGTTGGTGTAGCTTCACTTTCAACCACCGTAGCCAGCTTAGCCAGCTTAGCGGTATTTATCATTCCGTTAATTGCTTTATTACTTAGTTATGACAGTTTTGTCGGTGAACAAGAAAGCGGTACCTTATTGTTGTTGTTGACATATCCATTAAGTAAAAGTCAATTATTGCTTGGAAAATTTATTGGTCAAGGGGGGATTATTGCCCTAGCCACTATACTTGGCTTTGGTGCATCCGCCATACTTTTATATGTTCAACTAGGTGACGAAAATATTCTAAGTGCGTTTGGTTTGTTTATTTTCAGTGCGATATTGCTAGGTTTAAGTTTTACGGCTATTTCGTATTTGATTAGTTTGTCGGTAAGTGAAAAATCTAAAGCAGCAGGATTTGCCTTGATTACTTGGTTTTTGTTTGCGTTAGCGTTTGATTTAGCCTTACTTGCTTTATTAGTAGGCGTTGAAGAAGGTATTACACAGCAAGGGTTAACACAACTGATGATGCTTAACCCCGCAGATGTTTTTCGTTTAGTAAACCTAACGGGTCTAGATAATAGTGAGGTTAATGGCGCATTAGCTGTAGTAATTAATGCTGGATTATCTCAAACGCAATTAATCTCTGCCTTAGTTGCTTGGGTAGTTTTACCCTTAACCTTAGCCATTTTTATTTTTAAACGAAAAAAATTATAAACCGTTGTGCTTAACTGTATTCGTGACAACCTACATTAGGGAAATGACAAAGTGTAGGTCGTTCTGAACAGCGTAAAGCTCGACAAGAAACTCTAAAAATCACCTTAAAAAAGAAACTATTGATTATGAAATATTATAAAATTTTAGCCGCTATTACTGTTGCTATAATAGCGTTAACTAGCCTTGCATCTTGTTCTGACAAAACAGAACAACAACAGATGTTACACCAAGCTGTGCTCATGGAGTCAGGTGATGAATGCCATTTATGCGGCATGCTCATAACTCGGTTTGATGGCCCTAAAGGTGAGGTATTCCGTAAAGAAACAGGTACTCAAGTTTTTAAGTTTTGCTCAACTCAAGATATGTTCAGTTATTACTTAGACCCAGAAAACAAACGCAATATCGCTCAAATGCTAGTGCATGATATGAGTAAAATGCCTTGGGGTAGTGACAGCATTGATGACAAGTATTTTATTGATGCTAAAACAGCTTGGTACGTTGTTGGCTCAGAAAAAAAGGGTGCAATGGGTGATACTCTCGCCAGTTTTAGCCAGCAAAGTGATGCGCAAGCATTTGCCAACGAGTTTGGTGGCAAAGTGATAAGTTTTACTGATATTAATTATGATACCTTAATGTAAATCTCCCTGCTCTATGATTAATAAAAGATGTACCTTGATCAATAGTTCTTCTGTAGTCCTGAAACTCGCACCTTGAGATGCTATGGGTATAATTATTCAGGTGTTATACCAATGGCAGTAAGTTAGAGACAAAAAGCAATGTAGACCTATCCTCCATTGTTTATAATACAAACCTTAAATAAACAATTAAAATTAAGCCGAGAAAATACGTATATGAACTTTCCTTCTGATGAAACGGGCCAAGTATTGGCTGAAATGCAGCAAGCAGGTATTGATCTTAGTATCTCGCATGATGTGATTTTTTATCATTTATTTGAGCAGCAAGCTAAAGCGCAAGCAATGGCTGATTTTGTTACGCAAAATATAGCTAATGTTAATGTTAGTGTACATGCAGATGAAACGCCTAATGTTTGGGATGTTGACTGTACCGTAAAAATGATACCAAGCCATGAAGCGGTAGTTAAGCAAGAAGCTGACTTCGAACAATTGGCAAGCAAATTTTCTGGTTATAATGATGGCTGGGGAATAGAAGCGTAAACAACTGTTGTGACTGTATAGAGAAAAATACCAATGACACTAACTAAGTGATCATTTAGCCCATTTAGAATGATCACATATTTATTGGTATTGGTATTAGTGAGTACTTTTATCGGTAACAACAGGTAACTTTCCTGCAAGCCAACCATTCATATCACCGGTTAGGTGGCGCAAATTTCTAAAATTATTTTTGGTTAAAACTTGTTCAGCAAATGCTGCGCGGCGACCAGAACGACAGTAAACTACCACGGTATTGTTTTCATATTGTGATAACTTATCTAGCTTAGCTGCAACGGTGTTATGACTAACGTTAATTGCATTAACAAGATGACCGTTCTCATACTCTTCTGGTGAGCGAACATCTAATATCACTATATTATGGTTAGGCGTTTTAAGTGCTGTTAATAATTCGTGTTGAGATATTTGTGGTGTTTCGCTAGCAAAGGCTACGCCAGAAAATACTACGGAGGCGAACAGACTAAAGGCTAGACTAATAAAGTTTTTAACGACAAGCATAATTGATTTCCTATAGGTATATTGACAAGGCATCATTATTTTATGTTAAGCCTACATCACAGAAAATAACGGGTACAGCTATATATTAGCAAAAGCTAATTCAAAAATAAAGGCGATAAATATAACTAAAAATAAGCTGATATAAATAATACTTTTAATTTTATTACTCGCATGAATAATATCGGTAATTTGAGGTTGTCTGGCCAAATCATTAAAACTTCCTTTACGAAGTTTCTGTTTCTCTCTATTTCGATCATTATACAGAGCAACACCACCTAATTTGATCTCTAAATTTAAAGCGAGTAACAATAAGGCAATATTATTATCTAGTTGAAAAAAGCTCTGTTTACACAAGCGCCAAAAAAGCACGAAATTTTTACCTATACTCGTAAATAGTAATAGCAAAGAGAATATTCTTACTGGTAACCATTGCAGTAAACTAACTAAGCGTTTGCTATAAAGACCAAAATAATGATGACTAACTAGTTTTGTGTTCCAACAATAATGCATTTCAAGTAATAGTCGGTAAATTATGGCAGTTAAAGGCCCACCAATAAGAAATATAATTGCAACCGTATAACCTTGTTGCAGGGTACGTAACAATTGCATTTCAATACTGCCTTTACTTAACCCTAAGCTTGATAAAGATTCGGTTTCTCGTAGTACCCAAGGTTTAAGGGTTTGTTTGGCAAAATAGTTTTGTTTAGCAACCAAAGCTTGAGCAATGGTTTTATTTATGTGAGCCAAACCAAATGAGCCTATAGCAATATAAAGTAACAAAGCTTGCCATAAAAAATTGACTTCAATGAAGGCTTCGAATAAATAGAGAATGATGGCAATAGGCAGTAAGGTAAGAAGAACCGAAATTAATCCAGCAAGTGTTTGTTGCTGTGGGCTATTTTGTGGCTTATTGACTTTGTCACTTAATTTTTGACAGTAAAACTGGAAAAACCGTAATGGCTCATGATGCGTAAAGTGGCTGACTATTGCCTTACAACCTATCACTACTACGAGTATTAATAATTGGTAACTAAAAGAAAATTGTGTGATGAAATCAGCCATTGTTTTATCCGTTAGTCATAAGTTTAGTGACTAAATTAATCACTAAACTAGTCAAATATTTTACCTTTTAGGGCATGTAGCATATTGATTACTAATTGAGATGAATTAATTGACGCTGTTTCTAAGTATTCATCAAATGAGGTTGGTGACTCTACACCAGCAATATCTGATAAAGATCGCACGATAACAAAAGGAACGTTAAATTGGTGGCAGGTATGAGCAATTGCCGCGCCTTCCATTTCTACCGCTGCCATCGTTGGAAAGTTAGCACGCGCTTTAGCGATATCATCTTCTTTAGTCATGAAGGTATCACCAGTGGTTATCAGGCCAAGTATAGCGTTGATATTAATTAGTTTTTTTATACCAACTTGTGCAGCGTTAACTAAAGTAGGGTGAGGCATAAACGCTGCAGGATTCGCCGGTAATTGACCCATTTCATAACCAAAAGCCGTTACATCAACATCGTGATACCTTACTTCTGAACTGACAACAATATCACCCACTTTCAATGATGGGTTGAAGCCACCCGCTGAGCCAGTATTAACAATATAGTCTGGTTTGAATTTATCTATAAGCATTGCTGTTGCTAGCGCAGAAGCCACCTTACCAATACCTGATTGCACAATAACCACATCGCAGTTATCAATTTGTCCTTGAAAAAAGTTGTAACCTGCATGAGTAATGGTTTCACAGTTTGAAAGTTTTGCTTTTAAAATAGCTACTTCGGGCTCCATGGCGCCAATGATACCTGCTTTCATTCATAACCTTCTTTATTTTATACTTAAATATGAAAGAATTATAACCTGACTTTAGCCAAAGATCTTTAGAAGACTGATCTGTTTTAATTAAGAGACTAGTAACTGAATGAAGTAGTGTTGGAATGAGCTTATACCCGTTACTCGTGACCATTCAAAGTGTACTCTCAATTGAGCATTTTGAATGGTTACGGGTGTAGATAGTATAGGGAGGTAAAACTAACAGGTTTGTTGGTTTTACCTGTAAAGCTAATGAGGTAATGCCGTTAACGATTGACCCGATAATTGCCCTGATAATGGTGGTGTTAATTGAGCTTGCGCTGCAGCAGGCGTTAAAACGCCAGTGCTTCTTGAACGAGCTTTGACCATAGGTGCAGGAATTACTTTACCCTTTATTTTAGGTGTGGGAGATCTATTTCCCAATAAGCGGGAATTAATACAAGCGCGGATTTCATCTAGGGTGTAATTAGCTTTCACCTTAATACGAAGGTGTGGAATTGAAGCGGCTTCAAGTGCTCCGCTAACAAACCAGTCTTTTTTGATTTTGTAACCTTTACCTTGTGTATCAACTAAATCAATAGCACCAAGTAATTTCATGGTGTTACGATCACAAATAACAAAATCCAGATATTTCCCTTCAGCATTATTAACCGCACTTTGGCTTGCTCTATCAGAGACACCATTACGAATGGTCACGATATCTGCCAATTTTACTCGGTTAATAATTCGATATTTAGCGCCCATAGCCTGCTCAACTAAATTTTGGAAGTTTTTTTCTGCGGGTGTAAAGACTGATTTTTTGCTATCAAAAGGAAAAGGAAAGCTATTGTCATTTAAGCGACTAGCTAAGACGCCAACAATAACAATTAGACTGACTAAAGCGAATAATATAAGTTCCATACACATCTCCTGCTGTTCAAATTCTTGACGATTTACTCTTTTTTACAGAATAAATCGTCTTACTTAAGACTTGTTAAGCAGAATTTGTGCCAAAAAGTTCAGTGATGAGTTTTGACGTTTCGAGTAGTGCCCGTTGTAATAATAGTGCCTTACCTCAGGGTAATGTGTTTTCGCAACGGGTCACTCGTGTCTATGCACTTGGGTACTTCCCTTTTAACGCAGCATATAGTTGTTGTTGAAAATCATCAGCACTAGCATCTAAGTTATTGACTAAGTTGGCTAGTACTTCATTATCTTCTTGGCCATGCCAAATTTTAAGGTAAGTACCCTCTTTATAGCCGTGATCTTGACGGAAAAAATTTAAAGTGTTTTTGCCAACATATTGGCGGAATAATTCATTTAAATCCATATTCATTAATGACATGCAGTCAGCCAACGCTTTAGCATCAAAGGATTTCTTTGTCACTGCAGCTGAAGCTAGATTTTCTAAGGCTATTTTAAAATCATTTTCAGCGGTACCCTGATGTAATTCTTTCGCTAATTTTGCTGAAATACTGTCAAGAGAATCACCTGACATCAAACGTAAACTTAAACCAAAGTGGAAAACATCAACTAATTCTAGTTGTACTTGAGCTATATCAATTTCTTGATGCTTCCACCATTTCCAACCATGATGATCAAGCATTTCAGCACATTCTACCCAAATGGCGCGGTACCACTCATAATCATTATCACGCCATGTTTCACTTACACGGCTGTTCATGGCGTCTTGCATGGTTAGCATTTGATTGATTTGCTGCTGGGCAACAGATAAGGCTGTAGATAATTGTTCGCTCATTTCATTCTCTGATAGTTTAATCTAGGCGGCGTTATTTTGCCCTAAGCTCAACTGACAAGCAATAACAGCTTGCCTATAATAATTTGATCTTTTTAGTCTCTCTTATGGTAGTAAATAGAAAAACCTTGTTTCCTTGCTATCGTGTTGGTTTTACCAATATTTTGCTGCATTATGGGTAAGTATTGTAAAAAGCTATTGGCGACTATAGTGATATCACTCTTTTGTTGTTTGTTGGCTGCTAGATGCTTTTTTATACCACGCAAAAATTCTTCAGTGGCTTGATAGCAGGTTTGTGTGCCTTGATGAAATGGTGGGTTTGAAACGATATGCTGATAACTTTCATTGACAGTTGATAAGCTATTTGAGGCAAAAACATTACCAGTTAAACCATTTAAAAGAAGTGTTTTCTTGGCTGAGGCTATGGCTAAAGCGCTAACGTCAAGTAATGATAAATCTGTGTTGGTAAATTTTTTACCAACAAAACAACTAATTACCCCAGCACCACAACCGAAGTCTAACACTTTACCTTGCATGTCTTTAGGTAAATTATCTAATAGTAATGCCGTACCCACATCAAGTTTTTTCTGGCTAAAGACACCGGGTAATGAGGCGATGGTTAACGCAATGCCTGAGATATTAATTTGATAGTTTTTATACCAATCTTCAATGGTGAAAATGTCGTTTTCACCTTCTTTT
>Ga0105358_10001117_pt1 | contig 14127 bp, 8 predicted proteins | sample GOMGulsemesocosm_5_FD_83509 | JGI IMG/M metagenome (GOLD analysis project Ga0105358, IMG submission 83509) | Methane-oxidizing microbial communities from mesocosms in the Gulf of Mexico - GOM15C Gulf of Mexico | ecosystem: Environmental > Aquatic > Marine > Cold seeps | place: Gulf of Mexico... | reverse complement strand
CAGCGTGCTCAATTAACTGTTGAGCAAGTTATTGAGCTTCATCAAGCCCAAGAGTACCGCGTTTATGCCATAGGCTTTGCCCCTGGCTTTGCTTACTTAGGTGAAGTAGATGAACGCATTGCTGCGCCAAGGTTGAGCACACCCAGAATGAAAGTACCTAAAGGAGCAGTTGCTATTGCCGATAAACAAACGGCTGTTTACCCGAGTGTTTCGCCCGGAGGGTGGAATATTATCGGTCTTTGTCCTGTGAATATGTTTGATGCAAAAGCAAACCCTACCATGCCAGTCAATGTTGGTGACAGAGTAAAATTTACAGCGATTTCTAAAGACGAATTTCTAACATTAGGCGGATTGTTATAGGTGAGTTATGAGTAATCCAGCAGTAATATGTGGTTTGTTAGTTGAACGGCCGGGTATGTTAAGCCTCATTCAAGATGCCGGTCGTTTTGGCGCTTTTAATATTGGTCTAACAAATGGTGGCCCTGTAGATTTACTCGCATTCCACTGGGCAAACCGTCTCTGTAGTAATTCATTAAACGCCACAGCAATTGAGATAAGCATAGGCGGTTTAACGTTAACCGCACAAGTTGATACTACCCTAGCCGTTACAGGGGCTAATATGCCGCTAACCATTAATGGCGAAATAAAAGCGTTATGGCGTAGTTATCACGTAAAAGCGGGTGATGTTATTGCTTTAGGTTTTGCAAATCAAGGTGTGCGTTGTTACTTAGCCGTTGCAGGTGGTTTTAGTATAGCGCCAAGTTTTGGTAGCACAGCAACCGTTTGTCGTGAAGGTGTAGGCGGTTTAGATGGAGGTAAATTATTGGCAGGCGATGTGTTAGCGTGTGCTAGTACTGGCGCAAAGCAGAATCTCTTATTAGTAAATAAATTAATCCCTAAATATTCTGATGAAATAATATTACATACCATACCAAGCTATCAACAAAAGCACTTTAGTTCACGCCAACAACGGTTGTTTTTTTCTAATGAATATACGGTGAGTAAAAGCTTTGATCGTATGGGATATAGATTAAATGGGCAGGCAATAACTTGCGAAATAGAAGGTATTTTATCTGAAGGCATTTGTCATGGTGCTGTTCAAATTCCCGCAGATGGCCAGCCCATTGTTTTACTCAACGATAGACAAACGATTGGCGGCTACCCAAAAATAGGCGCTGTTTCTTCGGTTGACACTGCTAAGTTAGGACAGTTAAACCAAGGCGGAAAAGTACGCTTTGAGCCCATTAGTATGGAGCAGGCTCACAACCTATTTCACTTAAATTTAAGCCGTTTTAATCGTACAGAGTTAGTTGCTTGTGACTAAGGAACGTCATCCCCGTGGTGTTTTAATCGGGGAGCCAGTGTCTAAAGCGCAATGGATCTTCGATCAGAGACTTCGAAGATGAGGTTTACAAAGAATCCCTGAGTAAACTACATAGGCATGATAAGTTTTCTCATTAATAAATCCATGAAAATTGGTGTTTTGCAAAAGAGTTATCTACATTTAGAGTATGGTAACTTTTTATATTTGTTCACCAACAGTACTCCTCATAATTGTTTGATTGAAGAATACTGGTCTAGGTTCAGACTTCCGTATAATAGACCAACGGTATGATGTACCTAGAAGATAGAGGTGAATGGATATACTATTTTTGTTTAATGCTTAAGGATTTATGATGGAGTCTTTAAAAGTTCAGGAATACATGAATCATTACCCGGTTACTTTTACTGCAAATATGGCGGTAGAAGAAGCCTCACTACGCTTTTTAAAAACCAAGCAAATTGGTGGTCCAGTCATTGATGACAATGGTAAAGTGATTGGTTTTTTATCAGAAAGTGATGTCTTAGCCAAAATGCTAGAAACCATATATTTCAATCAGCATATTGCGGATGTTGTCGATTTAATGCGTAAAGAAGTCTTAACGATGAAGCCTTATGATAGTGTTATGGAGTTAGGGCAATTAATGTTAAAAAATAAGCCCAAGGTGTATCCGGTCATTGATGATGACGGTAATTTACTGGGTACTATTTGTCGTAATGATGTTTTACATGCTATCGACAAGCATTTACGCGCCAATTTAAAAGCAGGCAAAAAACATGCAGCTCAGTAACTAGGCTTTATGCGGCTAAAATAATTGTTAAAGTAGACTTGCATTATGCTGTATACCCAAGCGTTTTGAAACTCGCCTATTGAAGTGGCTTGGGTATATGCAATATACCTGATAAAATAGACTTTATACTTTGTCCTGTCCTTTTTTGAGTAATAGAGTCTAGTTTGCTTTGTGATAAAACCCCCGTTAAAACGCCTAATGTTCAAGCTTTATTTGATCTTTTAACCCAAGTTAAAAAATCAGATTTACCGCGATTTAAAAAACAATTGCTTCATCATAAAAGAATTATTAGCCAACTACAGTCGACTGATAATTCTGCCGTTGCCAAGCTTGAGCAACAAGCAAAGCACCTTAACCGAACGGCAAAAGCGATTAAGCAATCCATCGATGAAAAGCAACAAAAGTTACAAAATGTACCTAAGGTCAGTTATCCTGATGGCTTACCTATAAGTGAAAATTCCGAGCTGATTTCACAAACTATTAGTGATAATCAAGTAGTGATTATTGCGGGTGAGACTGGCTCAGGTAAAACCACACAAATTCCTAAAATATGTCTTGCATTAGGTCGTGGTGTTGATGGACTTATTGGTCATACTCAGCCGCGCAGAATTGCTGCTAGAACAGTCGCAAACCGTATTGCTGAAGAGCTTAATACCAAATTAGGTGAGCAGGTAGGCTATAAAGTTCGTTTTAACGATCAAGTGAGTAGTCATAGTTATATAAAACTAATGACAGACGGTATTTTATTGGCAGAAATGCAAAAAGATCGGTTACTTCGCCAATACGACACCATCATTATAGATGAGGCGCATGAACGCAGTTTAAATATTGATTTTATTTTAGGTTATTTACGACAAATTTTGCCGAAGCGTCCTGATTTAAAAGTTATTGTTACCTCGGCAACCATCGACCCTCAGCGTTTTGCTAATCATTTTGCTGATAAATCAGGTAAACCCGCACCTGTTATCGAGGTATCGGGCAGAACTTATCCAGTCGAAATGCGTTATCGACCATTAAATGAAAGTCCTCAACAAGATAGCAGTGATGAAAAGCAGGTTTCATCTACTGATGGCTCTTATGAAGGCAAAGATATCATTAGCGGCATCCTTGATGCGGTTGATGAGTTATCTGAACTTGCTGCTGGCAGTCAAGGACAAGGGGATATTCTCATTTTCCTTAATGGTGAACGAGAAATTCGTGATACCGCACTTGCGTTAAATAAAGCCAATTTACGTCATACGCAAATTTTACCTCTTTATGCCCGCTTAACCATTAGCGAACAAAATAGAATTTTCAAACCCCATACTGGCCGAAATATAGTACTTGCTACCAACGTAGCCGAAACATCTTTAACAGTACCAGGTATAAAATATGTTATTGACCCAGGTACCGCGCGTATTTCCCGCTACAGTTATCGCACCAAAGTACAGCGTTTACCTATAGAGGCCATATCACAAGCGAGCGCTAATCAAAGAGCAGGGCGCTGTGGTCGTGTGTCTTCAGGTATTTGTATACGTCTTTACAGTGAAGATGATTACCTAAACAGGCCAGAATTTACTGATCCTGAAATTTTACGTACTAATTTAGCGACCGTTATTTTACAAATGCTAGCATTAGATTTAGGCGAAATAGGTAATTTCCCTTTTGTTGAGCCACCAGACAATCGAAACATTAATGATGGTGTAAAATTATTAGAAGAGTTGGCAGCAATAGACAACACGGTTAATAGTAATAACAGTCATACACAATTAACGAAATCGGGACGGTTATTATCTAAGTTTGCTATAGATCCTCGTTTAGCAAAAATGGTGTTAACGGCTATTGATCTAGGTTGTATTGAACAAGTTTTGATTATTGTAAGTGCACTCAGTATTCAAGATCCTCGTGAAAGACCACATGAAAAGCAGCAAGCAGCTGATGAAAAACACAATCGCTTTAAAGATAAACAGTCAGATTTCATTAGTCTGCTTAATTTGTGGCAGTATGTTAACGATCAACAGAAAAGTTTATCGCAAAATCATTTTAGAAAGTTGTGTCAACGTGAGTTTTTATCTTATGTACGTTTACGTGAATGGCAGGATATTTTTAGTCAGCTTAAGTTAACGCTAAAAGAACAAAAAATAACGCTTACTTCGGTTGATTATCAGTTCTCTGTAGCTGAGATAGGTGATGACAATAATCAGAAAAAACAAGATGCTAATATTCCTTCAAGCCTAGTATCTGTACATCAGGCATTACTTGCTGGTTTATTGAGTCATTTAGGGCAGCAAGATGAAAATAGAGAGTTTAAAGGCGCTCGTGGTAGTAAGTTCTTTATTTTTCCAGGCTCAGCGCTAGCGAAAAAACCGCCAAAGTGGTTAATGTCAGCAGAGCTTGTAGAAACTAGCCGTTTATTTGCGCGCATGAATGCCCGTATAGATCCCCTGTGGATAGAGCCATTAGCCGAACATTTATTAAAGCGTAGCTATAGTGAACCTCACTGGGAGAAGAAACAAGGGGCAGTGATGGCCTTTGAGCAGGTCAGTCTATATGGCCTGAGCATAGTGACTAAGCGTAAAGTTAATTTCAATAAGATTGAACCACATACCTGTAGAGAGCTCTTTATTCGCGAAGCATTAGTTAATGGTGATTGTTTTATTAAAGAATCATTTTTACCTCAAAATCAAACATTAGTTGCCAGTATTGAAGCGCTAGAACAAAAAGCACGCCGTAAAGATTTTCTTATTGATGAGCAACAGCTTGTTGATTTTTATGCTGATAAACTACCTGAAACGGTTATTTGTCAACGTAGCTTTTTAGCATGGTGGAAAAAAACTAAACAAAAACATAGTCAGTTACTTAATTTTACTAAAGAATTTTTACTTAATGAATCTTCAAATGAGTTATCAATTAAAGATTACCCTGATACTTGGCAGCAAGGTAATTTAACGTTACCGCTAACGTATCATTTTAGCCCCGGTGAGCTGGATGATGGTATTAGTGTGATTATTCCTATTACTATGTTAAACCAGTGTCAAAATGAAGGATTTGACTGGCTAATTCCTGCACTTCGTTATGATTTAGTGGTGGCATTAATTAAGGCCTTGCCAAAAGCATTACGACGTAACTTTGTTCCAGCGCCTAATTATGCAGAAGCTTGTTTAGCGAATATGAACGAGGCTCAAGGAAACTTAGTTGATGCCTTAGCAAAGCAGTTATTGCGTATGACGGGAGTTAGATTACCTGAAGATGCTTGGCATGAAGTTGATTTACCGCTGCACTTAACTATGAATTTTCAAATTGTTAATGAAAAAGGTAAATTATTAAAGCAAGGTCGAGATCTTCATTTACTAAAAGCTGAACTCCAAGGAAAAGTAAAAGCGTCAATTAAACAAGTGGCCGAGAAAGGTATTGAAAAAAGTAAACTAATTCAATGGGATTTTGGTAACTTAGCGCAAAGTTATGAGAAAAAAGTAGCGAATATAACCATTAAAGCTTTTCCTGCTTTGGTCGATCATAGCAGCAGTGTTGCCATTGAATTGTTTGAACAACAAGAACACGCTGAGCAAGCTATGTTGAAAGGGATTAGTCGTTTAATTTTATTGAATATTCCTTCGCCACTGAAATATCTACAAGAAAAACTGCCAAATAAAGCGAAGCTAGGTTTATATTTTAATCCATTTGGCTCTATTGCTGATTTATTGCAAGATTGTATTCAAGCTGCTTGTGTATATTTAGTTAAGCAATACTTACAAAACAAAAAGCTAGAGCACTTACCTCGAACTGAAAGTGATTTTGTATTAGTGCGAGATTATGTCCGTGCAGAAATTTCAGATTGTGTACTAATAGCCGCTATTAAGGTAGAGCAAGCACTAGGCTTGAGACATGATGTCGCTAAAAAGTTAAAAGGTAGTGTGCCTTTAAATGTTATTCAATCCCATGGGGATGTAAAACAACAAAGTGGTTACTTGGTTTTTAAGGGCTTTGTAAGTGCTTCAGGTATTGAAAAATTAGATGATATTATTCGTTATTTAAAAGGGATAGTACGTCGTTTAGAAAAATTACCAATAGATCCTAATCAAGACAGATTAAAGCTCATTGATGTAAATAAAGCGGTTGATAAATATAACAGTGTATTGTCAGCACAGCGAAAAGACAAACCGATAAACCAAGATATATTAGATACTAAATGGATGATTGAAGAGTTACGAATTTCTTTATTCGCTCAAAATTTAGGTACGGCGCAACCGATATCATTGAAGCGCATTAATAATCACTTGAAAAGTTTTTTGTAGTTATACCAATTGAAATAATGAATAACCCTTAATAAAAAAACAGCTCTGTTGTAGCACGTTGTTGTTGTTGTTGAATTTTCTTTAATGTTCTTATCACTATGTAGGTTGGGGTTTAGCCCATCACATTGACGCCCTAAAGGGCGACCTACAAAGTATATAAAATCAACGTTTTATAGCATAGACAACCGTATCATGGAACAGAGCCAAAAAAACATGCCTTGATTATGAGTCGCTTAGACTGCCTAAAACGACATCTTCAAGTGGAAGGGTATATACGCAAAAATTTTGCTTGTTTTAACTTCCCTGACACAGCTCTGAATTAATTCATGCATTATTTCATTTGGTATTAATTGACACATAGGCTTAAGCTACGTATAAATAAGAAAACTGTTTTTGGTTTAATTGTTTACTAATAATTCACCTCCCACTCATGGTATCGTCAATTTCTAGCTTTTTGTATGGTTTTTTGTAAAGTTATCAAAAACTTCAACGGAAAATGTGAAATAGACAACAGGTGAATGGCTTAATTACATTGGAGTACAGATGATAAATTTTGATGATAAACGTAATTTTTACCGGATGATGTTAAACAGTGAAGTCGTTGTTACAATTATTGATGACGAAGCTAATAGCCAGATAACGGCTACATGTCGAGACCTAAGCGCTACAGGTATGGCAATTGAAGTTGAACATCCTCTTGCACTGTCTACTCATGTAAAAATCAAGCTTAACTCAGCATCAGAGCAAGTACAGGCGCTAGATATTAGTGGTAAAGTTGTGCGGATAGATGAAGAGTGTGAAGGGTGTTACTTAGTCGGTATTGCTATAGAAGAATTAGATTAAGCTAGTTTCGAGTTACGAAGACACTATATTGAGCATGTAGTGTCTTCGAAACGCGATAGTTTTCTTTCTCGTTTACTTAACTTAAGCGAGATGTTTTTTAGCAATGGTTAATACTTTTAGTGTGTTTGAGGCACCAACTGTTTCCATTAAATCACCATGAGTCACAATGACTTTATCACCTACTTTCAAGTCCGCTTTTTGACATACGGCTTTAAGTATATCGCTATCTAAGCTTTCATCATTACTTTGTTTTGAATCAAAGGCAACAGGGTACACACCGCGGTAAATAGCGGTTTTGTTTAATGTTTTAGCATGACGAGACAAAGAATAAATAGGTAAACCTGAAGTAATACGAGACATTAATTTACTAGTTTGTCCTGATTCAGTTAAAGCAATAATAGCTTTAACGCCATCTAAATGGTTAGCTGCATACATGGCTGATATGGCAATAGTTTCAGATACTTCACTAAAGGTTAAATCCATTCTGTGATTTGAAATATTTACTGAGCGATGCTTTTCAGCACCAACACAAACGCCTGCCATTGCCATTACTGTTTCAACTGGATATTTACCTGCAGCTGTTTCAGCGCTAAGCATTACTGCATCAGTACCGTCTAATACTGCATTTGCTACATCCATAACCTCGGCGCGCGTTGGCATAGGTTGTTCAATCATGGTTTCCATCATTTGTGTAGCGGTAATAACAACACGGTTTAATTGACGAGAACGTGCAATAATGTGTTTTTGCTTACCAACAAGTTCAGCATCACCAATTTCTACCCCTAAATCACCACGGGCAACCATCACAACATCGGAAGCTAGAATAATACCATCAAGTACTTTGTCATCATTTACCGCTTCTGCACGTTCAATTTTTGATACTAAACGAGCATCACACCCCGCTTCTTGTGCAAGTAAACGTGCTTCACGCATATCTGCAGCATCACGAGGGAAAGAAACCGCAAGAAAATCAACCTTTATTATAGCGGCTAATTTTATATCTTCTTTATCTTTAACGGTTAATGCTGGCGCTGTTAAACCACCACCTTGACGGTTAATCCCTTTGTTATTAGATAATGGACCACCAACAGTAACTTCAGTAAAGACAGAAGTATCTGAGGTAGATAGTACCTTTAATTGTACGCGACCATCATCAAGCAATAAAATATCATCAGTGTTAACATCTTGAACTAATTTTTTGTAATCAATTCCTACTTTTTCTTGGCAGCCTAAGCCCTTCTCTAAAGTAGCATCAAGTTCGAACTTGTCACCAATAGCAAGTTTAATTGGACCATCTTTAAAGGTTGAAACACGAATTTTAGGACCTTGTAAATCGCCTAAAATACCAACATAAATACCTAATTCTTTGGCTATTTCACGAACATTATTCGCTCTGTCAATATGGTCTTGTGGTATTCCGTGAGAAAAATTAAGTCTCACTACGTTTACACCAGCAGCTAATACTGATTTTAATATTGCTTTATCATCGGTTGCCGGCCCAAGCGTGGCAACAATTTTGGTTCTTCTAGGCATGTTAATCCTTATATACTTTTTAAATGGTTTTTGCGTTAATTCATGTTTTATTAATTAAAGAGGTAAATGCTTAATCTTTTCTTTCAAAGCGTGAACTTCTTAAACTATCTTTTACTTTTTTCAAATTATCTCTAAATTTACTACCTCTGCGTAAGGTAAAGCCGGTAGCTAGTACATCTATTAATGCTAACTGGGCGATTCTGGAAGACATTGGCATATAAAGGTCGGTGTCCTCTGCAACATCGACTGATAATACAATGCTACATTCTTTCGCTAATGGCGTATCTGTTGTGGTAATGCCAATAACTGTTGCATCATTTTCTTTAGCCAAGCTTGCTACTTCAACCAATGATTTCGTTCTACCCGTATGCGATATAACAATCACCACATCACCTTGGCGGCTATTTATAGCACTCATACGTTGCATTAATATGTCATCGAAATAAACAACAGGCACATTAAAGCGAAAAAATTTATTTTGTGCATCATGGGCAACAATCGCGGAAGCACCTAAACCAAAAAAGGAAATTTTATTGGCTTGAGTCAATACATCAACCGAGCGGTTGATTAAGCTTGGATCTAAACTTTTACGGGCCAGTTCAAGACTAGCCATAGTTGATTCAAAAATTTTAGAAGTATATTCCTCTGCACTATCATTCTCATCTACATGACGATTAACATAGGGAGTACCGTTAGCTAAACTTTGTGCCAAATGAAGCTTGAAATCCGGATAGCCTTTAGTATCTAAACGACGACAAAAGCGGTTTACTGTAGGCTCACTTATATTCGCTTGTTTCGCTAGCGCAGCTATACTTGAGTGTATAACTGTATTGGGTGAAGATAATATCACTTCAGCTACTTTACGTTCTGATTTACTTAATGTGTCTAGTTCGTTAGTGATCTTTTCTAATATATTCATTATCTTGTGATCCTAGATCTACTTATATTAGTCAGCAACTTTCTGTTTGCTGCCAAGGTAAAGTGTAAATTTAATGGTCAACGATTGACTATTATTCCTTTACTGTAATTTATTTTCTGCTTAAGTAACAGGAAAAATGAAATTTTATTTCATAATTAGAGCTAATGTAACGTAAAACAGATGAAATTTGCAAGTGTTTAATTAATAAACAGAGGTTCTATGCGGTGATTTATCAATTTATTAAGTTTGTAACCCCGGCTAACAAGCGAGTTTAGCTAGGTTTAATGGCGATTTTAAAGATAGTCACAAATAAAATGTAATAAAACTACAAAAAGTTCTTTACTGATTAACATTTAGGCGCTAAATTAGAGGCATATGTAGTTTAGTTACAATACTGTGGTTTAATCTTATTAATACATGCTTATGCATATAGCTCAGGATCGTCATCCCCGTGGTGTTTTAATCGGGGAGCCAGTTTCTAAAGCGCAATGGATCTTCGATCAGAGACTTCGAAGATGACGTTTACAAAGAATTCCTGAGTAAACTATATAGGCATGTATTAATATAATACGCAGTAATTAATGAAATGAACTTATCCATCAGAGCCCTAGTTATAAAATAAGGTCAGAAAGTTTTATGAGTAAATTAGATTGTCAGTCTGCCAGTGAAATTGTTATTTTTGGGGCATTAGGTGATTTATCGCGCCGCAAGTTGTTGCCTGCTTTATACCAATTAGAAATGTGTGGTTTAATTAATGAAAAAAGCCGTATTGTAGGTGTTGCCCGCCCAACACACAGTCTTGATGAGTTTAAAAGTTTTGTGTTAGAAAACCTTCATAACTTTGTTAAAGAAGAAATTGATGAAGATGTTTTAGCACGCTTTATGGCGCGTTTAGTCTATCAACAGCTTGATATGAAAGAAGCTTCGGCTTACAGCCATTTAGCGGATAGCTTATCAGGTGGAAATAGTACCCGTGTATATTATTTCTCTACACCACCCGCTATTTATGGCGATATATGCGACGGTCTGAATCATGCTACGCTTATTTCAGCTGATGACCGTGTGGTAATGGAAAAACCCATTGGCCATTGTTTAGAATCATCTAAAGTGATTAATGATCAAGTAGCGCGTTACTTCAACGAAAATCAAATTTATCGTATTGATCATTATCTGGGTAAAGAAACAGTATTAAACTTGTTAGTGTTACGTTTTGCTAACTCGCTATTCACCACTAACTGGGACAGAAACAGCATAGATCATGTGCAAATCACGGTCGCTGAAAGTGTTGGTATAGAAGGCCGTTGGGGTTTTTATGATGAAGCGGGCCAAATGCGCGATATGATTCAAAACCATTTGTTGCAAATTTTATCTTTATTAGCAATGGAACCACCTGCGGATTTAAGCGCGGAAAGTATTCGCGCAGAAAAATTAAAAGCGGTTAAAGCGCTGACTCCAATTAATCGTACCAATGTTAAAGAGAAAACTGTTCGAGGCCAATATGCTGATGGTTTTTTAAATGGTGTTGCCGTACCGGGATATTTGAACGAAGAAGGTGCTATTGCTAATAGTAAAACAGAAACCTTTGTTGCAATTAAAGCCGAAATAGATAATTGGCGATGGTCTGGTGTGCCATTCTATTTGCGTACCGGTAAGCGTATGCCAGCTAAGCACAGTGAAATTGTTGTGCACTTTAAAGAACAACCTCACAATATTTTTAAAGACAGTTATAGTGAATTACCGTCAAATAAATTAACCATTCGTTTGCAACCAGATGAAGGGGTTGAATTACAAATGATGAATAAAATTCCTGGTATTGCGTCTCAAATGAATATTCAAGAAAATAAACTAGATTTGAGTTTCAATGATACTTATCAAGATCAACGTGTAATTGATGCTTATGAACGCTTAATGCTAGAAGTATTAAATGGTAATCAGTCATTGTTTGTTAGTCGTGATGAAGTAGAAGCGGCTTGGACATGGGCAGATAGCATTATTGATGCATGGCAGGCAACCAGTGAAGCACCTAAACCATACGCGGCAGGCTCATGGGGGCCAGTATCATCAATTTCATTAATCGCGCGTGATGATCGCCAGTGGGTAGAATAACCATGTTTGAGCAAAATAATTTTGAAACCCGTGAGCAATTAGATCTAGCCTTGGCGGATAAAGTGAGTGAAATCCTCCAACAAGCTATTTCACTCAAAGGCAAAGCGAGTATTGCTGTTTCAGGTGGCTCTACGCCGAAAGGGTTTTTTAAGGTGTTATCACATAAAGATATTGACTGGAAAAAGGTCACTATTACTTTAGCAGATGAGCGCTGGGTTGATATTAACTCTGATGCGAGCAACACACGTTTAGTCCATGAAAACTTATTACAAAATAATGCATCGTCAGCAAAATTTTTCCACTTAAAGCAGGGGGAAGTACTTTGTGATGAAACATTGGCCGATCTTAATGTTGCAGTTAACAATGCATTATTACCTCTTGATGTACTTATTTTAGGTATGGGGGAAGACGGTCACACAGCTTCATTATTTCCTTGTAGTACGCAAATTGAAAAGGCTTTAGATAGCAATAATGAAAATGCCTTAATGACTGTTGAACCAACAACAGCTCCTCACCAGCGTATTACCTTTAGTTTTGCTTCATTAAGTCAGAGCAAAAATGTATTTTTACATTTATGTGGTGACAATAAAAAGCAAGTATTAGATAAAGCACTTAACGGTGATGATGTATTTGACATGCCAATTCGGAAATTCTTACACGCTGACAATATTGATACCCAAGTATATTGGACTGGATAACAAAGAATTAATGTAAAAGTAAATTAGCAATTATATAAATTTTGAGAAGTTAAACATGAAACAAGAAATAGTAGATATTACAGAGCGAATTATTGCTCGAAGTGTTACCACTCGAGCTGCATATTTAGCTAAAATAGCGGCAGAAAAATCAACTACAGTACATCGTGCTAGCTTATCTTGCGGTAACCTAGCCCATGGCTTTGCTGCTTGTGGTAAAGAAGATAAGCAAGCAATTAAAGGATTGAGCCATTCAGATATAGCAATTGTTTCAGCTTATAACGATATGCTAAGTGCGCATCAGCCTTACCAAACATACCCGCAAATTATTAAAGAAGCGGTAAAAGAAACCGGTGGTGTTGCGCAATTTGCTGGTGGTGTACCGGCAATGTGTGACGGTGTGACCCAAGGTCAACCAGGTATGGATTTAAGTTTAATGAGTCGTGATGTTATTGCCATGGCAACCGCTGTTGGTTTATCACACAATATGTTTGATGGCGCTTTAATGCTCGGTATTTGCGATAAAATCGTACCAGGTCTATTAATTGCCAGTATGACTTTTGGTCATTTACCTACAATTTTTATACCCGCTGGCCCTATGCCATCTGGGCTTCCAAATAAAGAAAAAGCAAGAGTTCGTCAACAATATGCCAAAGGTGAAGTAGATGAAGAGGCCTTATTAGAAGCAGAATCAGCCTCATATCATGCTGCTGGTACTTGTACCTTTTTTGGTACTGCCAATTCTAACCAATTAGTCGTTGAAGTGATGGGGTTACATTTACCTGGCGCTTCTTTTATTCCGCCTAATACGCCATTACGTGAAGAGTTAACCAAAGCTGCTGCGCGTCAAGTAACACGCTTAACTCAGCAATCAGGTAATTATATGCCTATTGGTGTCATGGTAGATGAACGCTCTATTGTTAATGCTATTGTTGCACTGTTGGCGACGGGTGGTTCAACTAATTTAACGATGCACATTATCGCTTTTGCTCGTGCTGCTGGTATTATTATTGATTTCCAAGATTTCAATGATTTATCTCATGCAGTGCCATTAATTACTCGAATCTATCCTAATGGTCATGCCGATATTAACCACTTCCAAGAAGCGGGTGGTATGGCATTACTGTTTAAAGAATTAATTGCGGGTGGCTTATTACATGAAGATGTTGAAACTATTTGTGGCCGTGGTTTAACGCGTTATACCCAAAAACCTGTGTTAGATAATGGTCAACTTAAATGGGTTGATTGTGTTGAAAAATCACTTGATGAAGAAGTTATCGCCACCGTTGCTAAACCATTCAAAGCTGATGGCGGTTTGAAAACATTAAAAGGTAATCTTGGAACTTCTGTATTAAAAACATCATCTTTACGTGAGGAGAGTTATGTAATTAAAGCGCCAGCGATTGTTTTTGAAGATCAGCATGAATTACAAACGGCTTTTGACAATGGTGAATTAGAAAAAGACTTTGTTGCCGTGGTTCGTTTTCAAGGACCAAAAGCACGTGGTATGCCTGAGTTACATAAATTAACGCCGCCGCTTGGCGTTTTACAAGATAAAGGTTTTAAAGTTGCTTTAGTGACTGATGGTCGTATGTCTGGTGCATCAGGTAAAGTTCCTGCAGCGATACATTTATGTCCAGAAGCGT
>Ga0105358_10001113_pt1 | contig 14154 bp, 12 predicted proteins | sample GOMGulsemesocosm_5_FD_83509 | JGI IMG/M metagenome (GOLD analysis project Ga0105358, IMG submission 83509) | Methane-oxidizing microbial communities from mesocosms in the Gulf of Mexico - GOM15C Gulf of Mexico | ecosystem: Environmental > Aquatic > Marine > Cold seeps | place: Gulf of Mexico... | reverse complement strand
TTTGCGAGTTCGGGCTGTGCCAACACATCATTCGTTTGACCATTTTCAAATTCCTGATCCAACCATTTACGAAACAAAGGAACAGGGGAGAGTGTGGAGAACGTTTTGATATTTGGAAGTTCTCGTTTCAGCTCCATTACAACTTGTTTGATCAAGAAATTACCAAACGAAATGCCAAGCAAGCCTTTTTGACAATTGCTAATCGAATAAAAAATCGCCGTGTCGCATTCTTCAGATTTAGCAATCTCGTCATGGTTAAGTAAGGGCTGCACAGAACCAGACAGCTCATTCGTTAAGGCAACTTCAACAAAGATAAGAGGCTCGCCGGGTAAAGCGGGATGAAAAAAACCATAACAACGTCTATCTTGGGTTAACCTGCTGCGTAAATCTGACCAATCCGCAATCGCATGAACCGCTTCATATTCGATTATTTTTTCTAAAACGGTTGCGGGTGTTTCCCATGAGATTTCTTGAATACGCAAAAAACCGCGATTAAACCAAGAAGAAAACAAATGCACAAAATCAGCATCGACAATGCGCAACGATTTGTCTTTTTTTGAATAGTTCAGCAGATCTTCTCGCATGCTCAACAAAGCTTGCGTGCCACCGGGTGCCATATTCATGGCACGGATCAACCCTTGACGAGGCGCTTCAACACAGTGTTCAAGTTGCTGCCTGTTTTCTTTCGAAGGGTCGCTCAAGTAAGTATAGATTGCATCATCTAAAAGCTCTTGTGGCGGCTCGAACTCATCTCTCAACATATGAAAGAATGTAAGACGGTCTTTCTCATCTAGCTTTTGATAAGCCTCCATGACACTACAAGCTAATGCAGTGCCCAATGCTTCTCCTTTTTCCGACAAAAGGTCTCTGCACAGCTGAGATATTTCTATCTCAGCTGTATGTTCACAATTTGCCACCAATGTGCGTCGGTTTAAAATTTCACGCCCAGCATCCGCAATAGAGTTCAAAGCATTTTGGAAAAGCTCTCGTCTCATTGCGCTGTCCCCATGACCGCATTTGGTAACCATGTCGCAAGTTCAGGGAAGAAGGACAGGATTACAATTGCAACAACCATGCAGATAACAAAGGGAAAGGCCCCTTTAAGAACAGTTGTTAGGGGGATATCGGGCACAATACCGTTGATCACGTAAAGATTAAGCCCAACGGGTGGTGTGATTAAACCAATTTCCATATTAATGGTCAAAATAACGGCAAACCAATAGGGGTCAAACCCTGCTGATGTGATGATCGGCAATAAAATGGGTGCCGTCATCAAAATCACTGCGACCGGAGGAAGAAACATGCCGGCAACCAACAAAAAGACGTTAATACAAGCCAATAACAACCAACGGTTCACTTCTAAAGTGGCAATCGTTTCAGCAACAGTCTGCGTGACGAACAGAGACGAAAGTGTGTAACTGAATAAGGCTGAGGCCCCGATGATCATCAAGATCATCACACTTTCTTTCATGGAATCAGAAAGAATTGTCCAAATTTTCTTAAAAGAATAAAGCTTATAAACCACCACGGCGACGATCAAGCACAGTAAAGCCCCGACACCAGCTGCTTCTGAAGGTGTTGCAACACCACCATAGAGCACATAAAGCACACCAACGATGATGGCCAAGAATGGTAGAACGCGGGGTAAAACCGCGAAACGTTCATTCCAAGTATAACTTTGTGCCTTACTCATAAAGGCAGGGTCTCTGCGCCAAGCTGAATAGATAGACCAAGCCATAAACAGCATGGTTAGCAAAAAGCCTGGAACCAATCCCGCAAGGAACAAGCGCCCAATAGATGTTTCTGTTGCCACTCCATAAACAATCATGGTGATAGAAGGCGGAATTAAGATACCTAAGGTGCCACCTGCTGCGATAGAACCTGTTGCCAAACCATCTGGCACACCACGTTCGCGCATTTCAGGGATACCCATTTTACCAATGGCTGCACATGTGGCAGGTGAGGATCCGCTTAATGCGGCAAATATTGAACAGGCTCCTAAATTCGATAGGATTAAACCACCCGGCACTTTATTCAACCAACGGTCCAAGGCCGTATATAGATCTTTTCCTGCTGGTGAGGAGGCAACCACGGCCCCCATGACAATGAACATCGGTATGGATACAAGAGTAAATTCAGCCAAACCTGCATAGAAAGTTTCTGCGATCCCTGCGACCGAGTCAGGACCTTCCCAAAAAAACAAGGCGCTGATAGAGACAATGCCAAGACCAAAGGCAACAGGAATACCTGAACCCAAGACGAGCACCAATCCGACACAAATAATAATTCCAATAATAATCGGATCCATTTTATTCCCCTTCTAACGGCGTATGTTCATCCATGGCGAATGGCATTTCACGTCCCGTGATTAAAGCCAGAATATCTGCAACATATTGCAGGGCGAGAAGACCAATACCGATGGGCATTGCAATATAAGGGATCCATAAGGGCAGTTCCCAAACCGTATCTGTTATCCAGCCACCTTCTAAGGATTCGTAAAACATCTCGAAACCATAATAAGCAAGGGTTGTTGTGAAAATTAACCCCAGAAGGGACCCACAATAGGCAAGGACAGCGCGTTGGGGGTGAGAGAGGTAATGTGGCAACAAATCAACGTTAACATGCCCTTTTAACAGCAGGACATAAGGGCTGCCAATCAATGTCGCGCCAACAAGGGCAAAGGTAACAAAATCCGTTTGCCAGACAGTTGAACCATTCAAAACATAACGAATGAAGACCATTTGGCAGACGACTAAAATTGAACTGCCGATCAACAAGGAAGCAATGATACCGCAAAGCGTCGAAATGCCGTGGATAGTTTTAAAGAAGAAATCCATTTATTTAACTCGGCTTTATAAATTTTAAAGGGGGGTTCCCACCCTATACTTAATACAAGGGTGGGAACTCGACTTATTTTACAGCCAGTGCTTTCTGGATAAGAGCTTCACCGCCCTTAACTTTTTTCGCAAATTCAGCGTAAGATGTTTTATTTGCAATATCGCGCCAAGCTTGAGCTTGCGCATCATTCATTTCAACAACTTCTACGCCTGCTTTTTTAAAGGTATCGACCATTTTTTGGTCAAGTTCTTTACCCGCTTTAAAAAAGAAATCTTCCGCTTTTTGGCCAGCAGCCATCAATGCAGATTGTTGGTCTTTATTTAATTTATTAAAGTTTTTCTTAGACATCAAAATTGGCTCATACATGAACCACAATGCATTTGCACCTGGTGCTGTTAAGCATTTTGTTTGCTCAAACACACGGTAAGAAACAAAGCTGCCAGAACTTGTGTTGGCTGCATCTAATACACCAGTTTGCATCGCTGTATAGATTTCAGAACTTGGCATCGACGCGATGGAAGCACCTGCACCCACAAGCATTTGTTCAAACGCCTTACCTGCAGCACGAGACACTTGTCCTTTAATATCTTCTGGGTTCAAGATGCAATTTTTCTTTGAGGCAAAACCACCCGCAAGCCAACCATCAGCTAAAACAATCGCACCCGCTTTGTTAATAATCGCCTTAATATCATCCATAAAGGGAGAATCATTCAAACGCGCAGCATGGTCATGATTTTTTACAAGACCAGGCATCAAAGTCGCATCAAATTCAGGGTGACGACTTGCGGCATAGGCAAGAGGGAATGCAGTTATGTCCAATTGACCTTTGGTAACCGGGCCCCATTGTTCTTTGGGTTTATATAGTGATTTTGAAGGATAGATTTTAATTTTTAGGTCTACATTTGCTTTACCGACTTCATCGGCAATAATTTGCACCATTTGGTGACGAACATCTTTTGTATTCCATTGGTGAGAAGCTTTCAGTATTTTTGCTTCTGCCTGACCAGAAAAGACAGACGCAGCCATACCAAACATAAGCGCGCTTGCAGACACAACACCAAATAGGTTTTTAGCAGACATGAAATTACTCCCTTGTAATTTTCTTTTGTGAAACGTGATTTTCACGCATTTAATTTTTTAATGGATAATACATCCCACCCCTTGCATACAAAGTCAATCTATAATGTATACAAGAATAGTAAACTTGTATTTGTGCAGTGCAGCAGTCATTACCAAACTTGAACTACCACCTTATTTAATCTGGGGAGAGTGAGTTCATTAATACACTGAAAGCAATGAATAAAAGGAGAATTTTACCTTCATTTCCAAAAAATAATTTGTTGAGATCAATCAATCATGAACAATTCAAGTTCAGAGAGTTAGATCAATATTATATTTTATATGAGCCTTTTTTTGACTCCTTCATTTCAAATTGAGTCGCATTTTATGCATTTTGTATACAATAGATGACATATTGTTTTTCAAATGCTACATTAAAACATCACAGATTGAATACAGATATTTCGACCAATAAGGCTTTTCATAATGTCGGTAAAACGCTCAAGCGAAATGATGAAACAAATCGAACAAGAGATCTTGACTGGTAAACTCCAGCCCGGAACGAAACTCGATGAAAAATCACTAACAGAACGGTTTAATGTCTCTCGCACGCCTGTTCGTGAAGCCCTTCATCAATTAAGCTCAATTGGATTGATCGAAATATTACCAAGGCGCGGCGCGACCGTTCGTAAAGTGGGTTTGCGTGAACTTATAGAAATGTTTGAAGTTATGGCCGAACTTGAAGGCCTGTGTGGTTCACTCGCAGCCCAGCGCATGACCGCTGAAGAGATCGTCATTCTGCGCAAGCGACATTTGGCTGCCATAGAATCAGTCGAAACAGGCAAGTTTGATGCATATTATGAAGCAAATGTTCTTTTCCATGAATGTATTTACCAAGGCGCTCATAATAACTTTTTAGCTGAACAAACTTTAAATTTGCGCAACCGACTTGCACCCTATCGACGTATGCAGCTCAGACAGCCCAATCGCCTACAAACGTCTTTCGCAGAACATGAAGAAATTCTCAACACAATTGAAAGCCGTGACAGCGCAAAAGCCTCAGAACTTTTAAAATCCCACGTAACTGTTCAGCAAGGCTCTTTCAATAGCTTCATCTCAAGCCTGCCTATGGATCTCTTGAGTGACGCAGGCTAGGTTAGCCAACTTTTTTAGTCAAAATAAATTTGATTATTAAAGGCGTTACAAAAACGATGACAAATAAACGCATGGCGTGATGTGTTGTAACGAAGGCTGGATCGACCCCCATTGAAAGAGCGGCCAATGCCATTTCAGCAAAACCACCGGGTGATAAAGCCAAGATAAGTGCCCCAAATGAAATTCCGGTCGCTATGGAAAGAAGATACGAGCTTAAAAATGTGACGCCTAACATGACAATCGTCATCCCCATGGCGAACATCATGACCCTGCCGACTTCTTTAAACGAGATCCCAAAAAAACGAGACCCAATAGCACTGCCCAAAATCAATTGTATCGCGTGGGATGTGAGTTCTGGTGGTTCGCTGCTGATATATCCATTTAAATGAATAAAGGCACTGAGAAGAAGGGGGCCCGTCAATCGATAGGCCGGAATACGACAATATTTCGCAATAATTACGCCGAATATAGCGCATGCAATTAAAATCAGGCCATCTTGCATGTTCCAATGTAAAGGAAGCAATACATCCTCAATACTTTCCAATTCAAACCAATAGGTCAGCACGAACGGAATAAACATTAAGACAGAAACCACACGACACGCATGTGTTAAAGAAAGCTTTTTTATATCCGCGCCGGCATCTTCACCCATAATTGTCACCTCTGACAATCCGCCCGGTAGGCCGGAGAAAAGAGCTGTCACTTGGTCCATACCAGCAACTTTACGACAATAAATTTGCCCAACGGCTGTAATCACAACAACATAGGCCACTGCCGCTGTTAAAGTCGGAATCCAGTTCGCGGCCTGTTCAATTACATCAGGGGTAAAGGTGCCCCCCAGCATTAAGCCAATCACAACAATAATGTAATTGCGAATATTTCGCGTGACCTCAATCGGGGCACCCATCAAACTGGCGATCAAGGTGGCACAAAGTGCGCCCAACAACCAAGGTAAGGGAAAGCCAACAAGGCTAAATAAAAAGCCGCCCGCGCTACCGAAAACCAACGATAGCGCAAAGCGTGATACAGATGAATTAAACATGGAAAAAATCAATCCCCATCGGCCACTCCCGCTTGACGAATTTTTGCGGCACGTTTGCGATATGCTGGGACGATGATCAACAATGCCCCGACAATTAACAAGCCTAATGTCATGGGTCGTTCATACATAAAGCTTACACCGTCTGTTAAATTGACTGCACGGGCAAAGTTATTTTCCATCATACCGCCGAGGATAAACCCAATAAGAAGCGGCGCGAGAGGAAAATCAGCAAACCGCAAGACCGTCGCAGCAAGACCAAGTCCGACCAAAATCAACAATTCTGTCGCATTATTTTGCCCGATATAGGCCCCGATCATGGTGAAAAACAAAATAAACGGGATAAGGTAATTACGCGGAATTGTCAGTAATTTTGCGATGTAAGGGATCATCGGTAAATTAAGCACAAGAAGAACCAAATTCCCAATATACATTGAAATGATCACAGCCCAAAAAATTGAAGGATTATCAATCATCAAGCGTGGACCGGGGTTCACATTTAAAGCAATCAAAGCCCCCAACAAAATAGCCGTTGTGCCTGAACCGGGAATACCTAGGGTCAACAAAGGAACGAATGATCCGGTACAAGCCGCATTATTAGCAGCTTCTGGTGCAGCCAAGCCTTTAATCGAACCTTTACCAAATTCTTCTTGTTCTGCACCTTTGGCAATATTGCGTTCTACCGCATACCCAAGAAAAGAGGCAATGGTTGCGCCCGCACCCGGCATAACACCGATTAAAAAACCTTGAATGGATTGTCGTGCAATCACAGGGGCGATTTTTTTGGCTTCTTCTTTGGTGATACGTAAATCTTTAATCGCTTGGTTACTGCCGCTTGTGTCACCCCGTTTTGGGTCGAGCACAAGGAACAAAGCTTCCGGTAATGCAAATAAGGCCATCGCCAAGGTCACGAAACTAAACCCAGATTGTAAATCTTGAAAGCCCATTGTGAAGCGTGGCGCATTAAACAAGGCCGATTCTCCCACCGTTGCCAGCATCAAACCCATAACCGTCATGATCAAGGCTTTCGCAACTTTGCCCGTTCCGGCAAAAGCAGCAATTGCAGATAATCCAACAATCATCAATGCAAAATATTCAGCAGAATGAAACAGTAAAGCAACAGAAGATAAAGCAGGGGCAAAACCAAGCAATAAAATAGCCCCAATGGTTCCGCCTGAAAAAGAAGAAACCGCTGCAATGGTCAAAGCCTTACCAGCCTTACCTGCGCGCGCCATAGGATAGCCATCAAAAGATGTCGCCACAGTTCCGGCAACACCGGGGGCATTAATTAAGATAGAGGAAGTCGATCCACCAAAAATCGCGCCATAATAAACACCCGCAAGCAAGATCAGCGCGGCCGCCGGATCTCCAAGGGTGATCGCAACCGGGATCATAATCGCAATGATTGACATGGGGCCTAAGCCCGGCAGCATACCAATCAGCGTGCCGATTAAACATCCTGCAATCACAAGAAACAAATTTTGAAATGAAAGGGCCGTTTCCAGACCGAGCATAATTCCTTCAAACATCGAAGTTCTCCCAACCTATCCCATAAACCAAGGCAGTGGTTTTAAGAAAATCCCTAAAACCTCTTGTACCAAATACCAAATTGCCACGGCACCAACGACTGCGGCTGTGATCATAATGTGAAGCTTGCGCTCCCCTAAAATCCACCCACATCCCACCAAAAACATAATGGTTGAAGGGATAAAACCTAAGGGACGTAACAACACTGCATAAGCCAACATGGCACCAATCATGAAAATCGCTTGCCCAAGTTTATATTCATGCAATCGCTTCACATCGATATCGAGCGCACCTTGCCCATCAGGTTTTTCTTCTTTCGATGAAAAAAGAATGATGCAGGATATCAATATACCTAATACGCTTAAAACCATGGGCATGGTATTGGGTAAAAAAGACATATTTAGCTCAAAAGGTAATAAGGGGTAATTGTAAGACGAGTATCCATATATCATTGAAAAAACGAGAAAAAATACAGATATCCACTTATCTAATGCCATAGCACTGATCTCCTAACGTGAAATCATAAATAAAGAAAAGCCAGAGCACTCACATAGAACGCCCCGGCTTAATTTTATAAGTTTAGAGAAAGCCTAGTTTTTTCATCAGGTCTTTGATCACCGCTTCTTGGTTTGCCAAGAATGTTTCAAAATCTTTACCTGAATTATGGATATTTACCCAACCGTTACGCTTGCGTACTTCTTCCCAAGCTGGCGTGTCATACATTTTAGTAAGTGCTGCACGATAAGCGTTTGCTTTTTCTTCTGGTAAACCGGGTGCGCCAAAAAAGCCACGCCAGTTTACAAACTCAACATCATAGCCAAGTTCTTTCAAGGTTGGCGCATCTTTATAAGCATCGTTGCGCGTTGGGCCTGTCATACCGATGATTTTTACTTCACCCGCATTTGCCAATGCGATCGCTTCTGAAAAACCCGTTGAGAGGGCCTTAATCTCGCCTGACAATAAAGCTGCCATGGCTTTTCCACCCGCATCATAAGGGATATATTTTACTTTTGTTGGGTCTTGACCCGCTGCTTGCATGGCCATTGCAGCAACCAAATGGTCCATACCGCCGGGAACCGACCCGCCACCAATGGCAACTTTTCTCGGATTTTCTTTATAAGCCGCAACCAAATCGGTAAAGCTATTCATCGGGCTGTCTTTATTGACGACAAAAGCAGCGTAATCACCGATCGTGCCCGCAATCATCGTCAGATCACGAAAGTTATAAGGGAAGCGACCGACAAGGGAGCGAATGATGATCGGTGTCGAATTGACCATTAATTTATCATGGCTAGAAGCTGCATTTTCGATCATATAACCGATGGCTTTACCGCCACCGCCACCAGACATATTTTCATATGACGCTGTGCCCACAATTCCAGCTTTGGTTAAAGCTTCGCCTGTGCCACGTGCTGTACCGTCCCAACCCCCACCTGCACCACCTGGAATGATGAAGTGAAGTTTGTCAATATCGACTGCCTGTGCGCCTGTTGTACCAAGTACAGCCGTCATGCCGAATGCAGCGACAGTCGCAAGGATAGAGCGACGAGAAATTTTAAACATTAGTGAGCCTCCAATAGGATTTTTTATAAATTTCATGCATCTATTTTTATTTTTTGATGCGTCCATATTGAGACTCTAATCCTTCAAGCTGTCGTGAACCTGTCATGCGTGAAAGAAAATAAAAGTTACTGTATTTGCAAAGTTTTTTTCCATCTTTCCAGTATTTTTAGGCGTTTCAGTTGATCAAGATACACCAGTAATCCGGGACCAACTTTAATGGGCCGTAAACTGCTGTTCTCAGTATGAAGAGAATTAAGAAGTTGATGAGGGCTTTTTACATCAGGATGGATCGCATTAAGTTGTGCTTTTGTTGATATCTGTTGCTGCCCGCGCTCCGATAATAAATATTCCAAAAACAGACGTCCGGCATCCGCCGATGCCGCGGCCTTAGGTATGAGGGCAAGACGAGAAAATAAGATGGTATAATCTTCTGGTAAAATGACACCCAAATCAGGGTTATCAGCCAATTGGGAAATCGCATAAGAACCCAGCACATTATATCCTAACTTCAATGTTCCAGAGCTTACCCCATCAATGATCTTTGAGCTTTGAGAGAAAAGCTTAACCCCACTTAGCCCTAGGGCGCGGACCAAATCCCATGTGCCACTGAACTGGCTGTCATCACGGGTAAGAAACATATAACCCAAACCGCTTTTTTCTATATCGTAAGTCGCAACCTTTCCATATAAGGCAAAACGATTAGTTTCTAAAAAAGAAATCAAATCAGAGCGATTTTGAGGTAAAGGCTTATCCGTAAAATAAGGCTTGTGATAAATGATAACGCAAGGTTCCAATGTCGTACCAAAGACTTCATTACGCCAAACGGCCCAATTTGGCAGGTCTTTATCAAAATTCACATCGACACGACGGGCATAACCATCATTGGCAAGTTTCATTTGCAAGTCCATGGCTGAACTGATGGCGATATCAGCACTTTGAACGTTATTAATATTATCAGTGATGATGCGCTTATATAGTTCTAAACTTTGCATTTCATGATATTTTACCATCATCAATGGATATCGTTTTTGAAAATCCTTTATTACGTCTTTCATCGCATCATTATCAGTGGTGCTATAAATGCGTAGTTCGCGCAGATGCTCCTCTATGGTTTCCGGCGAGGTCTGATCAATGATTTCATTTTTTAATGCCGGATAACGAAACTCTTTCGCTAGGCTCTGCGGGGATAGAAACAAAAAAAACATTAATATCAGATGAAAACGGCTGTCCCTTATCATTGGCATGTTTTATTTCCCATAATCAGAATAGGCCGAAGTCACATAGAGGTTAATTGTACATTTGCTTGAACAATTACATAAAAAACATCTTGTGACTTCACAAAAGCAATAAACAAGATAGTCTAAATAGATTATGAGAGTTTTAGTCGTTGAAGATAATGCTGCATTAGCAGATGGCATTTCAACCGCACTTAGCCAAATTGGCTTTGCCGTTGATGTGTTGGCTGATGGGCTTGAAGCTGATGAGGTTTTACGCACTCAAAGCTATGACGTCATTGTTCTTGATTTAAATTTACCCGGTTGCGATGGTCTTGAAGTCCTTAAAAGATTAAGGATGAGAAAAGATGAAACACAAATCCTGATATTGACCGCACGTGATCATATTCAAGATCGTGTAACAGGGCTTGACCTTGGCGCGGATGATTACCTCACCAAACCTTTTGAACTGGTTGAACTAGAGGCCCGTGTGCGCGCCTTATTACGGCGCACAAGTGGTAAAAAATCACCTGCTCTTGAAATAGGTGCCTTACGTTTTAATTCTGTCGCAAGAACAGCTCATATAGGACAACTTTCTCTTGAACTCCCAAAGCGGGAATTCTGTTTGTTAGAACTTTTTATTTCACGCATAGGTCATGTGATCAGCAAAGAACAGATCGCAGATAGCCTTGCAAATTTTGATGATGAAATCACCCCTAATGCTGTAGAAATTTACATAAGCCGTTTACGCAAAAAACTTAAAAGCAGTGGTATAAACATTAAAACAGTACGCGGGCTGGGCTATCTTATGGAAAAGCCATGACTAAAAACCGCTCCTCCATTCGAAAACGCTTGTTATTCATCCTTATGGGAACCCTTGTTCTCATCAGTATTTTGATGCTGATTGAGGTTAAATCAAGTGCCCGCATAGCAGCTAATGAAGCCTATGATCGCGTGCTTCTTGGTTCTGCCTTGGCCATTTCAGAACGGGTCTTAATCGTAGGGGAACATATTGACGTAGATATTCCTTATGTTGCCTTAGAAATGCTGGCTTCAGAAAGCCAAGATCGTATTTTTTATCAGGTAACAACACAAGATCACTCATTTGTTACAGGCTATGAAGACTTGCCCCCTCTTCCTAAAAAAGCAAAACCCATATTTGATGAGCCTCTCTTTTACGATGCGATTTATAAAGGTGATGAAATTCGCATTGGTGCCATCAATCGGTTTATTTCAAGCCCCAAACTATCCACACGTTTCACAGTGCGGGTTGCAGAAACAACCGATGCACGCAACAGCCTCATTCAAAAAATGGTTACAGATGCCATCTTGCGACAATTCATACTTATATTCGTAGCCGGCTGTATTATGTGGGTCGGTGTGAGCTGGGGGCTAAAACCATTGCGACACCTGCAAGCCGCCTTAAAAAGGCGCAACCCCAAAGATCTACACCCCATTGCGCATAAAGTACCGCAAGAGGTACAGCAACTTGTGAATGGCATTAATGATCTTATGGATCGTTTGTCACAAAGTATCGAAGCCATGCAGCGTTTCACCTCTAATGCAGCTCATCAATTACGCACACCGCTGGCCGCCATTCAAACACAAACAGAACTTGCATTAAAAACAAATGAAACCGATGAATTACACCATAGGCTTGAACATTTAAAACAATCAACCCAACAATCAACCCGCCTTGTGAATCAGTTATTAAGCTTGGCAAGAGCAATGCCGGATCAAATGGCGCTTCTGTCTGAAACTATTGATGTTGTTAAAACTTGTCGCGAGATCACAGCTCAGCTGGTTCCTCACGCCTTGGAAAAAGGTATGGATTTAGGGTTTGAATGTGAAACAGATAAGATTTTAATTTTAGGGCATGAAGGCCTTTTACATGAAGCTCTTAAAAACTTAATCGAAAATGCCATCGCCTATTGCCCCAAAGAGACAGAAATTACAGTTAAGGTCTTTCATGAAAATAAAATTGTCACCATCGAAGTCCATGATACAGGCTTGGGCATTCCTTCTGAGCTACAAGATAAAATATTCGAACGATTTAACCGAGGCAGCCGATCAGATGGCAACGGCTGCGGGCTTGGTCTTTCTATTGTAAAAGAAATTGTAGAACGTCACTCAGGCCATATTACACTTATCAGTGAACCGCAATCAGGCACAACTTTTTGCATTACATTACAATCAAAATGAAACGCCCCTAATTTCCTAAACGCCTTGCATGCTCAATTTCTTGCTGTCGTTCAAAGTTATTTAAGAAAATATTCCATACTCTCGCATATTTGCGTTCTGAGGATCATTTTTCGAATGTGGATATGTATAAACTCTCAACCTTATCTCTGGCCCACTGGGTTTTTCGTAAAAATTTCAATGATGATCTGATCGTAGAATCATACTTAAAGCAATTAACATTAACCCGTTGAGACAATTCTTCCCAACCGTAGTGTTCCACCAACTTCGTTACCACCATCTCAAGCTTAATACCATGCAATGGGTTATTGGGTTGCTCATTACTCATGTTATAAATACAGTTCCATTATTTTCAATATTCACAGTATATAACATTTGTGAATTTAGCGTGTCTTGTTTTTTAATGATGAGTTGATTTCGAATTTGTTGACTCGCTGCTTGAGGTCAGTAGGTATTTTGATACATGATAGCCACACTGAGACGCTAATGGATGACGCTTCAGAAACATACCCTAAAGCGATGCCATAATATTGGTGATTGAAGATTATGGGGGATGGTTCACAGGACCATGAATCACAATAGAAATCTATACATACAGTAGATGTCAGAACTCACTCTAATTGAGACAAGTCTCAAATAGAGTGAGAATATTTGAAGCGTTGAGTATTTTTTTCAACCTATCTACTTAAGATTAAATATATGATTTCCCATCTAAGTGATACAAAATTGAGTGAAGATAAGTTTGCTTATAAGCCGTTTCGATCCCGCTAGGCTCCACCAATATACAAGACCACGCAGGCGGAAACGCTGCGTGGTTTTTTGTTGTTCACCCTTATATATCAAGGCTTACAGTATCATGCTGTCGCCGGATACGAACCGTTTTATCTACATTTTTGAGCATCGTTTTGACCGAGAATCGGCATTTTGCTACAGGAATGTGCTACAGGCGGGTTCGCCATGCGTAGATTTTCGGGATTATTCCGGCGTGGTGACATTTGGCATTATCGGCGATGGGTACCATTGGAGCTACGATCTCGCATCGGTCGCACAGAGATTACTAAATCCTTATGCACAGCCGATTACAGCATCGCTAAACGACGTTATCAAACCGTTTACAGCAATGTTGATGCACTCTTCGATAAAGCCTCCCAGAACCGTTTAAATGACGATTACGACTGCACCAATTTGCTACAGGATTGTGCTACAGTAGAACTCCAAATCAAAGCTCCTCCACAGTATGACCAAGACGGCCTCAAAGCGTTAATTAAGACGGTTGTGGAAGAAGTGATGGGTGGTGACACGAAACCCGTCAGTATCACTCTGGACGACCTGTACCATCGTTATATGGATGATCCGGCGAAGAATAGATCAAAGAAAACGATCATGACCTATCTGTCGGTTTACAACGTGCTGATGGAAATATTCGGCAAGGAAAAAACTATCGCCAACATCACCCGTGATGACTGCCGACAGTTTATGGATGTTGTCCGACACCTTCCAGCCAACGCTAAGAAGAAATTTCCGAAGAAATCGTTGGTGGAAATATCTGAGATTGCCCGT
>Ga0105358_10001110_pt1 | contig 14165 bp, 2 predicted proteins | sample GOMGulsemesocosm_5_FD_83509 | JGI IMG/M metagenome (GOLD analysis project Ga0105358, IMG submission 83509) | Methane-oxidizing microbial communities from mesocosms in the Gulf of Mexico - GOM15C Gulf of Mexico | ecosystem: Environmental > Aquatic > Marine > Cold seeps | place: Gulf of Mexico... | reverse complement strand
ACAGACCAAGGTAATGCGCAAAGAGCGTGGGATTATGCTGACAAAAACAACGGCAAGCTAGATCCATCATTTAAACCTGCGGATGAAGATAACGCATGGTTCTTTCCTGGTTATGAATTTGAAAAAGGCTTTACTGAAAAAGTTGATAGCTTTTTATCTACCGTTAATGATGCGCGTGAAAAAGGTAACTTCTCATTAATTAACACACCTGAAAATATGGCGCGACTAAAAACAATCCTTCCTGAAATATTTACGGTTGGAGAAAATGAAATTGATAGCGCGACAGGAAAACGAATAGTTAAAAAAGACCCATTAGGTGTTATTCCTGCAAAAGGTCATAAAGGTGCTATTACATTAGGTTTAACAGTAACGTATGAGGATGGAACTACACTACAAAAGCCACGATCTAACCTTGGTAGTTCACTAGAAGAAGACGGCCCAAGAGTTTATGACTTAAAAGGAATGATGGGGGAGATGATGACAAGAAATCGCTTAGCTGAATTCCAACAAAACCCAGAAAAATTCCACGAACGATGGAACTCAGCAACTAGAAACGCTAATAAAGTGTATGGCGCTGAAGGTGATAAAATTAATCGCAACAAGCAAAAGGCCTACCGCAAAGAAGCCGCAGCTATTGAGGCAAACTTAGCTAAAGCTATTGCTAAAGTTCAAGGTAATAGTGATTTTTCTGGTATGCCTGACGAAAAGAAAGCGGCCATCAATCAAATAAAAGCCACATTCCAACAACGTAAAGATGCGCTTAATCAATCTTATGGAATTGAAACGCCACCACCAACTGTCACCGTAAAATACACACCTGAACAAACGAAAGCATTAGAGCAAGCAAAAGCAGCTATTAGTGGTGGTGTTGCTAAAGAGGCAGTTGCGAAGCGATTATTAGAGATGGGTTTAACTGAAGAACAAGTAGCAGGTTTATAATATGTCAGATAACAATCCGTTTGCAGATTTAATTACTGAAGCCAATAAAAATAAAGCTAGCACTGATGCTAATCCTTTTGCAGATCTTATGTCAGAGGTTGATAACGATAAAGGCGGTATGGGCGCGGCTTTTGGTCATGGCGTTGATAAAGTGCAAGAACTTGGTTATCGCGCGTTAAAAGGTTTTACGCAAGTCGGCGGTGAAGGTGATGGCTTTATTGAAAAAGACGGTGCCTTAGCTAAATTTGCACAAGGTGGTATTGATACTAATATTAAAGAGCAGAAAGAATATGCTCCTACCGTTGGATCATATAAAGATGTAGATTCATTTGGTAATGCACTTTCTTATACTGGTGAGCTAGTCGCAGGATCTATCCCTTACATGGCCGCAGCTATGACAGGCGCAGGCGCAATTGGCATGGCTGGCGGTTTATCTCAAGAAGCATATGAAGCGCAACCAGAAGATGAAAAAAACGCTTTACGCGCAATGGCATCTGGCGTTGGTCAAATGGCGGTTGAGCGACTAGGCAGTAGATTGGCTTTTGGTGAAATCGGTAAATCCATAATGAAAGATGGATTTATTCATACCGCTAAAAAAATGCATAAAGGTGATTTAGTTAAATTAGCAAAAGATCCTGCAACCGCGTTAGCATTCTCTAGACGAGTATTAATGGGTGCTGCCGGCGAAGGCGTAACAGAACCAGTTCAAGAAGCGCTTGCAATGTGGGGCGCAGGTAAAGACTTGAATGAATTTAAAATACTCAGTAAAGATCAGACTAACGATGATTTCCTTGGAACTGACGGTCAACGATTAATGGAAAGCGCCGTAGGTGGCTTTGTTGTTGGTGGTGTTATCCGTACTGGCTCTGAAGGCGCTCAACGATTAATGACTTACCAAAAGAAAACCGCGCCTATTGTTAAAAATGGTATTGATGAATTAGTTAAACAAGGCGTTACCCGTGAAGAAGCTATTGAACAGCTAAGAAAACAGGTTATTGACTCATCGATGAAACAAGGCTTTTCTGAAGTTGAAGCCGCAGCCATAGCCGCCAGAACCATGAAAGCGGAATATGATATAGATCATGAAATATTTACACCTATAGCCAATGATGTTGCTAGCCGTAGAGCTGCAATGAATGAGCGATTAAATCAGCAACGTGTTGACGGTGGTATCGGTGACGTTCAAAACGCGTTAAATAACGACGTTTCACCAAGCGCCGATGATTTAGTTCAGCAACAAATGCAAAGCAATGATCCTGCCTTTTTTGAACAACTAGATAAACAAGAGGCTGAACAAGAAGTAAGTAACATTACAGAAACGGAAGAAAATTTACCTGAAAGTGATTTGCGCACAGAAGAACAATGGAATACTGATCAAGATAAAGCTGAAGCTGAATGGGAGGCGACTTTTCCACCCGATAAATCACCAGAAGAACATAAAGCCGAATTCAAAACCTATCAGGAAGCACAAAAACCGAAGAAAGCTAAATTTGCCGGGCTTGAAGTTGTTGAAGCACCCGTAAATGAGCTATCCTTATCTAATGATGTTCCTCAATTTAAAGATGGAGCAAACACTAACGGTGTAGTTGAACCGCTAGGTGGTAAGTTTGAAAGAACTGGTGTTGCCCCTATTCAAGTTTGGGTTAGAAACAATGGCGACAAAGAAGTTATAAGCGGTAGGCACCGTTTAGATTTAGCCGCGAGAAGTGGTGAAGATACCATCCCAGCACAATATCATTATGAAGAAGATGGTTTTAACCAAGCACAAGCCGCATCATTAGATGCTATTTTAAATGTTCGTGAAGGACAAGGTAAGGTAAAAGATTATGTCGAATTCATCAAACAATCAGGGTTCAGTGAAAAAGAGGCCGACGCAAACGGAATTTTGGCAAGGGCTACGGGCAAAAGGGCTTACACAATCGCAAATCTCGGAAGCGATAGCCTCATTGCCACCCATAGAAATAATGGAATCACCGACGAAGGAGCCGTCAGAGTAGCAAAAGCCGCACCGAATAACGAAACATTACAAGCGGTAGGTATTAAAGCTATCAACGACGGTAAGTCTATTACGGTTGCTGAAAACCTAGTTAAAGCTGTTAAGTCTATGACTAATGACCAACAACAAACGTCAGGTGATTTATTTGGCTTTGATGATAGTGCTATGCTCGAAGCGGAAGCTTTAGCCAAAAAAGCAAGCGCGAAACAAGCGCAAATTCAACGTACATTATCAGCAGTTCAAGGCGCAGCCAAAAACCCTGAGTTAGCAGCTAAAGAAGGTGTTGATGTAAAAGACCCTAAAGCGGTTAATGAGCGTATTATTAAGTTAAAAGAAGATAAGCGTCGTTGGGATAATTGGCATACCAATCCTGAATTGGTAGAGCAGTTAACTGGACCTATACCAGCTAAAGCGACTGAAACCAGTAACGATGAAGAGGTTGGTACAGATGGCACAGGTAATGAAATGGACTTGTTTGACGAACCTATACCACCGACGCCAAAACAAGAAAAAACACCTATAAAAGCCTATCATGGAACTGGCGAGAAATTCAGTACGTTTGATAAATCAAAGATGGGTAGTTTTACGAGTGCTGACTCAGCTAGTAGAGGTTTTTTCTTCACATCAAACAAAAGCCTTGCCGATAGCTTTAAATCTGAAGCAGAAAGAAAAACAGTTGATATTAAAGGTATAGAGCAAGAATTAAGATCACTTAGTGATAAAGAAATCACGCAAATACATGAAGCAGTAGGTCTTGAATATATTTCACCGATAGATCCTGACGATATGGCTCAGTCGGTTGATGATATAATTAACCACTTAGAAGAAGATTTAGAAACTAATATCCTTGAAGAGAGAAACGGTTCAGCCCGTAAACTTAAAGGGTTGATAAAAGGTGACTTTTTCAACAATGGAGAAACCAAAGAAGTCAACCTGCAATTAGATGACCCTTTGATTGTATCGTTCGATCCTGAATCTGAACTTGATGAAGGCGCGATAAATAAAGCGATTGATACGGCAGAAAAGCATGGAAATGATGGCGTTATATTTAAAGATATGAAAGATGCTGCGGTGGTTGATGAAAAAGGGAATGGTTCTATTGTTAGTGATGTTTACTTTGTGTTTAAACCCGAACAAATTACGTCAAATAAAAAAACAACAACGGCCTCACAAGAGGCCGTTGTTGTATCTGAGCCTAAAACAGTTGACGAAGCAGTACCTCAAGCAAACAAAGACAAACTCGATGTTGATTTTTCTGCTATCGAATCACTAGATGAAAAGGTTAATGCTTGGTTTAATATTAAAGGTGGCGAAACAATTATTGATCGCAAAGGCAATGTTCGAGGCGTTGCTTTTAGTAAACCAAGAGGTCGAATAATTAAACTTAAAAATGAAAAAGGCGCGTTTATTGATGTGAATGTTGTTTCTATTCTTGGTAAAGAGGGGATGATAGCCGCTGTCGATGCGTATTTAGGTAAAAATAAAGAATTACCCACAAAAAATGTAGAAAGCACTGAAAATATTAAGGCGCGTGATAACGCAAAAGTTATTGAAGAATTCAAAGCTCGTATGTTAACTAACGCTGAAAGGTTTAAAGGTCACTATAACGGTAAGCCTTTAAATAAATTAATGGTTGATTACGTTAACGCGTGGACTTCAAAAGGGGAAAAGCTAAACTCAGTTGAAAAAGAAGCACTACTTGAAAAGCATGGCGTAGATAACAAGAATTTCCTTAATCAATTTGATGGTAACAACGGCTTTGGCTCTGAGCACTTAAAAGAAGGTGAAGGGGCGTTGTTAGCAGATGTACCCGTTAAAACGGTTGATAAAGATTTATTTAAAGGTGTTCATGTTGACGACATTGTACAGAATCAAAATAGAACGGTAGTTACTGGTCAATACAACGGTATTAACTTTCGGGCGCAATATGATAAAGATGGAACTTTTACAGGGCTTAAAACTGCAGCAGCAGGTATTAATTCTTATATTGATACACCAAATATTGATGGTTCACTTGAACAAGGTTCAGCACCTATAATCGCGTCCATTGATAATATTATCCCTGATAAATATAAAGTAGATAACAAACACGTTGTCACTCCTTATGCAGAAGGTATGGACCGTATTGAGCACACCACCAAAAAAGGTAAAGTTTTAACAGGCGTAGTTGATAACGATTTAACACGCGATGAAGCTAAAGCAATTGATCCTTTTTCTTTTAGAAAAGGTAAGGATGGTTGGTTTATTCGTGAAAACCGCATAGAAGAATATAATCAAAAATCTGAAAGTAAGGAAGATGGTAAGCCAATAACGAAAGAAAAGCCCGTAACTAATACTGAAAAACTTAACTTATCAGATCACTTGTTAACATTATTACAATCAAGTGATGCATTACCAAAGAACGCGGTGCAAATGAAAAAATTAATTGCTGAATTTAATGATATGGCAGTTAAAGATGTAACTAAGGCGATGGAAAAATCAGCACAGGAAAGTTTTGAGGCGGCCACAGTGAAATACGCCCAGGAACTTTCAAAAAATGGCAGTGTTGATGTGGTTATGGAAAAGCTTACCGCGCTTTACGAGCAGCAACCTAACCTTAACATGAGGTCGGCTACGTCAGTTAAAAATATGGCGTACAGCACACCAGCACCAATATCATACCTAGTTAACAGAGTGATAGGTATTGATAATAAAACTACCGTTTTTGAACCAACGGCCGGTAATGGTTTATTGCTTGTAAATAACAATACGGATAAAACAACGGTTAATGAACTTGAGTCAACCCGTCTTAGCAACCTTAAATGGCTTGGTTATGACAAAGTAACAGATAAAGACGCAACGGATAAGGTTGTCGCTGACAAGTCTCAAGATATTGTTATTATGAATCCTCCGTTCGGTAACTATGGCCAAACAGTCGATTTTCTAGGGAATGATGGCTATACTTATGGCCTAAAGGATATTGATCATATCATTGCAGCTAAACAGCTCGATGCAATGAAGGATAATGGCAATGCAGCTTTAATTCTTGGCGCTAATAAAGATCCAGGTAAAACAAAAGCAGGAAAAACAGGTGTATTTTTAAATTGGCTTTATCAAAATTACAATGTTGTTGATCATGTTGAACTGGATGGTAAGGTTTACGCTAAACAAGGTGCTGAATGGCCTATTAGAATAATCACTATTCATGGTCGAAATGAAGCAGGACAAGGGAAATATGCACCGGTAGATGGTGAAGTTACTCGGATCACAGGTAGTAACGCGAAAGAAATCATAGGCGGTTTACATGAAAGATACAGACAAAATGGTTTATTGGACACCAAATACGGGCAATCTGAGCGAGAAACAACAAGCAATGATAGCGTTCCCGTTACCAGTAAGCAGCAAAAAAATAACGGAAGCGGCGATACAGTCGGGAGTGATAAGCAAGCTATACGACCAACTACAAAGCCTACCGCAAGCGGATCTAACGCAATCAATAGAAGCGTCAGAAATGACAATGATCCATCCATTGATGGACAAGATGGCGATAGCAGAGGAGTTAGCCACGCAAATATCAGGAATAACTCAGATGTTAAATTTGACCAAGGAAAACTTACAACTCAAAGCGAAAGTAATACCGATGAATCGCCAAGAGATAAAGGAGTTCAGCGAAAATCAAACACTCAATCTATTCTTAGAGATTTAGCGTCAACCTCTAACGACAATTCATTTCAGTCAAATTATGTAACGGGTTCAAAAGGCTTTAATGAAGGCGTTTTGATACCTGTTAACATGGCGACTAAAGTTCAAAAAGCACTTTCTAACCTTATTAAAAAACATGGCGACCTTGATTATTATATTCAAGACAAGTTGAATTACGCATCAGAGCAAGATGTAAAAGATGCCTTTATGGGGCTTCAAGTTGATGGTGTTGCTATGGCCATTGATAAAATAGAAAGCAAAAAAGCGATTGTTATCGCGGATCAGACGGGTGTAGGTAAGGGGCGGCAAGCAGCGGCCATTGTTCGTTACGCGATTGAACAAGGTAAGACACCAGTATTTATCACACAAAAAGCCAACTTATTTTCAGATATGTATGGCGACTTAAAAGATATTGGCTCTGATAATGTAATACCATTTATTTTTAATGATAAAGAGTCGGTAACTTACCAGGGTAAAAACTACTTTAAGAATAAAGGTGATGAACGTAAAGACGGTATCAACGCTTTAGCTAAAGGCGAAATGCCAGGTGATAGTAACGCTTTATTTTTAACGTATTCACAAATAAATAGTGGTGGTGTACAACAAGCTGCTTTAGCTAAAATAGCTAAGAACGCGGTGTTTATACTGGACGAGTCACATACGGGTGCTGGTGCTGAATCTAACACAGGTAAATTTTTACGGGATCTACTTCCACAATCAAGTGGTGCGCTTTACTTATCTGCTACTTACGCAAAACGACCAGATCAATTAGGTTTATACCGCTTGACCTCACTTGGTGATGCTGCTGAAAACATGGAGCAACTACAAGATGCGATCAACAATGGTGGCCTACAGTTACAAACTTTACTTTCTTCTATGTTATCAGAAGAGGGTGAGTTAGTAAGGCGTGAACGTAGTTTTGATGGTATTGCAGTTAACACAAAAGTTGATAAAGAAAATTCTGCTAGCCATGAAAAAATTTATGATGAAGTTGTAACGCATTTACAAGATATTTTAACATTATCACGTTCCTTTAAGCGCGATGTTAAAACGATGAATAAGCAAAATAGTGATCGTCAATTAATCGCTAATAGCACCGTTGATAAAATGAATCCATTTTCTTTTGCTTCGGTTGTTCATAATTATATATCTCAACTAACTATCGCTATCAAGGCTGATAGTACCGCGCAATCTGCTATCGATGCAATTAAGCAAGGTAAAAAACCAGTTATAGCGTTAGAGAGCACACTTGAAAGTAAGCTGGAAGCTTACATGAGGCGCTATGCGGTTAGTGTTGGTGATAGTGCAGACGGTTTTACATTTACTGATATTTTAAATGATGCGCTAACAAACGCGATCAGTTTATCGGTTAAATTACCTAATGGTAAAACAGAAAAAACAGCACAAAGCTTATCTAGCTTATCACCGCGAACAAGATCACTGTATAAGCAAATTCAAAATAAATTAAATAACTCTGCGATAGTTTTGCCTATTTCACCTATTGATCATATTCGCCAAAAAATAACGGATGCTGGTTACTCTGTTGAAGAAGTAACAGGGCGCTCTAAAATGGTCGATTATGGCGATAATATGAAAATCGTCAATAAGCATCAAACAGAAAATAAAGCGAACCGAAGAAAGGTAGTTGATAGATTTAACGCTGGCAAAACCGATGTTTTGATATTAAATCAATCGGGATCAACGGGTTTATCAATACATTCAAGTGAGAAGTTTAAAGATACACGTCCTCGGCACATGATTGTTGCGCAACCCTCTTTAGATATTAATACCTTTATGCAAATGTTAGGTAGAATTAATAGGACCGGACAGGTTAATAAGCCTAGCTATGATCTGTTATGGTTAGATTTACCCAGTGAAAATAGACCGGCCGCTGTATTATCAAACAAATTAAAAGGACTTAACGCTAATACTTCAGCTAATACTGACTCAGCTAATAACGTTGAATCAATGGATATGTTCAACTCTTATGGCGATATGGTTGTTGCTGAATATTTAGAGGAAAACCCAGAATTATTAAATGACCTAGGTGTGGCAATTCCAGAGTATGACATTGCTCAATTTATTACAGGTAAGCTTGCTGTTCTTCCCGTTACTAAGCAGCGAGAATTTTTTGACGAAATAGAGCCGCGTTATAATGATTATGTGAATTATTTAAAATCTGTTGGTGATTATCATCTTGATACGCCCGAAACTGATTTGGACGCCAAGCCGTTAGAGCAAACAATTTTAGATAAAGGGAAAAACACGAACACCTTTACGGGTGATGTAAAGTTAACAAAAGTTGATGCGAAATCACAAGGCCGATCACCAAGTGCTGAAGATGTAGAGCAAGCATACCAGCAAGCTGATACAAATAAAGGGGGTAAGTTAGTTGATCAATACAGTGAAGAGTTCAACGATTACATTAACAAACAGTATAGCGATAAAATAGCAGTACTTGAGCAAAAAGAAATTACGCATAAAGATGCTGAAAAACTCAAGGAACTACAAGAAGCCAATCAATTATCAATAGAATCGTTGGTTACAAAGCGAAATAAAAACACAGCTAAAATGCGCAGCACTGCTGACAAAGTAAGACGTACTTATGTTGAAGGTAAATCAATACTACTATCAATCAATGATGAAAAAATTCACGGTTTAATTGTAGAGGTAAGCCATAAACATAATGGCAAAGGTGACCCTTTTAGCGCGAGTAAGTTTAAAGTCAAAGTAATGACAGCAAGCGGTTTAGGTACCTTAAACCTCAGCTTAACTCAAGTTGATAACCTTGCTGATACCGTGGGAAATATTAGCACTTCACATTTAAAGAATATATTTAAAGTTGAACACGATAAGCCGCAACGCGAAGTGCGTCATATAATTACGGGTAATTTAGTAAAAGCTTATACCATGATTAAAGGTGGTAATATTGTTTCCTTTACTAAGTCTGGTGGTGGTAGCGATATTGGTATATTAATGCCTAAAAACTTTAAAGCTGAAAAGGATATTGAGAAACCTACCTATGTAACCAAGTTCGCGCAATTAATGAAATATTTAGAGCGAAGCGATCCTGCTAATCAATCTCGCGGTGTGCGAAACTCTGACGAGTTTGGTCTTGGTATCGTAAAAGGTGAATTAACGGTAACTATCCCAGTAAATAATGCGCCAACAAGAGCTAAGTATTTATCTGAAGATATTCAAAAAATATTAAAAGAGGAGGTTTTTTGGCGAAAAGGACAAAAAGTAGCTTATGTAAAAATTAACGAGAAACAAGGTCGCGCCTTATTCAATCATGTTAAATCAATCTCGCCATTTTCTGTAAAAGATTTGGAAGCAGAACGGTTTAATGAAATTAACGCATTAAAAGACCCATCTAAAGTTAAACAAACTAAGGGTATTCGTTTTTCTGCTGACAAAACCATTCGTGTTGCGCCAAACAAAGTCACCTTAAAACAAGTTCAAAAAATTGCCTCGGGCTTTAAAGCAGAGTATAACGGTAATATTCCACTTGAATTTAAAGTTGTTGAAAAACAAGAGCAATTATATGGACCACAATACACCGTCGAAAAAGAAGGACTTATCAAAGGTGGGTATCACCCCAACTCAGAAATACTTGGAATTGCCTCTATTTCCCAATCGAGCGTTCAAGACGCACGACGAACCTTGCGACACGAAATCCTCGGGCATTACGGCCTTAACACGTTTAAACCAAATGATAAAAAAGCTATTCTCCAAAGGATAATTAACAGTAAAGATAACCCTGCATTAAAAAAAGCATGGGCTGAGACTGAAAAAAATTACCCTAACTTAGATCAGATGGGTCAAGCAGAAGAAGTTTTCGCGGCTATCGCTGAAAACCCACCGGTTAAAACGGGCTTTTGGGGTGGTTTAGTTGCATTGGTGCGTAAAGTTATGCGAGCTACTGGTATGTTTAAAGGCGAGATAGCTAAAACTGACAAAAATGAGATAACCAAAGCTGAAATCGAAAGCTACATTCAAGACATTGCTAAAAACATCAAGTCTGGAAAAGCAAAACAACAAACTTTCCCTAAAACGGATCAGGATCAATTTCGCAAAGAAGGAAGCCCAGGCAATAAAATAAACATACCCGATGAAACGACCAAGGATGCGGTTATTCGTCGTATGCAAGACAAGCTTAGACGATTAAAGGTTGCGCAACGTTCATTAAATATTAATGAAAATAACGACACCTATATAGCTGAAGAAGCTTATCACGGTAAAGTTGCTGATGATTTACATAACATTGAACTTAGCCACACGAACAAAATTGCCGAGTTAATGGCTGAAAATGACCTATCACAAGATGAAGTTGATCTTTACCTTATTGCTAAGCATGCCAGTGAACGCAACGCATACATTGATACGATCAATCCTGAATTAAATGGTGCTGGCTCAGGTATGAGTAATGATGCGGCACAAGCTATTTTAGATAAAGCGGTTTTGGAAAATAAACGATTAGCTTTAGAGGAAGTATCGACAAAAGTTTATGATCTCCTAAAAATTGCCCGGGATAAAATGGTCGAGTTTGGTTTAGAGCCACAAGATGCGGTTGATACTTGGCAAAGTCAGTATGAATTTTATGTACCGTTAAAAGGTTACGCTGCTGAAGATGGTAAAAAAGGCGCTGATGGTAAGAAGTTTGGTACCGGTAGAGGGTTTAATATTAAAGGGCGTGAAAGTATAAAAGCCATGGGTAGACGATCTTTAGCTGAGTCGCCTTTGATTCACGCTATTTCTGATACGACACGCGCTATTGTTCGCGCTAGAAAAAATGAAGTGGGTAATACGTTCCTTAAATTAGTTGAAGAAAACCCTGATCCTGAATTATGGCAAATTTTTACCGCAGAAAACCCAGATAAAAAACGAGGTGAAATAACGGTAGATGACATAAAGACTGTTGGTTTAGTGAATATGACGCCTTTTGAAATGAAAGCGAGTGACGATTACTACAAAACAAAAGTTGATGGCATTGAGCGATACGTTAAGATTCACGATCCTTTGTTGTTACGGGCTATGGGTAATTTAGGTGTTGATGAAACAAATATGTTAACTCAAAACCTAGGTAAGGTTACGCGCTTATTATCTGCCTTGGTAACTACTTGGAACCCTGAATTCATGCTAACCAACTTCTCGCGTGATGTTCAAGCGGCGATAGGTAACTTATTGACTGAAACACAAGTCGCAGACGGTAAAGCACTTAATACAAATCACTTAGTTAAAAAAATGGTTTCCTCATTACCTAAATCAATGGCTGTACTAAAAAAAGGATTTAGAAATAATGACTTTAGTGATCCTGAGTGGGGGGCATATTTAAAAGAGTTTCTATCTTCTGGCGCTAAAACAGGATGGGTAAATCAAAAAGACATTGCTGAACTTGCCAATGATTTAAAAGGAACAATCTCACGCGCAAGTAACACCAACGTTGGCAAAGCGAGGCGCGGCGGCAAAGCGGTTGCTGACTTTGTTAGAGATTATAACGATATTGTTGAAAACGCAGCTCGCTTCAGTGTTTATTATCACGCGAGAAAACAGGGTGTTACGGTTAAAAAGGCGAGTTCATTAGCTAAAAACTTAACAATTAATTTCAATCGCAAAGGTGAGTTAGGTAATACACTGAATGCTATCTATATGTTTGCTAATGCCAGCGTTCAAGGTACAGCTAACATGCTTCGCGCACTTGCTACACCAAAAGATAGAAGTAAATCAATGTGGAACCCTCAGTTTTACAATACCTCGCAAAAGTTAGCGATAGCTTCGATTGGTGCCACGGTGTTAATGGCCAATGTAATGCGCGAACTGGGTGGAGATGATGAAGATGGCGTTGCGTTTTATGATAAGGTACCTGACTTTATTAAAGCGACTAACTACGTGATTATGACGGGCGGTAAAGATTATATTGCAATTCCTATGCCCTATGGTTACAACGTACTTGGTGCTATCGGTCACGCTATTGATGGTGCAACCCAAGGAAAACCAGTAGGTAAACAAGCGGTTAATTTGTTAATGACTTCGTTAAGCGCCTTTTCCCCTATTGGTATGCAAGAGTCAGAAAGTATTGAAAAAGGATTTTTGAAAACAGTATCACCAACCGTATTAAAGCCTTTTGCTGAAATGGCAGTTAATGAAAATTTCTTCGGTGGAAATATTTTTCCTGAGCAAAGAGGATATAGTGCTAAAAAATCAGATGCGCACTTAGGTAGTAAATATACGTGGGAGTGGACAAAAAATTTCACTACCTGGTTAAATGGTGCAGTTGGTGAAGGTAGCGAATTCAGATCAGGAACATTCGATATAGCCCCACAATCTATTGATCATTTAGTTAAATTTATGGGTGGTGGTGTTCTTCAGTTTGGCATAAGATGGCAAAATTTAGCCACGAAAGCGGCTGGTGATAAAGAAATCACGCAAAATGATATACCTTTCCTACGTCGATTCTATAAGCAATTAAACCCTAAAGCGGCAATAGGTGAATTTTATGAAGATAAAGATAAATTAAATAGTTATTCTGCGGATGCGAAAACACTACGCGGCCAAGATAGGGTAGATTTTAATAAAAAGTATTTCTCGCACTTAAAGCTCAATAAATACGGTAATGGTATTCAAAAAGGTTTACGTTCACTCAACAAAACTAAGCGTAGAATTGAAGCTAGTAGTCTTAGTCAAAAAGAGAAGGATGCAAAAATACAGTTAATTGAAGATAGAAAGGTTGATATGGCACTTAGGTTTTCTAAGAAGAAGTATGAGTTAGGTATTCAATTCTAACGAACAACGCGGCACCTTTAATGCTTTCATAACTATACTATCAAGAGGGATTAAAATGAAGAAACTACTTTTATTATGGTTAATATCTTTTCAGTCACTAGCTATTGACGAACAAAAATGGCATGAGGCGGATTATGTTGATCATCACTGCAAAGGTGAAATCGAGTACAGACTACCCGACAACACAAGGGTTGATTGCTTAACCGATACCCACGCTATAGAATATGACTGGGGTAAAAAATGGGCTGAATCAATAGGTCAGGCGTTATTTTATTCAGCCATAACAGGCAAGAAAGCAGGAATTGTTTTAATCGTTAACCCGAAGACAAAAGATAGGTATTTAAGGCGATTGAACACCACGATAAATTCTATCCCGTGCAAACCTTCTGAATTACCTTGTATTGATGTTTGGGTAATAGAAAAAAAGTAATCACTATTTAAAATTTAATTTAGTGTAAAAGTTAAATGTAGTTTAGTTTTTTTTGATCAGATAAAGTGGTAAATTCATAAAAAAACAAATGGGTCATATTTGGGTCATCTTTTTATTACTTATGTTAAACTATGTTTGAAATAAGCATCTATATCAAAGGTTATACTGATGAAAGTTAAGATAAATTTATTTAAGTTCAATTACTTAGCTTTTGGCATGAAAATGCCGTTTTAGCTCGTGATCGCATGAAAAAGCCGACTTTTGTGTCGGCTTTTTAGTCTGTAAAATACAATATTCTCATTAATCTAGTTAGTCTGATTAATGGTATTAGGTATT
>Ga0105358_10001106_pt1 | contig 14185 bp, 15 predicted proteins | sample GOMGulsemesocosm_5_FD_83509 | JGI IMG/M metagenome (GOLD analysis project Ga0105358, IMG submission 83509) | Methane-oxidizing microbial communities from mesocosms in the Gulf of Mexico - GOM15C Gulf of Mexico | ecosystem: Environmental > Aquatic > Marine > Cold seeps | place: Gulf of Mexico... | reverse complement strand
CATACATTCCCGTTTGAAAAAACAATACAATAGCAATCCAATAGAGTAATCTTGAAATAAGTCCCTCTTGTGAACCTGATGAAGGATCAAACATAGTTGCCATTGATAAAGCAGTTGAAAACCCAATAAACTCACCAATAATTCTAACTGAAGAAAATATTATATTAATAAACATTGAAGCCACAAGACCTAGTGTAATTTCAGAAATTAACGCAAGCATAAAGGTATCTTCATTTACAGAACTTGTTACAGTAACCAAAGGAAAAACAAAAATAGTAATATAAAATGCAAAAGCAATTCTAATTCTAGGACTTACAGCTGTATGTCCAAAAATAGGCATAAAAGCAACAAAGGCAACAATTCGAGCAAGTAATAGTAGAAATTGATAAACAATATCTTCATTTAATAAAGATAAAAATGCTTCCATTACATGTAATCTAAGTTTCTATCTTCTGATTCTAAGTTTTTCTCTCTCGATTCTAAGATACTTTGAGTATCAGATTGATTTGAAAATGATTGATTTGTATCTTCTTTTTTATCTGAATTATTACTATTCTGATTATTTGAACTAAAGTCTAAATTAAATTTTGTATCTTCTTCAAAGGTTTTATTTAAGGCATTTCTTAAACTATTTTGATTATCTACAAATGAATCAAGCGTTGAAGCATTAGAAATATTTAAACTTATATTTATTCCACTATCTTTATCACTCTTCATAACAATAGCGATACTACCTAATGTTCCAGGATTTAGATTAATTCTAAATGCAGTAACGGGAGGTTTATAGTTTTCATACATTTTTCGGGCAACATCTGACATCATACTTGACATTTGTTGTTTTGCTCCTATAATTCTTGCCTGAATATTCTGAGCTAATGAAGGATTAATATTTAAGCTAATTTCACTCTCAATATCGATAGAATCATCTAAAATAGCTTTACTTGCTTCCACAGATTTTGTAATTAGACTATTTACTTCATTATGTCTCGCATTCTTATTTAAAATAATTTTATCAAGACTATTTTTTCTATCTACTAAATTTATTGATTCTTTTCTTATTTCAACTGCTTTAGTTTCCAAACTAAGTTCTTTTATATTTAAATCTAATTTTTTAGCATTAACTTCTATTTCTGCCGTAGTTGTTGCATTTTTTACAGAATTTATTGCTTCTATTTTATTAGATAATGCACTATTATTTATATTATTTCTTTGAGAACTTAGATAAATATTACTAATTACATTTTTAGAATTATTTGAGGAGTTTGTATTCTTTAATACTTTTGATTCTTCTTCATTTATTGAAGATTGTTTCTTTAAAGTTTTTGTTTTTTCAATCAAACTATCCATTAATGATTTAGGTTCTTCTTTTTGTTTACTTATTAAAGATTCAATTTCATTTTTTGTAATATTTATTTTTTCATTTGTATTATCTTTATTTAAAGAAGCTAAATCTTTTCCTAATTTAGTGTTTTTATTTTCGTTTGTATTTATTTCTTCTAAGTTTGAATTCAATTTTGCTGATTGTGAGGAAGAAGATGTTTCTATATTTTTTTGTATATCTTTTTTTATTACATCTAAAGTTTTAGATTCCTCTTTATTTGTAACTACTTCTTGTATAATATTAGTTTTTAATTCTGTTTTTAAACTTATTTCTTTTGCATTAGAGTTTACTTCAGTTGTTCGTATTACTTGTGATGTTTCTATGTTTTTTACTATATCTTTTTTAATTATATCTAAACTTTTAATTTCTTCTTTAGCATCAATTACTTTTACAACTTCTTTATTATCTATATTTGTATTTTTAACTACATCAGTTTTTGATTCTGTTTTTATGTTTGTTTTTTCAACAATAGAAGTAGCTTCAGTTGATTTTATTACTTCTGCACTTCCTATCTCTTTTTTTAGTACATCTAAGCTTTTAATTTCTTCTTTAGTATCAACTATTTTTTCTATTTGATTTGTTTTTAATTCTCTACTTATGTCTATTTTTTTAATATCTAAATTTGTTTCCACTGCTTTTATAATATTAGGTACTTCTATTTTTTTTACTGTATTATTTTCTTTTGTATCTTTTTTTGCCTCAAGTACCAATCTATCAAGTAAAGATGTACTTTTCTCAGAAATTTTATTTTTATCATCTTTTAAATTTTTCGTAGGATTTATATCCTCTTTATTGATAACTACTTGTTTTATGTCTTTTGTATTATCTATATTTGTATTTTTAATTTCATTTGTTTTTGTATCTAATTCTGATGATTTTTCTGATTGAGATGTTTTAATATTTGATTCTGTATCTTTTTTCACTAGATCTAATTTTTTTATTTCTTCTGTATTATTAAGTACATTTTGTACTTCTTTTGTATTACCTAAATTAATGTTTTTTATTTCTGATTTTGTAGTTATTTCATCTAGTGCTTGTTTTATTTGAGGTCTTTCAGTATTTTTTATAGTCTTATTAGTGTTAGTATCCTTTTTGGCTTCCAATACTAATCTATCTAGCAAAGATAAAGATGAAGATTTAATAGAAACAGTACTTTTATCGTTTTTTATTTCACTTGTTATATTTTTTTCATCTTTTAAATTTTTATTAGTATCTATTTTTTCTTGTTTAATATTTTGAGAAATAGGAGGATTAGTTTTTTTATCTGAAGAGGGAGTTTCATCTTTATTTTCTGAATTATTAACTGCACCACCTAATAATTTATCAAATAAAGAAGCCTCTTGTTTCACTTCTTTATTTATTGTAGGAGATGATAAAGATGCAGTTGTTACATTTTTTGTTTCTGTTGATAATATATCTATTTGCTTTGTCATAACTTAAACCTTTAAGATATCCAATGTTTTACTATCTATATTTTTATGAGTATTAAATGATGCAACGTTTGCTTCATAAGACCGCATAGCTTCAATTAAATCTACCATTTCAATAACAGGATTAATATCAGGATAAGCAACATATCCTTCTTCATTTGCATCTGGGTGTGTTGGTTCAAATCTTAAAACAGGTTTTGATTCAGAGTCTAATATCGACTTAACACCAACGCCTCTTAGTTCAGGAGCAGAATCTTTATTATTTGTCATTTCCACAGCATTATTACTTGTTTTTTTACTTTGATTTAATAAAACATCTTCAAAAACAACTTGTTGTTTCTTATATGGACCACCCTCTTGTGTATGAGTAGTTTTAGCATTAGCTATATTTGCACTAACAACATTAATTCTTGTTCTTTGTGCACTCATTCCTGAAGTAGATATATTATAACCATCAAAAAAACCCATAATTTATCCTTATACTTGCATTCTCATAATTTCTTTATATGCATTAACAGCTTTATTTTTAGTCTCTAGTGCTAATTTCATAGAAAGTTCTGCTTCTTCAATTTGTTGAACAGCTTCTTGCAAGTTTGTAACTTTTCCTGTAGCAATACCCTGCATGGCTTTGTAACCTTCTACTTGTTCCTTATTTACTTCACCAATGGCATCATTTAACATATTTTGAAATGATTTATTATCATTAATTTTTTGTTCATTATTATTTAAACTAAGAGGACTTATAGCATTAGATATTGAAGATATATTCATCATATTATTCCTTAACTAGCATTCAATTTATTATTAGAAGTTAAAACCTCTTGAATATTAAGTTCACTTAACATAGATTCAATTTTCTCTTCATTGTATTTAAAATTTAATTCATTCTCTTTATTCTTTAAACTAAAAAATGAAATAATCATAGATAGCATAATGTTAGATATGCCTTTTAAAATTACTGTTATTCCAATTATACTAAAAATCATTTCTATAGGAGTATAGAAGTCAGCATTTACAACAAAGAATATCACTGTAGCAAAAAAGCCAGAAGCAATAAATAAACGTAAAATTCCACTATTTATCACATCTTGAGAAAATCGTTCAACAACCATGTATCTCAACTTTTAATAACAGTAAAAAAGCATTAAATGTGTAAAATGCTTGCACTTATCCATACCTTAATAAATATTTTTCAGTAAATAATTTATTACATCCTGCAGTTGTTTAGTAGAATCATCTTCTAGAAACTCTTTCGTAAACAGTTTTCTTAACCTTCCAGTTGTAGAAATATTTGCAGACGTAGAAACGTTACCTATATATTCTACCATAAAATCATGATTTAATCTATTTTTACTAGCTAAATTTATTAAAGAATGAGTAATAGTTTCCCCAATTTTATAATTTTTTGTATGATTAAAACATAACATTAGTTTTTCTTTGTCAAAAGACAACATTTTTATTAAAGAATAAACATCAGTTAAGGCACTAGGATCAGTGGTTGTTAAAGCAATAATATTATCTGAGATAGATAGAAATTCTTTTACAAAATCATTTAATCCAGCACCAGTATCAATAAGTAAAATATCATATTTATTTAAAGAAATAACGTCTTCTACTATTCTTGAAAATACAAAAGAATTTGAATGATTTGAGTACTGATATCCACTTTTTCCTGCAAGTAAACAGATATTTTCATAAGGGGTATCTATAATTACATCTTTTAAGGATTTAGTACCATCTATATAATCAAAAAATGTATATTTAGGTCTCATATTAAATAAAACTTGCATATTAGCCAAACCAATATCTGCATCTAATACAGCAATTTTTAAACCTCTTTTGGCTAATAAAAATGCAATATTAGCAGTAAAAGTTGATTTCCCAACTCCACCTTTTCCTGATGTTATAGTTACTAGTTTTGTAATAGAATTAATATTCTTTTTTTTATGTGTTAGATTAATTAGCTTACTAGCTTGTGAAGATATACTATTGAACAATAATTATTTCCTAATACATTTATTATTCATAAAGCAATCAATTAAAAAAGAAGAATCAGAAACAATTAAGTCATCTGGAACATTTTGTCCAATTGAAAAATACGTAATTGATTTTTTTGTTTTATGTGAAAAAGATATTAAATTTCCAAAACTTTTTGTTTCATCCAATTTAGTAAAAGTTAAATAATCAATATTTAATCTTGAATAATTAGCATAAATATCAATTAAATCACTCTGTTTTACATTTGCAGGAAGAACTAATATTTTTTCGATTGGTAATTCTTCTACTTTTTTTTGATATTCGTTTATTAATTCAATTTTATCAATATCGTATTGACTAGAACCTGCTGTATCTATAAAAATATAATTACAATCTTTTAAACGCAAAAGGGCTTCCGATAAATCTTCTGGTTTTTTTACAATCTCTAAAGGTAATCTCATAATATTAGTATACGCTTGTAATTGCTCAATAGCACCAACCCTAAAGGAATCTAATGTCACAATACCTACTTTATAGTTTTGTCCTAATTTATACGCATATCTAGCTGCTAATTTAGAAATAGTGGTAGTTTTTCCAACTCCGGTTGGTCCAACCATCATTATGATTTTCCGCTGATGTTTTCTCAATGGCACTTCAAATTTAATTGGTATTATTCTTCTTAGAACTAATTTAAAAAAATCATTTACCTTATTTGGATTTGATTTTAAAAATATAGGTAATTGTTTGATTGTTTTTTTCATAATTGTATATGTCATTTCCTGATCGAATTCATTTTTCTCAAATAAATTATACATATCAATAAATTCATGGGGAATTGTTAAATCATATAGTTGACTTTTGGGTTCCCAAATAGATTGCTTAACTTGTTCCAAGGCTTTTTGCATTTTAAGTATTTCTTCTCTAAAATCATATACATTAGCTTGCATAGGTTTATGAGGTGGAATAGCTTTAGTAATAGCTTGCTTCGTATAAGCATTGTTTTTTTTATTTTTTTCTTCTTCAATTGTAACAACAACTTCGTACATATCTTGACCATTATCATTTGCATTAGATATTTTTTTTGTTGATATTACAATTGCATCTTCACCACACTCTTCTTGTGCTAAGCGCAAAGCAACGGTTGGTGTTTCTCCTAAAAAAGAGAGCATATTCATTTTAATCGTCCATCTTTATAAATTTTTTCTATTTGTCCATTCTCTTTTTTTATACGAATGAATTTATCATTTTCATAAACAATTTTTCCCTTTTTTTCTATTTCTAATCCACCAAATTTAAAAATTACAGATTCTTTTTTATAAACTCTCACATCATTTTGGCATATAACTGAATTTTTATTTATATAGTGAGAACTTATATATTCATTGTTTTGAACTTGCTTTAAAGTCAAAGGGATACATGCTTTTTTTAGTATGGGAATAGTCATTAGTCTTAACTTGGAAGCTTGAATTTTTTGTTCAAAACCTATTGCTTCCTTAGGGACTAAAACACTTATAGCAAAAATATTAGTAGTTAAAAAAAAAATTAATAGACTAAGCTTTAACATCAAAAATATTTCCTCCATTAGCTGCTGTAATTTCATCAACTAACTCTTTATACATTTGTTGAACAGGTAAAACTATTGAAGCTAATCTCTTATTTAAATCATATAAATTTTTTAGTTCAAGTTCAAGAGAGTCAACCTTTTCTCTATAAATATTAACATCAACACCCTCTTGCATTTTTGTAATAAGTTCTTGATTTAAATTAGCTTTTAATCCAGTAATTTCATTTATCATATTATGTTTTTCATCATTTCTATTCAATAATGATTCATGTTTTGCATTTTTAATATCTTCGATATCAAGTTCAATAGATTTTTGTAAATTTTTAACAAGTTCAGACATTCTTAGTATTATTTTATTTATCATAAAATTCCTTTTACTTATTATTTTTACTTAAAAATTCATATAACATATTACTTATTCCAAAAGTACCGGCAGAACTATCAGCAATATTTTGCAAATACATTCCTTTTATAATATCAGAACCAGCACCTTCTCCAGCAATTTTTGTAGACTTTAAAGAAACATCCATTATTTGATTTAAAAAAAATGATTCAAAACTATCTGCAACCTCTCGCAGTTCTTTATTCTCTAAGTTTTCTGTTTTTATATTTTTAAAATCTTTATTTTGTAAAGTAGAAACATCTACTAAATTAGTACTATTTAATTCCATTATTCCAACCTATCAAAAAAACTTTCTTCGTCTAAAATATCATTTTGATTATTCTCAGAAAAAAATCTCATTTCAACTCTTCTATTATCTGCTGAGTTATCACTTTTTGGATGATAAGAACCATATGCAGAAACTTTTAATACACTAGGATCAATTCTATTTTTAATTAATTCTTTTACTACTGAAATTGAACGTAAAGCAGAGATATCCCAAGCATCTCTAGGAATTGTAGAGTTTTTAATTCTATTTGTATCAGTATGGCCAATTATCTCAATATTTAACGTTTGAGGCATTGTTCTAATTACTCTAGCAATTTTAGAAATAAATCTTTTAGCAGCAGGATTTGATAAATTATACTCTCCATCATCAAACATAATAGTTGAAGGAATGTCAAGTGTAAATTCATTTTTTCCTTTTTCTATACTGATTTCTTCACTCTCATTAATACTATTTGAATTAACTTCTGCAATTAATTGAGCTACTTCATCTGCTGCTTCTTCTGCCGTAGTTTCAGCATCTTCATCTGAATCAGCACTACTATCATCTGTAGAGTTTTTTTCTGTTTGTTCTTCTACTGATGTATTTTTATCAAGAAATCCCATCGCTTTTTTCATTACCTCGAAATACTCTTCTACTTTTTTTTTATCCATTACAGCCATTGATAATAAAAGAATAAAAAATGTTAATAACAGTGACATTAAATCACCAAATTGAACTAGCCAACCTGGTAAACATGTTTCACATTCTGGACATTTATCTTTAGCCATAACTTATAACTTTTATGCTTCTACATCAGTTAATATTGAAGTTAACTGCATTTTTATATTACCAATTGATTCTTCTGCTGCAATCATTGAAGAACCTAAAATAATCACTTCACAAGCATTAACTTCTTTGTCATGCTTTTGTTTAAGTTTACTTTCAATGATACCTGCAAATAATGTACCTACTAAAGCACCATACATTGTTGTTAATAAAGCAACCGCCATTGCGGGACCAACGGCTGCGGGATCTGATAAGTTTGCAAGCATTGCAACTAATCCAACTAGTGTACCAATCATACCCATAGCCCCTGCTGTTCCACCAATATTACCAAACATAGCTATCATTCGTCCATGTCTTTTTCCCATATAATCAAGTTTTGTTTCTAGTAAGGGAGTTAATACTTCTGCTTTTGTTCCATCAACTAAAAGCTGGAAAGCTTCTTTAAAGAACGGGTTTGTTTCTGCCATTACCTTTTGCTCAATTTGCATAACTCCATGTTTTTTAATTTCTGTTGCATAAAAAGTTATTTTTTCAACTAATTCAGGTAAAGGTTCAACTGTTACTTCATTAAAAGCTACCTTTATAGCAGGTGTTACTCTTTTTAAATCTGAGGCTTCAAATTGTCCTGCAGTTACAGCCATTGTTCCACCAATAACAATTATAACTGAAGGGACATCAATATATGGGCCAAAACCAACTCCACCTAGAATAATAGCTAGGGCAACAAGACCCCAACCTCCTCCCAATCCACCTGCTGTACTCTTATCCATAAATTATAATCCTATTTGGTTTAGTTTAAAGTTATCATTACCAATACTTTTAATTTTAAGGCCAAATTTACCCTCAACAATAACTGCTTCACCTTCACCTATTTTTATTCCATTTACTAAAATTTCTAAAGGCTCATTAACCATTTGTTCAAGTTCAATTATTTCACCAATATCCCATCGTAGGATATCTTTTAATAAGACAATTTTTGTTCCTAATCTAACACTCAATTTTAATTTTACATTATATAAAAGCTCTAAATTCTTTGGTGTTTGAATATTTGACGTATTTATTGGGGAATTGTTCTCTGCTAAATTATTATTCTGTAATTCAGTAGAATTATTTGTAGAAGATTCAGCTTCTTTTCCTGTAATCACAGATATGTAAGGTAATATTATTTCATCAAAAGATATAATAACAGGTAATTTATCTTCATCAAGTGAAAGTGTAAATTCATAGGCATTGTCTTTTGTAGATAAAACCTCTCCTTCTAGTATAGTAGAACTTTTTACTTCAGATTTTATTGAAGATACGTCAGGAAAACCTTGCGCATTTACAGAGGTACAAAAACTTCCACAAATATTAGATATTATTTCATTCACTGCATCAGTAATTTCATCATCAATATGTTCTTTTAAATCACCCATTCCACCTAGCATTAAGTATTCAAATTTAGTTGCACTTATGGTTGGTAAATAAAAATTCCATGTAGAAATAATGTCATTAAATTCAAATTTAACTGAACCTTCAATTACCTGAGAAGAACTGTATGTTTCAGCATTAAGTTCGTTTACGGTTTCAACTTGAGAACTTTTAGATAATAGTTGTTCTAATGTGTTAGATAACTCATCTTTGAATATATTAGATAAATCTGATGCCAATTAATTAAACCTTATTTTCTATTTTCTATTTCTTGCAAAATAAATGCTTTTACCTTCATCATATCCTCAGTTGGATACTTATACTCAGCCTCTGCTCTTGTGATTTTTACAAAAAAATCTTTAGAGCTTTTATTATATCCAAACCGTACGTTATCTAACATAACTTCATTCACATCAACTATTTGTTCTTTTCCTAACGTTTTTTTATATTCATCGTCTGCAACAACTTTATTTTTATCATCAACGTTATTAATTTTTTGAACTTTTTCAATATTATTTACTTGAGCATTATCAATATCTGCTACTCTTCCTAATTCCATAATATACCCCTTTAGAAAAGTTACTATTTTAGAATATTATAGCACAAAACAAATAAATTATTTAAGAAATGGTTTTTTTTTATAAAATAAGTTAAAGAGATTCTAAATATTTATCAAAACCAATTAATTTAAAGTCAATTAATGAATCTAAATATGGTTCTTTAATATATTGTTTTGCACTAGACATTTTTAAGTCTTGAATTAATTGAACTCCAGTTAAAAACTCTGCCCCAGAATCATTTAAAATTGCTTTTATTAAAGATATTTGAACTGATGCATCATTATATCTTCCTGATTCTAATAATGCAGCAACCATTAAATACATAGAATACTTATCTTCTAAGTTGTATTCTGTCTGTAAATATTCTAGTATTTTAATTGTTTCATCTGAAGCATCAAAATGTAAATCAGATAATGCTTTTGTTCTAAGATAAGATGGTGAATGTTTAATTGACATTTTTAAATCTGCATTAGCAAATAGACCTAAACCTTTTAATATATCAACATAATATTTCGTTACTATTAAAGGACCTTCTAAAAAGTTATTATTTAATGTTAAAGGAATATTATCTTGTAATCTCGAATAATATGCAAAGTCATTTTCATTTTTTTCTCTTTGAACTAATCTAATTAAATAAATTAAAGGATCTTTATGATATTCCTTTAATAAAGCATGAGAAGATACGTTAACACCCTCTTTTAATTTTTGTAAAAAATCAATAGCTTTAAAAAATATTGTACTTTCATAAGTTACGTGAGTATAAGATGTTTTATATTCTGGATTTATAAATAGCTTGTAAATTTCTTTACCAAAATAATTATATAAGCCTTTATTCGATTTAATCGTCTTCTCAATATACTCTTTATCTCTTACTTTAATTTTTAAGTTTTGGGCAGTAAGTAAACTCATACTTGCATACAATTTATTTCCAGGATTTAGTTTATTTGCTTTTTCAAAATATTTATATGCATTGTGAAAATCACTAATTTGGGCATAAGATAAACCAAGATTATAATATACATAAGATTTAGTATCTTTTTTTAAAAGCTTTTTCAATTTTACAACTCTTAATATCGGATCATCTTTTACTATCTCTAAGAATTTTGCATTATATTCAACCATTTCACTTAATGAGTTAATATTATCACTAGAGTTAAATAAAAAACCCTTTGCCGAATCATAAATAACTTCTTTAGTCTCTGAAAAAATAAATGGAGCAAAATAATAAATAAAATCAACTTTTCTTTCTTGTTTAAAATTTACAACTGAATCTAAATATTCTTTAGGTGTATATTTATTCTTATTAAAATATATTTCTAAAGGTAATTCTAAGTTAGTTTTAAAAGCTTGTTTATTTTTATTTATTAAATCTAAATTATCTTTTAACTGTTCTAAGTTATTTGATTTTAAATCAGTAAAAACACTAAACCATAAAACTTTGTTTAAAGTGCTAGGATTTACAGTAGTCTCTTTTGCCTTTTTTAAGAATATATTAGCTTGTTTATAATTTTTTAATTTTAAATGAAGTAATGCTTTTTTCAAATCTAATGCATAATCCATAGATTCTAAAACTTTCAAAGATTTATTATATTCTTTTAAAATTATATAAGTATCTGCAAGCATCCGTTTAGAGTGTTCAGATAAGTTTTTAAATTTTTTAGTAACTTTAATAATAATATCTAAATATTTATTGTCTTTTGAAATCTGATATAAATAATAACATGATGAAATATAAGAAAATGTATGATCATTTGCATTCAATCTATTCTCATATATTTTGTTTAAATACACAATAGCATTATCAATTGAATTTAATTTATAATAAGCAATTCCAATATTTAAATAAGAAGGTACTTCCAATATTTCAGCAGTTTTTTCAAATATTTCAATTGATTTTCTATATTCATTTTTACTCAAGAGTAAAACTGCTTTGTTAAAATCGACCTGTAAACTTAAATTTTCTTGAGATTTTTTTAACTTGTCAAATTGGAATATGATTTCAGGTTGAGATTCTATTAAATCTTTTTTAGCATATAAATCACTACAGAATAAAGTAGAAACTAATACTATTTTATATACTAAATTTATTTTCAATTCTTTTTCCTAGACCATAGTATTAACTTGAGCATAAAGCTCTTCATTTCTTTTTTCTAAATCTTCAACTTGATGTTTTTGATTCATGTTTTCTAAGCGTAATTTTTGTAAATCATCTCTTGCTACTTGTAAGTTATTATGATTATTTTTAAGAGTACTTGCACTAACTTTTACCTGTTTTTCATATCTATCAACTATTGTTTCAAGTTTTTTTAGTTCTTCTTCTACTAAATTTTTTTCTTCATTAACTTTTTTATAAAGTGACTTATAAACATTAGCACTAGAAAAGAAATAAAGTAATAAAACTCCAATAATCACCAATAATAAAAAATTTTCCAAATTTATCCTATTTTAAAGTAAATAAAGTAGGATTATCCCTACTTTATTTACCTATTTATCTTTTTAAATTTATAAGAGTGTTTAATAACTCATCTGAAGTTGTAATTGATTTAGCATTTGCTTCAAAAGCTCTTTGGAAAACCATTAGGTTAACTAGACTTTCACTTAAATCAGCAGTACTAAGCTCTAAAGTTTTACCTTCAAGTTTTGCTGCTTTATCATTGTTAAGATTATAAATAGGCTCACCTGAATCACTTGTCTTCATTAAAAGATTATCACCAGCTGGATCTAATCCTCTGTTATTATTAAATAAAGCAATTGCAACTTGTCCAATAGCAAAATCAGCACCATCTTGAGTCATTGTAATTAAACCTGTATTATCAACAGAAAACTCGCCAAATGCAGAATCAGAAATACCTAAAGTATCAAGTCTTAACTGTAATGAACCTTGAGATGAAGTTTGATTTACAGTATTTACTATTTCAATAAACTCCGCCCCTGCTCCACTTCTTCCACTTAAATCATTATTTTTATCAAGAGGTGCTCCAGTTGCTTTTAAATCAGTACTAAAGTCAACATCATAATTAGAATCTTTTGTTCTTACTACCAAACTTCCATTAATATTTACAGCTTCCAAATATTCTGTTAGTTTTGGATTTAATACTGTTCCTCCACTATCTGCACTTGTATTAAAATCTGTTATAAACTCATCAACTGTAGCGGCAGTAATTGTAATAGGAGATGCAGTAGGTGGAGTTCCACTATCATTAGGAATAGGAATATTAGTTTTAGTTTCCTTATCAAAAATTGTAAAATTTAAGGTATATGTCTTAGTTGTCCCATCCATAACTAAATCAGTTGTTTTATAAACATCTTGCTGTTTTCCAGTAATCAATAGAGCTAAAGCATCTCTTGATGATTCTAATGCAGCTTTTCCACTACCTGCTTGTGCAGTAACACTTGTTTGATAAGCTCCTTGAACTGTCGTATTACCTGATATTTCACCAACTTCAGAAATTATAAATTCTTTTCCTGGAATTAATGATTTAATTTGAATAATACCTTTTGACATATCAATATTTGAAGTTGATAAAGAAAAAGTGTCCGCACTTTCTAAAACATCATTTAATCCGCCAGCTTCACTTGCCATATAGGCAACAACACCTGGAATTTCAGACACTTTATCTGACAGTGCTTTATAAGTTTCTATTCTACTTGCTGCAATATCGTATGATTCAGTAACTGAACTTAAATAAGAATTTTCACTAACAGTTGTATTCGAAGCAAAAGTTAAGTCAAGTGAACCAGTAGTAGGAGGAGTACCAGCACCTGGAACTAATGCAATTCCGGGAAGTGGACTAATAGAGGAGGCACTAATTGCTTCTGATAAACCATCTAAAATTTCATCTATTGTTGCAACAGCATCTGAATCATAATAAATCTCTGTTCCATCGATATCCATAGTATATCTAGTATTATCTGCTAGAATAATTGCATTTGATACAGAAGCACTACCTGATCCCGAGATAAGGGACTTATTCGTATCTGTAAAGTCTATTAAAGATTCTTTAAATTCCTCAGATGCAGATGTAGAAACATAGTTTTGAGATACTTTATTACCATTTACATATACATATATTTGATCACCTTCTTTAGAAACTAAGCCTTCACTACCTGATTTAAAATTTATTTCAGAAGTTTGTGTTATAGATGTTGCCGATGCACCATCAGGAGTTTCTCTTAATTTTTGTAACCAAGATGAATAATCAGTAATTGCAGCTTCAACATCAGAAATTTTAGCTGATTTAGTTTTTAATCCAGCTCCTGAAAATACTGATTCAGCATCAGACATTGCAGTTGCAGAATAATCTGTTGCTTTTGCAGTAATTGTCTCAATATAATTTGAATGTTCAATAACTTTTGAAGATAATAGTTTACTATAATCATTTGTAAAAACACTTACATTTGGATTCGTTGAAGTAACATCGTTATCT
>Ga0105358_10001105_pt1 | contig 14209 bp, 13 predicted proteins | sample GOMGulsemesocosm_5_FD_83509 | JGI IMG/M metagenome (GOLD analysis project Ga0105358, IMG submission 83509) | Methane-oxidizing microbial communities from mesocosms in the Gulf of Mexico - GOM15C Gulf of Mexico | ecosystem: Environmental > Aquatic > Marine > Cold seeps | place: Gulf of Mexico... | reverse complement strand
TGGCCCAATGATGGGCATTTGATTTTCTTTACTGCTTTTCCACAACCATTCCGCCATTATTCTTGGCGTAAACCAAGCATCTGCCCGCTTGGCTTTAAGCATATCAATGATATTATCATTAATATCAGCAACCAGTTTTACATTTGTCACATTTAAGCGTTTTAACTCCATCTGAGGCGGCGCATTTCGGTGAGCAAGAATGGTTTCTAATTTTTTTGCTCCCTCTAAATCAACAGGAGAAGGCCCTAAGGAAATAAAAACCATTTTCATTGGCATAACAGGGATTAACCAAATATATTTTTCTTCTCGTACTTTTAGACGAGCTAATGGGTAAATAATATGTTTAGTTTTCATGGAGACTAAAGCTTGAGCACGAGACCATGGATAAGTTTCACTTACTTTTTTTGACCCGATCCGATTTTCAATTTCGGTTACAATTTCTTTAAAAATACCACTATTTTTTCCTTTATCCATGCTCCACGGCGGAAGGTGACCTGTTACGATGGAATATTCAACAGCTATAGATGAATGACTTGTTAAACAACCGATCAGAATACCAAAAAAAAATAACCTAAGAATATTTAACATTACTATTCCTTTGTTAAGTTAAAACTTTACAACATAATTTTTATTGTTTGCCTGATTGGTTCCATTGGGTATCAATAGTAAGTTCGAATGGTTTTACATCATCTAAGTATTTATAAGAGGCGACAGAAAAAGACATCGCCCGCATAAAGTTAATTCCATCACTACTGTTTGAGATTATGAAATAGCTTAATAGTAAAAGTAACCCAGATAACTTACTCTTAACTCCCCATCAGCAAGCATTGCATTTCATTTCATTTCATTTCATTTCATACAACTTACAGATATTCATTATTATCGATATATCAAGAAATTCATCTATTGATTTTATTTCAAAGCTTACAATCTATAAATGATCACATGTAGGGGAGTCGGAATGTCTTTAAGGCGAAAGACAAAGATACCTTATCAAGAACGTATTGCGTATAAACAAGCGCGGTTTATTGTTCTGCTTGCATTATTGCTCAGTATTATCTTCAGCTTTAGTCAAATTGCTTTTGATTACACTTTTGAGAAAGACAAATTTGTTAAAGATACAACACAAGTCATAAATACAGTCAGCCGCTCTGCAGCAGAGTCCGCCTTTCATATGGCCCCTGAACTTGCCGAGCAAGTTGCTTCAGGTTTGTTTGAGTATGATGCAATTACAACTGTTGAAATAATTGCGGACCTTGGTGGTGGGGATTTCAGTGATCCAATCGTCAAAAAAGAACGAAAAGCAATACAGATAACGAACCAATGGGCTTCAGAATACCTATTCGATGGGCATCAAAACTATTCAATTCCTTTATACTCAAACGATAATACAGAAAAACGCTTGGGAGTTTTGAACGTTTCTTTTTCTCCCAATACGATTGCTGAAAGTTTTGTGGCAAGATCATTTTCAACCCTTCTCTTAAGCTTAGTGCAAACGGGTATTATTGCAGCATTCGCATTCATTTACTTTTATCATACGATTACCAAACCTCTACATCAGTTAAATGACGAGTGGCAACGGGTTAATGCGCAGTCACCGAACCCCGATGAATTAACGTTTCCGACTCAACATGAAAAGGATGAAATTGGTGTTTTAGTAAGGCGTACAAAGAGATTTTTGGACGTCTTAAAGGATAACCTAAAACGCCGTTACGACGTTGAGGCTGAACTCGTTAAATCAAACGAAGAGCTTGAACAAAGAGTATACTCCAGAACAATTGAGCTTGAAAAAGAAGTCGTTGAACGTAAAGAAATTGAACAAGCCGTTCTTTTAAGTGAAAAACGTTTCCGTGCGATTACGGAAACCATGTCTGATTGGGTTTGGGAAATGGATGAAATGCTCCGTTTCACTTTTTTGTCAGATCATTTCGAAGGTCGTTTTGGCGTATCACCCAAAAGCATCCTTGGTAAACGTCGTGAAGAAATTATCACTGATGAAATCAGTAAGGAGCATTTTACATCTCACTTAGACGATTTAAAAAACCATAGACCATTTTCAAACTTTACGTACCCATATTACAATTCGGACGAAGAAACGATTTATATCAGTATTAGTGGAAAACCTATTTTTAGTGAGAATGGAAATTTTATCGGGTACCGAGGCACGGGCGCAAATGTAACGAACCAAGTTCTTGCTGAAAAATCATTGGAAGAAAGTGAACAACGCCTTAAGCACATACTTGCCGTTAGTCCTATAGGAGTTGGCATTACTCGAATTTGCGATAGTGTCATTATGTATGCAAATGACCCTTGTGCAACAATGTTTGGCTATTCACCTGAAGAATGGGTCGGCCAGAAAGGCGGAAACACATGGACAAACCCGTCTGACCGACAAAAATTTGTCACGATCTTTGAAAAAGAAGGGCACGTCGCCTCTCAAGAAGTTTTACTAAAACGCAAAGATGGTAGTCTTTTTTGGGGTATAAACACATGGGATACCATCTATTTTCAAAGTGAAAAATGTATTCTCTTCTGGGTTTTTGATATTTCAGAACAAAAAGATAATGAGATTGCAATTTCTCTTGCTAAACAACAAGCTGAGCAGGCGACACAAGCAAAATCTGAATTCCTTGCCAATATGAGCCATGAAATTCGCACGCCAATGAACTCTGTTATCGGTTTCAGTCATCTGGCTTTGCAAACTGAACTTACAGAGCAGCAGCATGATTATGTCACAAAAATACAGAATTCTTCACAACACTTGCTTGGTGTCATCAATGACATTTTAGATTTCTCAAAAATTGAAGCTGGAAAACTTGGTATTGAACACATTTCTTTCTCACTTGATGATGTATTAGAACAAGTTAGCGATGTTATTCGTATAAGAGCTGAAGAAAAGGGGTTGGAAGTACTGTTAAGTTATTCTTGGAATTTACCCAATGAACTTGTTGGAGACCCTCTTCGTCTTGGTCAAATTTTGATTAATCTAGCTGGGAATGCCGTCAAATTCACAGAGAAAGGTGAAATCACGATTGGCGTTGATGAAATCAAACAAGATCATGGTGCCATTGTCTATAAATTCAGTGTCATTGACACTGGCATAGGCATGAGCGAGGACGAACAAGAAGGACTATTTAAATCTTTTTCTCAGGCAGACAGCTCAACAACAAGACGTTTTGGAGGCACGGGCCTAGGACTTGTAATTTCAAAAAAACTTGTTGAAATGATGGGAGGGCACATTGAGGTTCTAAGCAAAAAAGGTATGGGTACAACCTTTTCATTCTTTGCTTCTTTTGAGATCGATAGAAATTCAGACCAAAAGAAACTTATAAGTATTGACCTTAAAGGTAGGCATGTTTTGATTGTTGATGACAGTAAAACATCACAAGCTGTTCTCGCATTATTGGTTCAGGGTTGGGGAATGAACTGCATACGTGCAGATTCAGGGAAATCCGCCCTTGAAATTATTGCTAAACGTAAAAAGAAATCTGATCCACCATTTGACCTCATTTTAATGGATTGGAAAATGCCAGAAATGGATGGCTTGGAATGTGCTCATCATATTCATAATATTCCAGGACAAGAAACTTTGCCTGCTATTGTTATGGTAACAGCACATGGACGTGAGGAAGTTAGAGTTAATGCAAATCGAACAGGTATTGATGCATTTCTCTTAAAACCAATAAGTCCAACAATTCTACTAACGGCTGTTCGCAAAGTTCTGGGCCTTGATGATGACAAAGCTAAATGTGTTGCAAGTTTTCAACCATCAAATCCGGCTTTGACAACAAACAGAATGCAAGGAGCGAATGTTCTTTTAGTTGAAGACAACCCCGTAAACCAGCAAGTCGGCAAAGAGATCCTTCAAGGGTTAGGTATTACTGTTGATATTTCAAATAATGGGGAAGAAGCCATTTACCAAGTTCAAAAGAAAACCTTTGATCTCGTTTTAATGGATATTCAAATGCCTCTCATGGATGGTCATGAAGCAACCCGCATCATCCGACAAAAGCTTCAAATGCTCGAATTACCAATTATCGCCATGACCGCTAATGCCATGACCGAGGATAAAGAAAAAGCAATTGAAGCCGGAATGAATGACCACCTTTCGAAACCCATAGACCCAATAGCTTTCATTTCTACATTAGAAAAATGGATTAGTCCAAATTCTCAAGTTACCCCAAACCCCAGCGCCATTGAACTTAACAACGTTGCTGCTAAAAAAGATCAGGATGAAAACTTCCCTAAGTTTCTAACCGGGTTTGACCTTGATGCCAGTTTAGCTCGTTTCAATGGAAATAAACGGGTTATGTTAAAAGTGATGAAACAATTTTATCGCGAGAACAAGCACCAAGGTGAAACACTCAGTACTTTAATTCAAAGCGAAGAATTATTAAAGGCCGCCAATCTCGCTCATACACTATGTGGTGCTTTGGGGAACTTGGGGGCTAATGACGCATTTCAGGCTGCAAAAGAATTGGAAATAGCATCTAAAGAAGGGATCGTTACCGACAAAATATTTAACCGTTTCAATGAGTTTTTTAATGTGGTTCTCAGATCCTTGGCACGATTGGAAGAAAAACCAGAAGAAGTCGACTTGCAAGATCAAGTTAATTGGGAAAGATTAGATCAAACTTATAAAAAGCTGCTTCCCCTCCTTGAAGACGGCAGTACGAAATCTGATATATACCTTGAAGAAATTGCTTCATGCCTGAAAGGAAACTACCAAACAATACAGAACGAATTAAGAGAAAAAATAGATGATTGTGAATTCGAAGAGGCAATTATAACGCTCCAACAACTAAAAAAACTTCTAGTGGAGAATAGATATGGGTTTACATAGCGGAAGAATTCTCATTGTAGATGATGAAAAAGTTAATCGTGATATTCTCTCCCTCTTGCTTGAAGAAAACGAGACAATAGCTGCCAAGGATGGGGAACAGGCTATAAAACGGGCAATGTCAAGTAACCCGCCGGACCTTATTCTGCTTGATGTTGTCATGCCGGGCATGGACGGGTATGAAGTCTGCAGGCATTTGAAAGAAGATGAAAAAACGAAACACATTCCGGTCATCTTTATTACGGTTAAAAGTACCGTTGCAGAAGAAACCAAAGGATTGGAACTTGGTGCGGTCGATTACATTTCCAAACCTTTCAGTCCGGCAATTGTTAAAGCACGAGTTGAAAATCATATGGAGCTTAAAAAACAACGAGATTTGCTTGAAAAACTTAATGTCACAGATGGTTTAACGGGTATTTTCAATAGAAGGCACTTTGATGAATACCTAGAACAGCAATGGCGCATTGCGTCTCGAACAGATAGTTTTCTGTCGCTGGTTATGATGGATATCGACAAATTCAAACAGTTCAATGACAATTATGGCCATGCCGTCGGCGATGAGTGTCTGATTAATGTTGCTGCGGCTTTGGCCCAATCAGCAGATCGTGATATCGATCTGATTGCACGATATGGTGGGGAAGAATTTGTCGCCGTTCTTCCCGGCACCAATCATGAAGGAGCCTTACAAGTAGCTGAAGAAATGAGAAGCAAGGTCGAGGGACTTCAAATTCGTCATGAATATTCAACTGTGAATGACCATGTCACCATGAGTTTGGGAGTTGCTACTTGCCAAGGCGTTTCAAATACGCAAGCCTCCTCACTTGTCGTTAAAGCCGACAAAGCACTTTATCAAGCTAAGGATGCAGGAAGAAATAGAGTGGAATCTTTTTTATGTAAATGAGAGGAGATTTCAGACAAGTTTTAATTGCCCTTCTGACATGAACGCTAGAAGTAAAAAATGTTCATATGTTTACTTAAAATATCCAGCAAAGCTTCTTTTGTATATCCTGTTTTTGAGTAACAAATTGGATACTAAAAAAAATACATCCTAAAAAACTTGTTGGATTTAAAATTACAATTTTTGAATGAGTAAAATTTGATAAAAACGAGATAGATATAACCCAAAAGCAAGGATAACAAAGAACGCAGCACCATCATAACTAACGTCATGAGGAATGAGTTCTATTGGCAAAGCTGGCAAAAAACGCAACACAGTTGCAAAAACCAAACAAATTAATGCCACCGTAACACGCTTTGGAACAATCAGCGCCAATCCTGAATGACGTAAACCCGCAATAGTGAAGACGGATAAAATTGCTGTGAGCATTGCACCTGTTGCAAATAGGTGCCGAATGTCTGAGCTGGCATCTAAATCGAAAAAAACATTTAGGCCCATTGCAATACACCCCATACCAATCCAGAAATTGGCCAAATAAACAAGCAACACATATGGTTTTAATATGACACGGCCCACATGAAAATCTGAAAGCCGATCCAGTTGCGCCGCACCCGCAGCTAATGCAAACCATCCTAAAATTGGCGTTTCAGGCAAAATTAAATCCATTATGGCAAAAAAGAGAAACGTTGCTGCTGCAAGGTTGCGCCTGAATGGATAGGGGCGAAAAAGGCTATCTTTATCATCTTGTTCATCTAAAGCCAGCCTGACAACCACCATTGAGATACGACTTGAAGTAACAATAATTGCATAAACCAAAACATACATCGCCCCATATAGAGACAGGCGTGAAAGCTCGATGTTTTCTCCAAGGCCTAACCAACCCAAATATGTCGAGGTTTGGGCCATAAGAAATAGGCCAAGAACAAAGATGAAAACGATATGCTTTTTTTCTAAATCATTCCATAAAGGTGAGCAGATAAGAAAGAATAAATATAGAGGAAAGGCAATATTCACAGATATAACCATTCCCAATGCAATTGTATCAGCAAAAGCCATGAATAAACGACTGAGGAGCCATATACATACAAGTAACATAAGACGTCTGCCCTCAACATGAGGGGTATTTGTCCAGCTAGGGATCGCCGTTAGCAGAAAACCACTTAATGCAGCACTGCCAAAACCAAAAATCATTTCATGCGCATGCCAATCACTCGCTGACATAACTTCAGGGGTCACCCCTATTCCTTTTAAGACAAAAAGCCAATACACAAGGGAGATGATCAAAAATAAAGAGCCTAAAACAAAAAAAGGACGAAAAGCCCATTCAAAAATATAGCTAAAATCATTTTTCATGAATAATGACCTTGATCCAAACGAAAGGCTTCACGAACAATCGGTTCCTCTAAAAATGCACCGACTTGTTCATAAACAAAGCTATCGTGACGATTGATAAAGGGCGTATTCAGTTTAATTTCACGAACAATTTCCCCCGGTTCAGGTTTTAAAACTAGAATACGAGAACTCACCCGTACGGCCTCCAACAAATCATGAGTAATAAATATTGCCGTAAGGTTACGCTCAGAAATTTGTTCCATAACCAAATCTTGCAATTCACGCCGCAAGCCCACATCAAGCGCGCTAAAGGGCTCATCTAATAACAATAAATCAGGTTTGGTTGCCAATGCACGACCAATCGCAACACGTTGGCGCATGCCTCCACTTAAGGCATCGGGGTATTTTTCTAAATCTTCTGTGCTTAATCGCAACCGTTTTGCTATTTTTTCAACAATATTTTTCTGCTTCTTTTGACCAATGCCCATGGCCTTTAACCCTAGGGCTATATTTTGCCACGCTTTGCGCCAAGGCAGCAATCGATCTTCTTGAAAAACCATAGAGGTCTTTTCAAATCCATTGATTAGCTTTCCTTTTGATGGATTTAAGATACCTGCACACATGGATAGAAGTGTCGTTTTTCCACAACCGGAAGGCCCGACCAATGAAACCACTTCACCTTTTTGAACGTCAAATGAAATGTCTGAAATAACCTCATCAAACATGTATTTATGACTCACACCTTGAACTGAAATCATCACTTAATCCCCATGATTACGTTTTCTTGTCGCCAAGATTCCAAGTGTCTCTTCAAGGGTTCTAAACATAAATATTCAAATGCCAACAACAGTAAAACAGTTGCCAGTATCCAGCCCATTGCAGTGGCCGTCTCTAAGTTCACGCGCGCTAGGGCCATCCCTGCGCCAATGCCATCATTTGATGCCAGTAACTCAGCCATAATGGTGATCTTCCAAGCCATCCCTAATGCGTTTATCCATGCAGGGAACAGGTAAGAAAGAATATGAGGGAGGTAAAAATCCCATATTTTCATTGAAAGAGGTACTTTATAGACTTTACTCATATCCAAGAAACGATGATCTAAAGTACGTGTTCCTTGAACGGCTGATGCAAAGGTCAAAGGAAGAGTTGTCACAAGCACCGTAAAAACAGGTGCCATACCGCCCATGCCGAACCACAATAAAGCCAAAACAATCCAAGAAATTGGCGGCACACCAAGCAAAAAAGTTACAATCGGGCGCGCAGCGCGTGCTGTGGTCATGGATAAACCCGCCATAACCCCAAGGGTACTACCGATTGCAATAGATAATAGAAAACCTAATATTGCGCGTTGGGTCGTGATCCAAACAAAAGACCAGCCATTTTCATTTTCTAATTCAACCCATAAAGCGGAGAATGATTCAAGCGGTGTCGGCAGGATAAAGCTGCCATATAGCGAATTTCCAAATTCCCAAAAGGCCATGAGAAGCAAGAGGCTGCTTATGGCCCCCCAACCGCTCCATATATAATTAAGTATTGATTTTACGTGTGACATTTATTTCTCAAAAAAAGCAGGGGCATATCTAAATACCCCTGCTCATGGTAGATGCTTATAAGCCGATATAGAAATCAGCGTCTGGTAATTTTCCGCCAATAATTTTTGGCGAAAGTTCAGCAAGTTTTGTAAAGAAATCCTCCATTTCTTTTTTGGCATCAACGGCCAAAGTCGTTTCTAAATTCACATAGGGAATAGACAGTTCAACAACAGGTGCCTTCACCCCTAAATAATCTTCACCAAGGATACCTGCGTTTGCGGGATTGTTTAAAACCCATTGTGTGGAACGTACACAATCGGCCTGCAATGCTTTTAAAACATCCATATGATCATCGACCAGCGCTTTATTAACCAATAAACCAGCTTGTGGAATGCGGGCGGGTCCACCAGTTGCTTTGCCCCATTCGTCTTGAATACTTAAAACACGACGTACGTTCACAGCACCCATTTTTCCTTTAAGGATCGTTGCTGTTGCCGCTGGTTCAGGAAGGATCGCAATATCGGCTTTACCAATCATCATCATTTGCACAACTTCCATTGGGGTTGCTGCATATGTAAGTTGGAAATCGACACCCGGTTTCATACCCGTTTTAGCTGTTATATATTGGAAGACAAGATCAGGCATATCGTTTTTAAAAGGCATGGTGACTGTTTTACCAGCAATATCTTCAAGGGATTTCACGCTATCATTTGATGACATCATATAGAGCAAGCCCCCTGTCATGATGTTTAACATCTGAACGGGCATGCCTTTGTTATATAAATTTGCACCAACATAGCTTGGGATTCCGCTGATTTGCATATCACCAGAAACAATTCCAGCACGAAGTTGATCAGGTGTTCGCCATGCTTTAAAATTCAAACCATCAACAAGTTTACGAGTATTGCCGTTATTTGTGAGATGAGCCAAAGCAAGAGACGGTCCTACAGGAGGGCCCCATAATGTAAGGTTTGATAATGGTTTTTTATTTGCAAATACCAAAGATGGCATTGAAGCGCCAATCGCAGCAGCCGCAGAAAAACCAAGTAATTTACGTCTTGAAATATCAGTCATTATTAATTTTTCCTTTTTTTAAAAGTTCGCAACGGCACGTACAAAGAAAGTTCTACCCGGGGCAGTCACAGCAGATTTCGTCGTGCTGGCAACATGTTCGCCTGTAACATGTTCGTTATAATGTTTGTCAAAAACATTATCGATGCCAAGGCTAATGCCAACTTGGTTGTAAAGCTGCAGGCCACCATAAAGATCTAGTGTTGTAAAAGCGCCAGATACGCCATCGTTATCCATTCCAAGAGCTGTGGAGTTGTCATCATCTAAACGGTCTTGGCGACCGGAAAAACGCACTTTTGACCCAACATTCCATGTCCCCGCCACACCAACATCATCGGTGTAATCCAGTAACCAATAAGCTTCATAGGGGCGAACTTGGTAAAGAGGACGATTATCCGTATCGTTATCACCATAAGTATAGGTCGCAACAAGACGAGAAGATAAGTTACGGTTTATGTTGAATTCAAATTCAGCTGAACCACCGATTAAGGTCGCATCCACATTGCGTGACACGGTTGCACCGTCACTTTGAAGGACACCTGATTGACCACGCGCTTTATCTAATGAAATGAAATCATTTACTTTATCGTAATAGGCCGAAAATTTTGTTTTCCATGCGTTGCCTTCGGGCTTGGATCTTTGATAAGCTTTATACCCATCACCCTTAAATTCGACGCCAATTTCAGCTTTATAATGCTTTTCGGGATTAAGGTTAGGGTTACCAATCCATCGGCCTGCCGTAGGACCAGATAAGGCATGCCAGCGTTCAATATTACTCGGCGTTCGCACCAAACGTCCGATTTCACCAAATAACATACCGTTAGAAATAGATAAATCTTGTTCGAGTTTTACTTTTGCGCTGATATTATGGTCTGTTACCTCAGTATCATTTACACCATAATATGTACTGTATAATGCGGATGCGCTTTGGTCAAAAAAACCATTGCCTGTCGTAGGGGTTACATTGCCTTTTGTCGCTTCGGCAGTTAAATAATCATAGCGAAGACCTAATTTTGCACGACTTCCTTTTTGCAACTCGACTTTACTATCTCCCCAAAGGCTTAAACCTGTTTGCTCAACGCCCGGGAAACGGTACGAGTTGATCACATCACCAGCTGTCACATTGAAACGTTGCGCATTATGATCGTCTCGTTTAACCGATACACCAACTGCATTTTCAAAACCGTTAAGCTTAAAAGTACCCGTTGCGCCTAATTCAAAGATTTCTCGATCAACATTAACCCGCATTTTTGTTCCTGCATTGGAACGAAGGGAATAATTATCCGCTTCACGATGAAGATCAATACCGGTCCCATGTAGTTGTAATGTATCCAAACCTGCAATATTTTTAAAAGTTAGAAACCCTTTTCCAACATGTCTATTTGTTGTATTTGGATCCATCGGATGATGCGGTTGTTTGTCATCACTCAGACGGTCCATGACACCTACAAATTTTAGTTCTGTAGACGCATTTGGCGTCATGCCAGCAACAAATTGCCCCATGGTGCGATCATAACCGAATTGTAGTTTCTCACCATCATCCCCCTTATAGGCACCTGCATGATCTTTTCGCAGGCTTCCCATTAGAAACCCTTCTGCACCACGATGGCCTGCTTGTGCAGCGACTGTTTTGATAGAGCCATCAATACCCGCTGAAATTTTTGCAGATTTTTTGGCCTTAGCAACTTTGTCAGCCGCGCCGGGTGTGTTTTCAACAGCAATCTGTTTAAATTGATGTTCTGCCCGACCCATTATATGACTAGGCGCCGTAATGATAGGGGGTGGCCCCATATGTACATGCGGCTTTAATTTTGATGTATCCACATATGGCGATTGCGCCAAAGCTTGAACTGGCAGTAATGCAAGTACTGATACAACTGTTACCAATTGCCCTTGGTGAAGCCTCTTTTTGACCATGCTTGACATAAATGTGTCCTCTAATTTGGGCAAAGCCCCGCTGTTCACCCCTTTGTGTTTTCAAAAGGATGTTATAAATTGAGAAATGAGTTGGTTTGATTAACTCAACAAGGAATATTAATAATGCGAGTCATTCGCATTATTAATTGACTTTCGTCAAGTAAGCCTATTTTTTAAGAATGATTCTTATAATCAATTTAGTTTTTGGAGAATCAACAGGAGTTATAACAACTTATTGACGAACATTGTATTCGTCTGAAGAATTGCTTCACGGGATAAAAGGCGCACTCATGCGTACTTCAAACAATAAAAAAAGTTTGCAGAAGCGTTCATTTAAGCGGTTCATCTTTAGAGAATTGATAGGGCACGTAACAATAGCGTTATGGGAAGCGATACCCATAACGCTTAACGATAAGAAATGAAATAAGCTTTGTTAAGAAACAACATCTTGCAAACGATATACAGGCTTGGAATTGCCCATTAAATCTTCAATATCAACGCCTCTTTTAAGCATTAAATCTTGAATTTCATCACCTTCAAAACAGAAAAGAGCTTGCCCGCTTTCACACGAACGAATGTATAAAACTGGATCATTGCGTTCCAACCACGCATCAATAAAAACTTGCATATTTACTTCCCCATTAATCATTAAAAAAAGCTCATTTTTTATCAATTGACATCATGATTAAGAACTCATGAGCCAATATTTTGTTTGACATTACATGAAAGGCCGATAACATGCAACTAAGAATGATTTGCATTATTAATATGGTGAGCTATGAAAAATCGAATTGCAGGCACTACATTTAGTCATTCCTTTGTTGCTGAAGAAGCGAGTGATGCGCATTGGAAAGATTTAACAAAAAAAGCAAATGCACTTTTCGAAGATGAAAATTTTCAACAAGCTGGGAAGTTTTACGAAACGGCTTATCAAGAAGCTGAAGATATCTTTCTTTCAGCTCAAATCGGCACAATATATTTTGATGCAGATCCTGCCCCAATGCTGATTTCATCCGCAACTAATCTTGCAGAAAACCATTTTCAAAAAGGCGATCATAAGCTTGCACTTTATGCCCTTTCAACTGCACTAGAAAGACTCACAACCGTATTGTGTGACCCCGGTGCACCAAAAGTATTTGCAGAACAATGCGCCCAACATTTGGGATATGGCGTTACCAGACTTGCCACATTAATGCGTAACCTAGGCGTATCTAAAAAGAGCGCCACAATAGAAATTGAGAGAGCCAAAATTGCTTTTTTGAATTTTTCTGCACGACAAACCGCTACTAAGCACTAAATTGGAGAATACCACGATGTTTCATAAAACTGTTTCACTCATTGAGCGTTTTGCAAACTTTCAAAATGTTCATGCGCATTGCGATATTCCCTGTAAAATTTATGATCCAAGTACTGCAATCATCGCAGCCTTATCCGTTGTCAGAATGATGGATATATTACTCGAAACCATCGAAAAAGATGATAATGATCCTTTGCAAACGCAAAATACGATCTCGCGCTGTATCGCTTTAAAAGAACTTGAAGCGACAAAAGTTAAAAATGAAATTCATACCATTTGGGGTGACTACATCAAAGATCAACAAGTGGAGAAGCACCCCAAGGTTCATGATATTGTCCATCAAATCATGATGACTGCCAGTGCATGCAAGCAACGTGTTGATCGAGATGCCGGCGAAGAACTCGTTGACCTGGTTAATCAATTTGCAGATATTTTCTGGAGCACTAAAAACATAGAAACCGTTCGAAAAACCAGCCCCTACCCCCCATCTATGCAAGTTGTTTACCCGGTGCTGTAGAACATGTTTGGCTATTCTTGCATGCGTGTAAAGGGCCATAGTATGGTCCCTACATTACAAGATGGTGATTTTGTTATCGTTAAAACACCAACGTCTAATCAGATTTTTTCAAAAAATGATATTGTTATTTTGAAAAAACCATGGGACCCCATGTTAATAAAGCGAGTAATCGGACAAGCAAAAGACGCTACATATCAGCTCGCAGGAGATGGCATAAACTCCATCCCCAAAATTGATTTATCCAATATTCATAAAAATCAAATTATTGGAAAAGCCATTTTTACGATCAACAAGTTAGGTATCAAAAAACTATAACTAAATTAGACGGTAATATCCCCATTTTTAGAGGGTCGAAAAAGGAGAGTTTCTAAGCGGCTATTTGTACCATTTCTAGTTTCTGTATCGGCGTGATGCCACCGAGTGCCATATCGGGTCGTTCATTGTTGTATGTCCATAGCCATTTTGTCGCTGCGGCTTGAACCTCTTCGATTGTTTCAAAGATAGATTGATTGAGCCAGTCATATCTCATTGTTCGATTAAAACATTCCACATAAGCATTTTGCTGCGGATTTCCCGGTCGAATGAACTGCAAGGTAATTTGATGCTTATCAGCCCAAGCTGCTAGTAAATGGCTGATGTATTCGGGGCCATTATCTGAACGAATGGTTTTTGGTTTCCCCCGCCATTCTATGATGCGGTCCAGCACTCTGACAACACGAGACGCTGGTAAAGAGAAGTCAATTTCCATGGTAAGCCCCTCACGGTAGAGCCTGCGTTTCGGTTTAATCCGTAGGTTTAACTCAAG
>Ga0105358_10001101_pt1 | contig 14225 bp, 13 predicted proteins | sample GOMGulsemesocosm_5_FD_83509 | JGI IMG/M metagenome (GOLD analysis project Ga0105358, IMG submission 83509) | Methane-oxidizing microbial communities from mesocosms in the Gulf of Mexico - GOM15C Gulf of Mexico | ecosystem: Environmental > Aquatic > Marine > Cold seeps | place: Gulf of Mexico... | reverse complement strand
TGGTGAAGGTGATGAGAAAAATGAAAATTTAGAAAATATCAGTGGTGAAAGCTCAACCAACCCTGTTGATGAAATAGATTTTTCAGAAGAAGAAAATAGCGCATCCAGTGCCCAAGCTGAGCAAAGTGAAACATCAGCGCAAAATAGTAAAAATAATAGTTCAGCTAATGATTCATCTCAAAGTACAGATTCATCAGCAGGCAGTACTACTGCTGGCCAATCGCAAGCGAATAATAGCCAAAGTTCGTCATCACAATCAAATAATGGTGGTTTAAAGCCCTCTGCAAGTTCTACTGATAATATTGGTCAAAATAGCGAAAACTCTGCAAGTCAGCAAAGTGAGGCAGAGGTCGCTCTGACACGTTCTGAACGGGTGGGAGAGTTGGATGAACAACTAGACCGGTCCATGGGCGATTATGATGGCATGATTTTAACCGAGCGCGAATATATACAAAATAGAGGAAATGAAGAAGGTAGTGAACAAGAGGTTGAAGTCGCTGATGTCGGCACCCTATATGATGACGTACTCAATGGCGAGCAAGAAAGCTCTAATCAGCAAGCAAGTAACAAGCCTGGCAATTCATCTAGTTCAGGTGTAGGAAATATGCCGACAGTATCACCCAATAGTAAAGACGGTGATTTTAAGCATAAACAAACGGTTTATGCGCCTCCTGTAGATATTCCCAGCGGTAATGATGACGATGTTGTTGCTCGGCAAATAAGAGAAGCCGCGCTTAATGAAGCAGATCCTGCATTACGTGAAAAGTTATGGCAAGAGTACCGTAAATATAAGAAAGGCTATAATTAAATACAGATAAGGTGAGAAATCAATGATGAAAAAATTAAAATTGTATTTATTGGTGCTACTGATGACAGGAATTTCTATGACAATGAGTGCATGTAGCTCCGTTGATATAAAGACCACAAAAGTTGTGCCTATCACGCATGAACTGGACGATATCCCCGAATCTGAATTATTAGACGTTGGTATTAGAATATTTCAGCCTGGACTGGAAAGATTAGATGAACTAGATGAAAATGAAATGGTTTTTCCCGAAATTAGAATAGCGGAAGCCAACTATTTCCCTCATTTATTAATGGAGTCTTTACAAACTAGTGCTGCCTGGGGAGCGGTACGAGTAGTGCCGAAAAAACATGATTCTGTTGATGTCTTGATTAAGGGGAGTATTGTAAAGTCTGATGGCGAAGTTTTGAGTATAAACATAGAAGTTATTGATTCTCTTGGCCAAGTTTGGTTTACCAAACAATATGATCAAAAAGCGAGCCGGTATTCATATGATAAAAAACTTAAAGTGAGTAAAGAACCATTTCAAAATATGTATAACCTAATTGCTAATGATTTAAATGCCTATAGGAAAAAGTTATCTGCTAACGAGTTAATAAAAATCCGCCAAGTTGCTGAATTGAAATTTGCTCAATCATTTGCGCCGAAAATGTTTTTGGAGCATCTAACAGCAGATAATTCTGGCATTTATTCTATTAACCGTTTGCCCGCTGAAGGTGATCCTATGATGGCCCGAATTCGGCAGGTTCGAGAGCGAGATTATCTATTTGTGGATACTTTGCAAGAATATTACAGCAGATATGCCAAACAAATGGAGCCACCCTACTTACAATGGCGCAGTGAAAGTTATGGTGAAGTGCTTGCAATGCGAACAATGGAGAGTAAAGCACTGAATCAAAAAATATTCGGTGCCGTCGCTATTATTGCCGGAATAATAGGAGCTGGTAATGGCAGTGGCTCGGTAAGAGCCGCAGGTGCTATTGGCGTTACAGCGGGTGCCTATGTGTTAAAAGATGGCTATGAACGTGATGCTGAATCACAAATACATATCGAAGTATTACAAGAGTTAGGTGATTCATTGGAAGCCAGCATGGAAAATAACGTGGTTGAACTTGAAGATCGAACAGTCACACTCTCCGGTACTGTAGAAAATCAGTATCAACAGTGGCGTGAGATATTACAAAATATTTATAAGATCAATCAAGGTGTCACCTTGAATGAAAATCATTAAAGCTAAGGTTTATACCCATGATACTTCAAGATGCGAGTTTCAGGATGACTGAGCGATTCATGATCAAGACGCATCTTTTTATTAAGGGTTATTCCCTTAAAAAGAGATGCAACGAAGAGCATGATTTGCTCAGTCAACCCCAAAGGGCTGGTTTAGAAACGCTTTATGCTGCGTTATTGATTTCGACAATGGAACAACCATTCTCTTCAATCAATGTCTTGCCTAAAGACGTTTCTAATTCCAGCTGAATCCTGCATCTTGAGGTAACATGGGTATATATCAATATATAGTCTATAAATTAACTAGAGATGCTAAACCTTTTAGTAAAAAACAGTTGCATAGAACCCTTTTAAAGCGGAGATGTTCATGAAGCAAAATAATGACAAAAGCGAATCAGGGTCGATATCATTTAACTTTGAAAATAAGTCATTCTTACCCCAAAAAGCTATTCGTCATTGGCTTTCGGGTAATGTTTTAACCATGCTTTTATTAATAGTCCTTTCCGCAACTTTATATTTTGTTATTTTCTCCTTACCTCAGTCAGTAGATAAGCCCCGTGTTGTTAACGAAACTAGTGTTATTTTAGCTAAGGAACCGTTAAAAGTGATTGATGAATCTCCTTGGCATGAAGTGCAGTTAACCAAATATCGTCGAGCGGCACAAGAAGTCTTGTCAACACTTTTACAAGAGCAGCAAGTGCTGGAAGATAAACATATAGAACTGTGGAATGCAGATGAATTTGCTCAGGCAATAAAAACTGCCGAATCGGGTGATTTTCTCTATCGAAGTCAAAAATTTGATCAGGCCATTACTACCTATAATCAAGCATTGCAGCAATTAAATGATATTAGTGCTCAGGCTGACAGTGTTTTTAATGATTATCTTGAGCAAGGAATACAAGCCTTAGCTGCAAATAATGCCCAAAAAGCCAAAGAAAAATTACAAGTCGCATTATACATTAGTGAAAATAATGAAATGGCGACTAGCGCATTTGATCGCGCCATTGTCCTAGACCAAGTTATATTACTAGTAAAGGCGGGTGAGGTGTTAATGGATGAGCTTTTATTATTAAAAGCCAAAGAAAAGTTTACTCAAGCTTACGCATTAGATAATCACTCACCTAGGGTAAATGAACAGTTATTAGCTATAAATCAAGCTATTAAGGCAAGGGATTATTCCACAGCCATGTCGGCGGGTTATAGACATTTGCAAATTCAGCAATTTGAATCAGCAATAAAGAATTTTACCTTGGCAGATAAAATTAATCCTAATAAAGCGGATGCTAAAGATGCAGTTGAACAGACTAAAAATAAAAGAACACAATTTTATATCGCTGCTCACATCAAAGAAGCACAAGATTTTGAACGTAGTGAAGATTGGTTATTAGCAAAGAATAGTTACCAAGCTGCGTTAACGTTAGACGACACATTAATGCATGCAAGGTTAGGGGGGATTCGTACTTTGGCGAGAGAAAATCTCGAGAAAAAAATACTTTATATTATTAATAAACCGCATAGATTAGCGAATAGAAATGTTTACCAACGAGCCATATTAACGCAACAACAGGCTCAACAGATTAAGCAACCCGGTGTTAAGTTAGCTCAGCAAATACAAAGTGTTGAGCAGGTGCTATTACAAATGAACACCCCAGTCTCCCTTCGAATTGAATCTGACAACCAAACACGAATTACCTTACATAGAGTCGGTGAGTTGGGGAGTTTTTTGTCGAAAAACATTTCTCTAAAGCCTGGTGATTATACTTTAGTCGGTTCTAGAAACGGATTTAGAGATGTAAGGCAAGACTTTACCTTAATGCCAGCAAGTCAGCTAAAAAAAATAATTATTTTATGTAATGAAAAAGTGACTAACGGATGAATAAATTACGTAATGATAAAGTTGAAACGAATGGAGCAACTGCTACAGATAGCAGTCATGCCGATAGTAAGGCCATTATTGCAGCGGCATTCTCCCCATCAACAGGGGAAGTCATCAAAGTGGTGAAAAGGCGTAAGCCGGCTTTTTATTTTTTGGCTACCTTATTATTCAGTGCTGTGGTGGTTTTATGGTATTTGGTCAGTGCTAAATCTGTCGTTATTACTACTGAGCCTACAAGTCCTGAAATGATAATAACAGGAGGGCTATATTTCAAAATGTCCGATCATTTATTAATGTTACCTGGAGAATACCAGTTTAACTCTCAAGCCGTGGGATATTACCCCTTGAATGAAAAGTTCATCGTGGCACAAGAACAAAATCAGCAGCTTAATTTTGATTTTAAAAAATTGCCAGGACATTTAGCCTTGGCTATTCAACCCGATATTGATGTTGAGGTTTTGCTTGATGACCAACCGGTGCAACTGCAAGGTAATATCATAAAAAACCTCGCTGAAGGTCAGCACCAGATATCAGTACTATCAGAAAAATATTTTACTTATCATGATGATATTATTATCGATGGTATGGATAAAACTCAAAATTTAACCATCAATTTACTCCCTGCCTGGGGCAAAGTAAGTATAAATTCCGAACCTATAGGCGCTCAGGTATACCATAAGGACAAGCTTTTAGGTAGCACACCTTTATATGTAGACATATTGCAAGGCGAGCAAAACTTTCTTTTTAAGAAAACAGGTTATCAGCAAACAGAAAGGGAGCTTAGCGTTGTCGCAGGTGCAGATAATAGCTTAGCACCCGCTAAGCTTTTTAAATTAATGGGCGAACTGTCTATTTCCTCTACGCCTGAGGGGATAAGCGTTACTTACGGTGAGCAATATTTGGGAGTAACACCAATAACAGCTCAGGTAAAACCTAATATCAAACAAGCTTTATTATTATTTAAAGATGGCTATCAGTCGCAATCAGCTGACTTGTTAGTGCCATCTGGGGCAAAGGTCGCAAAGAAATTCACTTTACAGCTAGATGTTGGCGTCATTAAATTTAATGTTTATCCTGAGGATGCATTGCTGTACATAGATGACAGGCTTATGGGGCATGCTAATAAAAGTGTGACAATGGCAGTTAAACAACAAAAAATAAGAATTGAAAAAGAAGGCTATGCAAGTTACCAGAGTAATGTTTTACCAAATAGCTCTATGGAACAAATTTTTGCGGTGCAATTGAAAACGATAGAACAAGCTAAATGGGAAAATATCAAACCAATCATTGTTTCTGCTACCGGTAGTAAACTCAAATTATTCAAACCTAATGATACCTTTATTATGGGAGCATCACGGCGAGAACAAGGTCGACGTGCCAATGAAGTCAAAAGAACAATACACCTAAGTAAGGCTTTTTATCTAGGGTTTACTGAAGTCACCAACAAAGAATTTCGCCAATTTCAAAAAGATCATTCCTCAGGACATGTTAAGGGCAACAGCTTAAATGGCTTAGCACAACCAGCGGTCAAAATGACTTGGCTACAAGCCGTTAAGTATTGTAATTGGTTATCTGAGCAAGAAAAATTAACTATGGTCTATCAAATAGTTGACGACAAAGTCACTAGCTTTAATGAACTTGCTAATGGTTACCGGTTACCAACTGAAGCTGAATGGGCATGGGTTGCTCGTTACTCTGATGGACAGATGCTTAAGTATTCGTGGGGAAAAAATTTACCGCCAGTAAAAAATGCTGGAAATATAGCTGATATCGCGGGTGCACCAATATTAGGTCATATCCAAGCGACCTACAATGATAGCTTTATTGCCACGGCACCGGTCGCCTCATTTTCAACAAATGAAAAAGGAATTTTTGATTTATCCGGTAATGCGGCTGAATGGGTTCATGATTTTTATCAAATAAAAACTGGCTTATCACTAGCAGCTGAAAAAGATCCCATGGGGCCAATAACGGGCGATTATCATGTTATCAGGGGGCCTAGTTGGGCTTATGGAAGTAGAACTCAATTGCGCTTGTCTTTTCGTGATTACGGCAATGACAAACGTAATGATCTAGGTTTTAGGGTAGCAAGATATGCTCAATAACTTTTATTTAACAAGTTTCATTAAGGAATAAATATGATGAAGGATTGTTTTAACACCTTTTTGATTAGTTTATTTTTTCTAACAATATCGTTTTTTGTTGTTGGTAAAAATAATGTCATTTCAGACAATACCACGAGTAAGAGCACTTTACCGCTTGGCACTGTTAATAATCAGTTGGCTACAGAGACTACAACTAATAAAAATAAAAGCACACAAAAACAGGATGTTAAGTTATATGATAAAAACTTACCAACTGAGCCCGTTGCTAAAAAAGAAACGATTCTGCCGAGTAAAAAAAATAAAGATGAACGATTTATTCCAACCGAAGCTATTTCTGAAGATTTGGCTGTTTCCTTCCCTGTTGATATTTAATTTATTAGGAAAATACTATGAAACGAACCACCGGAACCGAATTTGTTTATCAGTTAATGGCTCTTCTTGTTGCTATTATTTTAGTGCATGCCACATACGTTACCATGATCCGCCCAGAAGCAGACGCAATTATCAAGCAACAACAAGCTCAGTTCATTGCTGGCAGTACCGTAACAAATAATCGATCTATTTATGTGGTATTGAAAGATTATGAGCAAGAAACTTGTTTCATTTTAATGGTTTGGGTATTAATGATCATGGCATACAAGGCAAGGTTATCGGTGCAAGAAAAAAATATGCTTGCCCATAGCATGTTAAACATTCAAGAAGGGGCGAGCATATTGCCAAAAGATGCTCGAAATTTGTGTAGACCTTTACAAAAACTTTCTGTAGAGCAGCAGAAAATGTTAGCGCCAAGAACCTTACTGATTGCTTTACAACGCTTTTCTGCGACTGCGAGCGTCGCCGCCGTAGCCACAGCTATTAAAGATATTTGTGACTCGGAAGCCGATAGACTTGATAGTGAGTTGGCTATGATTCGATATATTTCGTGGGCAATCCCTTCAATAGGTTTTATTGGTACCGTACGTGGTATTGGAGAAGCATTAGGCCAAGCTCATCAAGCGGTAGAAGGGAATATCATTGGTGTGACAAATAGTTTAGGTGTCGCATTCAATTCCACTTTTATTGCACTTGTTATTAGTATTTTCATTATGTTTTTTACTCATCAATTGCAATTAATGCAAGAAAGATTAGTGCAAAATACTCAAGAGTATTGTGATTCCAAATTATTAAATCATTTAAAAACAGATACTGATGGAGACGACTAATGCCGTTAACCATCATTGAGATTAATGATTATCAATTGACCGTAAGGCAAGAACATTCACATTATAGTGAACTAGGATTTGCGCAAATAACCAAAGATAAAGTTATTTTTGGTGATGATGCTTGGTTACAAGCCCGTGTTTCACCACAATCCAGTTTTTGCCATTATTGGCAACGTTTAGGGTATGAAGAAATACATTGTGATAATAACTATGTAAATAATTTTGCCGATTTAGCCTACATGCAATTGCAAAATCTGGTTAGTCAAGTGGATCATTGCTCAGATGTCATATTTGTGGTGCCAACCTCCTATAATCAAGAGCAATTATCACTATTATTAGGTATTGCGAAAAGTTGCCAACTTAATGTCTTAGGTATAGTGAATAAGGCACTAGTTAGATTTGAAAATGTTTATGACGTTGGAAGATATGCGATATTAGATATAAGTTTGCATTATTGTAGTTTAAATGAATTATTAGTTAACCATGACATTTCACTCGGTAGAATTGAACAATTTGCCTATACAGGGTTTCATGACTTATATGAACAACTTGCCCAATGGTTAAATCATCAATTAATTAAAGAACATCGTTTAGATGCATTTTATAGCGCAGTAACCGAGCAGCAGTTATATAATCAATTATCGAAATTAATTAAAAACTCTCAAAGCTACTTCGAGCTTATCATTGATAACAAGAGCATTAATGTTGCTCAAAAAGATATTAATCAGCAAATAGAAATATTTTTTACTGAATTACTCGTAAGCTGTAGCAAGCGAAGTGATAAAAATATTCCGCTATTTATCACTTCACGATTTGCTAACTTATGTCCTAACTTATTTGCTAGCGAAACGGTACATTTACTAAATGATGCTTGTATATACTCCCTTGTGATAGCCAATATGGCTAATTTTTCTAATGAAAATAGCGTGTTTTTAGTTACCCATTTACCTTTAGTTAATGAAACTAAAACTCAACCTGAAGCCGCTAAACAGTCAAAAAATCATTCGTTAGAAAATAAGCACGATATATCACACATTCTCTTAGACGGTAGAGCTTTCCCCCTTAATGGTCATTCATTGTCTTTGTCATGTTTCCACAAAGGCATAATTGCACAGCGAGTGGATCCGTCTGCACCCATAGTGTTAGAGCCTAAAGCAGCTAAATGGCAATTAAACTTAACCAATGCACACCCAACTAATACGCACTTAACAAATGAAAAGGTATTTTTAAATGATCAACCGGCAGTTGATGGTCAAATTGTTACACAAGGAGATCAAATTACCATAAAGCAAACTGACGGTGAAAATAAGGCACGTTTTGTGCTCATCAAAGTTGAAGAAGAAAGGTAATTAATATGGCCAATAAAAGAAAGTTCTCGACTTTTAGCCTTTCCTTTTTAGACATAATGTCCTGCGGTTTTGGTGCCGTTATTTTAGTGTTTCTAATTATCAAACACGATATGAATAGTCACGTTGAAGAGCAAAATTTGGAATTGAAAGCTGAAGTTAATTTATTAAATGAAGAAATTGTTAGTGGTGAAAAACACTTAGTAAAAATTAAAAACACCCTGTCTTTACTCGACCAGGAGTTAGTTGAAAGTAGCGGTTTGGCGCGACGAATAAATGATGAAATCGACGCTATTGATAATAAAGTAACAAAATTAGCACAAGAAAGTGACGATCAGCAAATTGTAAAAATGGAAGAACAGCTGAAAACCTTAATGCTCGAAAGAAAAAAACTAGAAGATGAGCAGGCTAAAGGCAACAATGCTCGAAGATTTGCTGGACAGGGAGACCGTCAGTATTTAACCGGGCTAAAGCTTAGTGGTAGCCGTACTTTAATATTGCTTGATGGCTCTGCCAGTATGCTCGATAGCAGTATTGTTAATATTATTCGCCGTAGAAATATGACCGAACAGCTAAGAAAACAGTCGAAAAAGTGGCAACGAGCAATCAAAGCCGTAGAGTGGTTAATTGCCAAGTTCTCCTTAAATAGTCAATTTCAATTGTTTGTCTTTAATACTGAAATTAAAGCAGTCAAACAAGACGCTATGGTTAAATGGCTGTCAGTTGATAATCAACAGCAACTAAACGATAGCATTAAAAACTTACATAAAATTGTACCTCATGGTGGTACTAGCTTAGAGAGTGCTTTTCGCAGCATTAATATCTTAGACCCTCTGCCAGATAATATTGTCTTAATAACGGATGGATTGCCAACTCAGGGGATAAAACCAACCAATGACCATGCTATTAGTGGTGTAGAAAGAGAGAAATTATTTGCCTTAGCAGTAGAGTCCTTACCACAAGGTATCCCTGTAAATGTTTTACTATGGCCAATGGAAGGGGATCCTATGGCAGCTTCATTATTTTGGAAATTGGCGCAATTCACTACGGGTTCCTTTATGAGCCCATCAAAAGATTGGCCATAGGGGATTTAATGAAAAGACAAAAGCGAGGCGCAGAAGAATTTTCCATTGCATTTTTAGATGTTATTTGCTGTGGCTTTGGTGCGATTATTTTACTCTTAATGATCACAAAAACTGTCGGGCCGATAGTGTTAGAAGAATCGACACAAAACCTTGATGGTCAAATAAAAAATTTACAACAAACCTTATTTGAGGTTCGAGGTGAGTCTATTATTTATAACCGAGATTTAACGGCAAAACATGAACAAATTGATAATGAAAAGAAGCGTGTAGCTATTCTAAGAACGCGTTTGGCAACGATACAAGCACAATATGCACAAATGTCAAAAGCGGCTTCATTTAGCCACAAAGAAAAAGGTAAATTAGCCATTGCATTACAAGAGCTTACTGTAGAGATGGAACGTTTGTTGGGAGAGAATTACACCAGTAAAAATGACTTGATTGGCGGAATTCCCGTTGATAGCGAATACTTAATTTTTATTATTGATACTTCAGGCAGCATGTTTAATTACGGCTGGGAGAGAATGTTAGAAGAAATAGTCGCAACATTAAATATTTACCCTAAAGTTAAAGGCATTCAAGTGATGAATGATATGGGCAACTACATGTTTACTAACTACCGCCGACAGTGGATACCTGATACTAAAGCAAGGCGAGATGCCATTATAAAAAGGCTCAGAACTTGGAATCCGTTTAGTAATAGTAGTCCGGTTGAGGGAATTCAAAAAGCTATTCGCACCTTTTTTTCACAAGATAAAAAAATCAGTATTTATGTCATGGGAGATGAATTTTCTGGAAGCTCAATAAGAAATGTGCTCTCGACCATTGAAAGAATTAATAAGGTAAATGAACATGATCAACGCTTGGTACGTATTCATGCGGTGGGCTTTCCTGTGCAATTTATTCGACCAAAAAACTTGCAAATAACAGGTATTCGTTTTGCAACATTGATGAGAGAACTTACTTTTCGTAATGGCGGTACTTTTGTCGGACTTAACCATTATCAACCCAAAAATTAATAAGGCGGAGCTCGCTGATGATTTATTTGAATCAAATTTTTATTATGGTTACTAGGTTAGTGATGTTCGGTTTAGTGCTTAGTTTGCTGCTTAGCTTAATGAGTTGTAAAAGTACTTTAGAAGTAGAAGGCAACTTTCCTACGCCCGTTATTAATATTATTCCTTTGAATGTGGGGATCATATATGAAGAGCAATTTCGCTCTTATCGATATATTGAAAAAAATGAAGAACGTAATGGGTGGGAAATAGGTATAGGAAAGTCACAGGTAAAATTATTTAACACAGTGCTTGGCGCAATGTTTAAAAGTGTTGTTGTTACTGAGAGCGAAAAGATGATTACTAATATATCTGCTGACGTACCTAATACATCAATGGACACTAGCATAGACCTTTATTTCAAGCCTAAAGTGGAAGAATTTCAGTACAACGTGCCTGATGAAACCGACATTAATATGTTTGAAGTTTGGATTAAATACAATATGAAAGTTTACGATGGTCAGGGACAGTTGATTGCTGACTGGATTCAAACTGCATATGGGAAAACACCGACCGCATTTTTCAAATCTCAAGAGAGAGCACTAAATGAAGCTATGATTATCGCCTTGCGCGATATAGGTGCAGCTTTATCTTTAAGGTTCATACATATACCTGAAATTAATATCTGGCTAAAACAAAAACAAAGTCTTTCACAGATAAGAAAGCATTATAAAAACCACATGTCTCAAGCGGAATTAATCACTGTGCTATTAGCAAATAATTCATTGAATTTGGGCTATTTATAGGAGTTAATTTTTATGGATTTCAAACAAACAACTCAACTCATTTATTTTTTACTGTATGTTTACTTCATTCCTGGCTGTACCACGGTAATAGTTGATGAAGTAAAACATCAAGCCAGCACCTTAAATATCAAAGAATCGATAGTTGTTATTGGTCGACGAAGTGGCAGCGATTATGAGACTGAACCAGAATTAATTTCTTGTATCGGTAGCGTACTTGGCCAAGGTGAAAATGGCATAAACGTAATTCCGGAAAATGACTTTGTCGATCGTTTGTATCCATGGTTTGAGGCAAGAACAGCGCCGACACATATTAAAGGCCTACACCGATTAATTTCTTACGATAAAATAGCAGAAATTATCGACGATTATAACGTTCATTATATTGTTTGGGTTGACGGTAACACGGAAAAAACGCGTGGTAGTGGCAGTATTAGCTGTGGTATTTCAACAACAGGAGTTGCCTGTTTTGGTTTTGGTACTTGGGATAATAGTGCTGAATACGAAGCATCAATTTGGAATTATCGCACTAGAACATTTGTTGGTAAGATAAGCAGTGTTGCCGAAGGCACTTCTTATATGCCCGCTTTTGTGGTGCCAATACCTTTAATTGCACCCGTTCAGGCTGATGCCTGTAAAGCCATGGGAAAACAGTTACAAAACTTTTTCAAATAGATTTATAATTATTTTGTTAACTATGAACCAATATATACATTTTTGACATAGACAGAGGAGTAAAAGATGAAAAGAGATATTTTGTTGATTGCTTTATTAATCAGCGTAATCACATTGCTACCATCATGTGCAATAAACCCTGCAACAGGTACACCTGACTTAGTGTTGATGTCTGAAAGTGCTGAAATTAATATGGGTAAAGAGCTACATGAAAAAGTTCTCAAATCTATGCCAATTTATCAAGATGAGAGATTAACCGCATACATTGATAGCATAGGGCAAAAAATTGTAAAAAATAGTGACAGGCCTGACATTAAATATCATTTCACTATTCTTGACTCCCCAAATATCAATGCTTTTGCTTTACCTGGTGGTTATATTTACATCAATAGAGGCTTGCTCGCATTTCTAGACTCAGAAGCTCAACTTGCTGCAGTATTGGCCCATGAAATTGCTCATGTGACCGCTAGGCATGTAGTGCGCCAAGATACCGCCAATAAAGGTGCGAGTACCTTATCTATAGTGTCGGTTTTTACCACAGGCAGTGTAGTGCTAGGTGATGTAACCAATTTAATGAGTACGGCTGCAGTTAAAGGATATGGGCGCGAAATGGAATTAGAGGCAGATGGGTTTGGTGCTGAATATTTGTTTAATAGTGGTTATGATCCTCATGCGATGGTGGAAACGATAGGGATATTGAAAGATCAGGAGAAATTTTCCCGATATCGTGCGAAAAATGAAGGTAAAAAAACGAAATCTTATCATGGTGTTTTTGCTTCACATCCACGCAATGACATTCGTTTAAATGAAGTTATCGCCAAAGCTGGAAAGTTTCCCAGTAATATCGACGATTCAGCCAACAGAGTTGCCTATCGACAGTATATTGATGGTTTAGTGTATGGTATAAATTATGATGCCATGCCGAAGCCTAAACCAGTGGAAAAGTGGCGTTATATTCATAAAAAACTTGGCTTTTCCGTGTTATTTCCAGCTCAATGGTCAGTAAGTAATACTCGCCAAGCTATTGTGAGTCAGCCAGATGATAATTCAGCCGAAATTAAGTTAATGGTTAGTCGTAATGTTAAAGGCATATCACCAGGTGATTTTCTTCGTAAAGCTATGAATGTTAAAATATTGCAACGCTCAGAAAGCTTCTCACAATATGGTTTGGTTGGACATACAGGTATCATCAATGATGAACAAGGAAACTATCAACGGCGAGTTGCTGTTTTATATCAGGGAAGTAGAGTTTATCTACTCGATGCAAGTGTGCTTAACGCGCAAGAAAATATTGATTATGACTCGCTTTTTTTTAAAAGCATTCGTAGTTTTAGACCTGAAAGAACTGAGCCTAAGCGAAAAAAATCTAAAACGCTTCATTACGTTAAAGCCAATGATAAAACACGCATTGACGAGCTGGCCAAACATATGAAAATTGGCCCTTATGCTGCTCAGCAACTTAGATTAATTAATGGCTTATACCCCAGAGGTGAGCCGACTGCAGGAGATTGGATAAAAATAGTCCAGTAACAATACAAACTGAATCAAATTGCCATTAAAGCCTATATTTGGTAACTTAAACAGATGTCTATTATAGTAGATTGATATCTATCTTAATTGTCATCTTCTTTATAGTGAACTTCAACAATGCGATAAGCCCTTACTCCTATGATAGAGCAAAGGATTGATAATCAGTTACTTTGAATGGCTAGCGTAAGTTTTAGTGCCTCAAACTAATATCAATTAGTTATCACGCAACTAAATTATCATTAAGTATCACTTACTCCCTATTAAACGATTGTTTTTTTATAAAAAAATTGAGGTGACTTACTACTCCCTATTCTATTGATTGTTTCTGGCGTAACATTTTAAGCTAGCTATTTGTTGATTAAAGATAATGAAAAAATGTTTTCATTATCTTTATTCTAAGAAATACAGCCATTTTAAGAATTTAATTATGGCTTGGGCTAAAAATAAAAAATTCGAACTAAATGTTGAGGATGTTTCAACTGATGTTGGTATTGATAGCACTGAAGTATCTTATATGAAACGTCGGATGCGAGAGTAAATTGATAAAGCTGACTATTTTCTAGTTTTTATTGGAAG
>Ga0105358_10001095_pt1 | contig 14265 bp, 14 predicted proteins | sample GOMGulsemesocosm_5_FD_83509 | JGI IMG/M metagenome (GOLD analysis project Ga0105358, IMG submission 83509) | Methane-oxidizing microbial communities from mesocosms in the Gulf of Mexico - GOM15C Gulf of Mexico | ecosystem: Environmental > Aquatic > Marine > Cold seeps | place: Gulf of Mexico... | reverse complement strand
GGGTACTCCGATCACTCACTTGGGATAGAGGCATGTTGTGCTGCGGTAGCGCTGGGTGCTGTTTGTCTTGAAAAGCACTTAACGATGGATCAGGAATTACCAGGCCCTGATCATAAAGCGTCTGCTTCTCCGCGGGAATTTAAGGCATTAGTTATGGCTATTCGTAACCTTGAAAAGTCAACACGGGCTAGCATTAAAACACCTAGCCCTCGAGAACGTGCAAACTTAGAAGTAGCACGAAAATATTTGGTCGCAGCAAAACCTATTAAGCTGGGTGATATTTTCCTGGCAAGTAACCTTGATATTAAGCGCTCTAAAGTTGGTATTTCACCACAACGGTATTGGGATGTTGTAGGCTTAACGGCAACGCGTGATTTTGAACCGGGTGAAAACATCAGCTTATAAACATATTTGTAAAGGCGTGAAATGATGAAAAAAACAATTCTTATTGTCGGTGTAGGGCAGCTTGGCCTTAGGCATTTACAGAGTCTTAAATTAAGTCAATATGAGCTAGACATTGTGGTGGTTGACTCATCTTACGAAGCCATTACACGGGCTAAAAAGGCAGTGATAGAGGCAGGAATAACTGCATCGGTTTGTTATTTAGATAGCCTTCATGATGTTCCCGAACACATAGATATTGCAATTGTTGCGACAACAGCCAATTCAAGACTGGCTATTCTTGAATTGTTGCTTAAAAAGAAAGTAACTAATATAGTGCTGGAAAAAATTGCATTTAACTCCCTGATTGATATTGATGCGGCGAAGTTACTAGTTACTACGGCAAACCATAAAAATATATGGGTTAACTGTCCACGCAGGCTTTACCCTATCTATAAAGCTCTTAAGACTGAATTAGAAGGCTCGCTATTCAAACGATTCACTGTCACAGGTAATAATTATGGAATGGGCTGTAATGGGATTCATTTCATTGATTTGTTAGCTTATTTAATTAGTGATAGTTATTATGAATTGTCCTCAGAAAATATATCCTCCGTAGAAGAGAGTAAAAGGCCGGGGTATGTTGAGCTATTTGGGAGCCTTGAAGGACGCTTTGAAAGTGGCTGTGAGATTCTACTGGAATGCGGAAAGCAGAGTCAGGCTGCTGAGTTTGAATTTCTTCTGGAATTAAATAATGGGTTCTTAAAAGTAAGGGAGCTCGCAGGTGAAGTTGAACTGGAAATAGCTGGTGAGTTGAAAAATATGAAATTTAAAATGCCGTATCAGAGTGAATTGACAGGGCCCTTAGTGGATAGCATCTTGGCAAGTGGTTCTTGTGATCTATCTGGGTTTGATGAATCGATGGAGTTACATCGTTCATTTATTGCTTCAACGTATGAGGCTTATGAAAGGAAGCTTGGGGGAAATAAAAAGCAATCAATACCGCTGACTTAAATGTTATCTAGTCTAAAGTCGTTTTTGAATAACCGAGTTATCTATTTGTTTTATTTACTAGTTAGCTTGGCTGGTTTTAGAGTTGTTCTATCTTTAATTACAAAGGCTACTTTTATTGGTTTTCAAGTGCTGGCTCTTTGGCTAATGATTTCTTGGTTAAGCGGGACTGTTCTTCCAAGTGTGAAAGAGCTGTTAGAGTTTGATGATGCTTCTATTGTTTACCCCGTGATTTCTGGAGTGCTACTTTTTTTAGCATCTTTAGCGTCTTTTGTTTCTCGCTTAATCGCATTACAAAGTATAAATAAACTTGAAGATTATATATTTGGGGCGATAAACAGAGAGGACGTTCTAGTCTCAGATTATCGTAATATTACAAAGCTCCTCCTCGCTTTAATGGATGCTTTAATACCTTTAACACTGATTATTGTTGTTTTAATTGCTTGGCTCGTGAAACTTCCCGAATTAATGCCTCTTCTAACTTTATTGGTTGTTTTGATTTCTTTGCTGCTAAGAGTCGGTGCTCGTTTTTCGAGAACACGGTTTAAGTATCCAGTGAAAAGGGCAAAGAATATTGAGTACATTGGTAGTGATGAACATCAGAAATTCTATCGCATTTTGATGCTTCCTCAGTACCTATCATTGGCTACGTATGGTTTAATTTCTGTAGCAATGGTTGGTATAGTGATTTCAACGCAATACATGTCTGTAGGAGGGAATGTGGGTTTAGGTCTCTTACCTATTGCGACAGCCTTGGCTTTGTTACAATTTAAATCTTTTGTAGGGCTACTTGTCCGCTTAGGCGTGTATTCTGGTAGTGCATATCGAGTCGCGAATCTTATCCGTAGCCAGTCACCAAACCGGGAACAGAAGTGAGGCTGCCATCAGAGTTAATGGCTCTTATAAAAAGAATAGAGAGGTCCTCTGCCTGTTGTAACTTTAGTTATATGGGGGTTGATTGCTGGCCGGTCTTACGTAATACCTATATGTCTTTGGTTTCTCATGGGAAACCTCAGCGAAACGGGGCCGCTACTCCTGTTTTATCTGTGCTGTCAGCATTCAATCAATTGGTTAAATTATATTTTAGCTCCGGAAAGACACACTCTATCGTGTTAACAGATTATAAATATCAAGCTCGTTTGAACGGGGTGAGTTATTTTAAAGATGCTAGTGTAATTAAAGAGTTATTGACCTCGAGCGGTGATCAATGCCAGATCCTAACTCAAAGTGTACCTAGAAAGAAAGACGGGTGTAAGCAGTCAAATTCAATCTTTTTTTTAACAGCATTATCTGTAGTCATCTCTCGAATGTTGATGATGTTGGATTTCCGTAAAGTGATTGGCGTGTATTTGGCTAACTTTTTTGATAATGAGGAGTTAGGGTGCACCGGTAGTAGTAAGTCTGTTGATATGCGGCGGGTAGAACAAAATATTTACTTTGTCATCGTGGCTAGTTTTCTATTTCGGGTGTTACTAAAAAAGATAAAGCCAAAAAAATGTTTTATTATTTGCTACTATTCGAGCCTTGGAATGGCCCTTTGTGTTGCATGCCGTAGGTTGGGTGTTGAGACGGTAGATATACAGCACGGTGTATCTGGCTTAAACATGAGAGCGTATGGGCAATGGGGTGGTTTTCCAAAAAGAGCTATTAATTTTAACACGTTACCGCAGACTTTTTATTGTTGGGCTCAGTCGGATGTTCTTGCAATAAACTCATGGGCTGATGAAGGTGAGTACCATCAGGCGGTACTGACAGGAAGTATTTGGCGGCAATATACCGTTGAGTATCCGCCCGAAAAAATACTGACTGAGGTGCAGCTTGAAAAAGAGGTTAGGGACTATAGAAAGGTGGTGCTTTTTAGTGCGAGAAGTACTGAACTCCCTGCTTTGATAATGCAATTGATGGTTGAGGCACCTAGAGATTATTTTTTTATACTTCGCCTGCACCCTGATGTAGTGGATGGCGATATATGTGTTTTGGACGAAAAATTGAGATTAATGAAAGCCGGTTTTTCTTTAACTAAATCGACAATTTCATCAATTTATGCAGATCTTCAATTAGCAGATATTCACATAACAGAGTGGTCAGCTGTTGTTTATGATGCATATTTTGAAAAATTACCATCAATAGTGATTTCTGATGTCGGTAAGGATTATTTTGAGGCACTAATTGAGTCGAATGATGTTAGCTATTGCAATGAAGTAAGTTGTATTGTGAGTGAAGTAGAGGGGCAGCCTAACCGAGTAAAGGTAGGTGATAGTGAGGGTGCTCGAACACTAGAGCAACTATATCAGATTTTTAAATAACTATTTTAGAGTGCTAAAGTTTCACTTATATAGTCAGCCCCCTCTAACACCATCTCTTCAATTTGATTAGCGCCATCATTTTGAGGGAAAATGAACTTAACTTTGTCTGAAAAAATATACCGGTCATGATGAACTGCCCATGTTTTCATAATGTTTGATGGTGAGAACACAACGGTATTAATTCCTACGGCTGCTGAGAAGTCCATTAAATTATTTGCGGGAACGATTGAGAAATCGAGTATTGACATGATAGCAAGCAGGTTGTCAAAATCATTAAAAAGGTCAATTTCAGGGTTTATTAGCTTGATACCAAATTCGTTACGATAATGATTTATTTCTGTATCTGAAAGGGATGCGTTTAGGTTAATGAATACACAGTTAGGCAGGTTGAAGATACCCCCCCAGAATTCCATACCAATCATATGCATATCACGAATTCTGGACCTTAGTGTTGAATTCGCAGAAATGCCGATTAATTTTTGACTGCTTCCAAACTGAGCTCGCCAATAGTTTTTGAGTGAATCATCGGTTTTTAGCCAACCCCTACATCGGCCTTGCTGGGTCAGATCTCTTTTATATAACCCTTCGTAATCAATAGTAAAGAAATCTGACCCTTTAGTTTTCTGGAAAGACTGGTTGTCTAAGAAATCCCTTAACCCATAGTTTATGGAGTTAAAGTTACTAACGTTTGAATATTGGAGGTATCGAGGGGTTTTTGGTATGAATTTAATAAATGAAAAAGTTCTTTGTAGAATGGTAAAAAGCCTTTCGTCACAAATAACTATATAGTCCCCTTTTTCTTTATATAGTTCTGGATAAAATAAAGAATTAAATGCTTCTCCACAGATATCTTTTTCAGGGGTTAATACTTCTTTTTTTTTGGCTGTTAGTAATGATCTTTTATATGGGTAAAATCTCATGAAGGTGTTTTTTATCGTTTGACCTCGGTAATTCATGGCCTCCATGATTTTATTTTGACCAAATGCCATGTAGATTTTCCAGCTGGTTTCTGTCGTGTCGAAGGATACGTCTTTATTAAGCTGTTGAAGTTTAGTCTTTTCGCCACTCCGGTAATATGCCGCTGCAACCATAGTAATGGATCTTGAGAAGGCAACTCCAGAATTCTTAAGTGGTTTAGATAATAACTGGTCCCGAATGTTATCTATATACCTGATCTCTTGATGTCCTAGTGCAGCGAGTATTAGAAAATTGGCTAAAGGGTAATCAAAATCTTTTTTAAGAAATGTGATAATTGAGTCCCAGTCTGGAGTTATATCATCTGTGTGGAGTGTGTACTCACAATCCATAAAATATTTCGATTTGTTGGGGAAGTGAGATAGTTCTCCAAGTTGATAAAGCTTCATGAGCTTCTTGTTGTCGACCAGCCTTTCGGCCTGTAGTGCTCTTAATGTGTATCTTATTATTTTAAGTTCACTTTTCTCCATTGCTAACAGGGCGAGTAAGATATTAAAAGATTTTTTATACCTCCGTTGTAAGCGAAAAACTTGGGAAAGTTTATAGAGTAGGGGCGCGTCATTTCTTTTATATGCACTTTTTTCGAGGATATCAAAAAAAGTATGTGTGAGGCTGATGTGGTTGATAAAGAATGTATTGATAATCCGAGATTGTAGCAGGCTTAAACGTAGGTCCTTACTAAGTACCAGCCTACGAAGCGGCTTAGTAAGGCTTAGTATACGAGTTGTCAATATAATGTTTTTAAGAGCAGCTCTCATGGTTCTATTTTTAAGAAGGTTGGATTTAAGTTTGGCCAAGGCGATGCTTTTCATTTATAACCAGCCATTTTTTCATAGATAGGGCTGAGCTTTAATTGGTCAGTCACCGAGCACATTAACTCATCATTCCCCTCTAAGAAATTTTTGCATTGCAAATGTAAGCCGGGCTTTAGAGACTTTTCTATTTCATCATTAATTTCTACTTTTGTGATGGAAATCGAGCCAATTTCCTGCAGGTGAAGTTCTTCAAATGGGCGAAATATGTAACGACGTTTGGGGCTTATAACATCAAGTGACCAGCGCCCCGGGCCTTCCCAGTTACCACTGTAGGAAAATAGTGCGCCTTTATCGGTCACTCCTGCGCCAGCAAAATTTGAAGATGATGGGTGCCAATTGAGCGCCCCATTATTAAACGCACACATTTCTACCGGTATTCCACCTAAAAAGAAGGCTGTATCAATAACATGAGACGTGTTAGCTAAAAACCAGCTGTGCATGGTTTTTGAGTCTTTTTTATGGTTTTGGATAACGTGGCTCCACTCGGTGATTTCAAAATTAAATGATGTAACCCCTCCATCGGCTTGAATCATTTCTCTAGCCGTTAATACGGATGCAAAGTGACGCCGGTTATAGGCAATTATTACTTGGCTGTCAGTCTTTTTAGCACGGTTTGCAACGTGCTGAATTTCGTTGCTATTGATGCCTCCCGGCTTTTCAAGCAAAATCCTTTTTACACCATAATCAATAAGCATGAGTGCTGTATTTGCTAATTGCTCCACCCCTGTGCAAACAATGGCTGCTTCAGGGAGCTTCGGTTTTGTGCTAAGAAATTCTTCAAGCCCACCAGTGACAACTGATTTTCCGCTAGAAGCTTTAAATTTATCTGCGCTTGCTTGTGAACGGCCGATGACTACTATCTCCTTACCTAGAGTATTTAGAACATCAAGATAGTCTATAGCCATTGGGCCTGCACCGATTAGCCAGATCATATTGTCTCCATTTTTAGCCGTTATGTGTTGTTGTGCTTTAGCGATTAAGCTTGTTGTTTTACAGGGTGAAACCATCATCAATGATAATGTTTTGTCCATTTAAAAATTGTGATGCATCCGATAGTAGGAACAGCAGTGCCCCAGTCATGTCCTCTTTGTCTAACATCCCCTTGCTTAAACAAAAACTATTGTAAGCTTTAACAAACCTCGGGTTTTGATTGTCTAAAATTCCTCCAGGGCTTAAGGTGTTGACGCGAATGCCGGTTCCCTGGAGGTATTTGCTCATGTATTTTGTGAGATGAATTAACCCCGATTTGATGGCTGCATATTCAACGGGCATGGTTATTTCAGTATCGTCATATACTTCAAACTTTGGGGCAATAACACCATAAATTGAAGAGATATTGATTATATTTCCTGCCTTCCTTTTTTTGAAATAACGGGAAAATTGCTGGGATGTAAGGAAATAGCCCCCTAAGTTCATACCTAGGTTTTCACAGAAATCATTATATTCAACGTCAAAAAAAACCTTTCCATAATTTTGATTACGTGGGTAGGCATTATTGACAAGTGCATCAATAAATCCTAAATTTTTAATGAGCGTTTTTATTGCTAAATCAATAGAGGATTTTGAGGTGATATTCATTTCAACAGCTTCAATTTTAGCATTAGGAAACGTTTGTTGTAATTCTTCCTTGGCTTTTTGAGCAATACTAATATCATATTCGGCAATAACGGCAGTTGCGCCGGCTTGGCAAATGCTCTTAACAAAAGTTTGCCCTAATAACCCAGCTCCTCCTGTAACAACAATGTTTTTTCCATTGAGATTAAATGGTGATTTCATCAAGATTTACTACTCTATTTTCAGATTGTGAAAGATTACCCGCAATTAAGGTTTTCATAATATTTAAGGTGAGATCGGCCGGTATTGGTGGCTTGCCAGTGATGATCATATTGCGAAAGTTTGATAATGTTCGTTTGAATGCGGAAAAATTATCCTCTACTTCATAACTGCCCTTTGTGGAAGCGTAATAACTTGTAATATTAAATGTTTTGGCGGTTAGGCCAAGGCAACTTAATGTGATAACCGACCCGTCTGTACAGTTAAGGATGGTTGACCTGGTTTTTTTGCCTGCGGAGTATACGGATTCAACATTAAAAGGAACGGCACTAAAAATGCCATCTAATAGGTGAACGCCGTAACGCTCCCAGTCGATTAGAATATTGCCATTAATGAAGGTCGGAGTCTCTCGTGAGCAGCTCTCTCTGAATAGATCAAGCTCTATCGCGTAGCGCAGCGCAGCGCAAGACATTAGCAGTCCGTTTACTAGGTAAGGCTTAAACTGACGCAATTCTTCAGTGTCAAGAGATAGCGGCTTGTCTATAAATACGGGTTTTCCAGCCTTTAAAAAGGGCAGGGCTAGAGGTAAGTGGCTTTGCCAGTCATCCCTTGCGATGATGACGGCATCGACTTGATTTAACATCTCTTCTGGGTTGTAGCAGATAATGGGTATCTTGCATGCTTCTGAAATGGTTTTAGAAAGTTTTGGGTCTTGAGTCCAGACGCAGCAAATATTCAGGTCTGGAATGCCGAAGTCAGAGGGGTCTTTACGTTCGAGGTAGCTGTATATGCCATCCCACCCGGCTGTTTTAAAGCGTTCAACATCGTAACCATTTGTTATGGCAGAAAAAGAAAATGGGTGTCCATTCCCTTCGCTAAAACCAATGATACCTACCCGTATTACCATGTAGCCCAGCCGCCATCAACGCATATGTTTTGCCCTGTCATATAGCTAGATGCATCAGTACAAAGAAGAGCAACGGCCCCTTTTATTTCATGGCTTTTTCCGAGGCGGCCCATTGGATTTTTATTACAGAGGCGCTCTTTAAATTCTGGATACTGATCAATAACATCCTCAAAAGGAAAGGGTCCCGGGCTGATGCAGTTTGTTCGAATGCCATAAGGGGCAAGGAAGCTACCTAAGTATTTTGTAAGCTGGATTATTCCAGCTTTGGCTGCACCATAACTCGGTGGGTTAGCTTGAGGTACTCCTTCGTAAAGACGGTAGTCGGGGGCAACATGCCCATACATGGAGCCAATGTTTAATATAACGCCTTGTTTCTTTTTTAGGATATTGGTAGAGGCTTTAATCAGCCGATAGACACCATTTAGGCAAATCTCTATATCATAATCCCAGTCTTCATCATTGATTGTATCCCAATCGTTTTTTCGCCCAGACCATGCGCAAGTAACCAGAATATCAAAGCCACCAAGATCTTCATCTATATGGTTAATACATTGTTTGATTGAGGAGGGACTACCAATGTCAAGCGTGTAACTGTGGAAACTCCCATTGGGAAACTCTTTTTTGAGCTCCTTAGCCTTTTCTTGGCATGTTTCAAGGCTTCGGCTTGCGATAATAACATCGGCCCCTAGCTCAGCGAGAGTGTCAGATATCTGGCCGCCCAGAAGCCCTGAACCACCGGTTACAAGTGCTCGTTTACCTTTTAATGACATTAGTTCAGATATTAGTTTCATTGTTTTTCTCATATAAATATTCAGCAAGTTCGAAATCTTCAATAGTGTCTATGTCGACCGATAGTTGCTCGGTAATAACCGATGCCGTTTTACCAAAAAAAACACTTTTTGATTCTGACTTGAGCCAGTTAGTAATGTGGAATGCGTAGACCAGTCCATTGAGGAAATATGCCCCTTGTTGTTGTTGGCGAGGAAGCCATGGATTGGCCTCACTTAGAAAGGGCGACGCGACATTTTCTTCAATGTTCCATAAGCGAGTAGGTGGTGGGTCAGCGTGTGAAAATGTGGCAATGCTATCAATTTCTTGGGTGGTGATTTGTTCAATACATTGGTCAACTAGTTCAACCGTCCTTAGTGGGGAAGTAGCTTCAAGCAGCACTAATGTATCAAATTTTTCTTCAATGCGACACATTAGGTCTTTAATTGCATCGGCAACTAAAGCAGTATCGGTGGAAAGGTGTGGCGGTCGCGTAAATGGTTTGGCATTATATTCAGTGGCGATGCGCGCAATTTTTTCGCAATCAGTGGAAACTACTATTTTATCGATATATTTCGACTGTTTTGCGAGATCAATAGTATGAGCTAATAACGGCTTTCCACAAAAAAGCCGAATGTTTTTCCCTGGTAACCCTTTGCTCCCCCCCCTTGCTGGAATAAGAGCAAGTACCTTTTTTCCTTTTATCACTCTGAGTTTTATCCTTGCTAGGTAAGATCGTGTAAGGTTACCATACTAACGTTTTCAACACTCTTGCAATCACCGTTAAGGTGAAAGCCCTAAGCAAATACAAATGAAACGACTTTTTGACTTTATAATTTCATTAACAATATTGATATTAATAAGCCCTGTGGCATTAATGGTAGTTTTTTTGGTTTGTTTTAACTTAGGCTATCCTGTTTTTTTCACACAAAAAAGGCCTGGGTTAAATGGGCGGCTATTTACTATTTTCAAGTTCAGATCGATGTTAAACCCTTCCCCTGATGGTTTGTTATATCGAGGTGATGCTGGGCGCATGACGCGATTCGGGTGGTTTTTACGTAGTAGTAGCTTCGATGAAATTCCGCAGTTATGGAATGTGGTCCGGGGTGATATGAGTTTGGTTGGGCCTCGACCATTGTTGATGGAATATTTGCCTTTATATAATGAAAGACAGAGGAAAAGGCATAATGTTCGTCCCGGTATAACAGGTTGGGCGCAGGTTAATGGGCGTAATAATTTGAGCTGGCAGACTAAGTTTGAATTTGATATTTGGTATGTAGATAATCAAACGTTTTTTTTAGATGTAAAGATCCTGTTGTTGACGATTAAAAAAGTTTTTCGAAAGGAGAATATTAACTCAGGTGAGCATGTTACATCTGAGCCTTTTATGGGGAATGATAAGTAGTATTAGCAATAAGCAGCACCCCATTTTTTTATGTGTTAGCTAGGAATAGTTAAATACTCAATCCATTATGTTTACTAAAAATAAAATGAAAAAGACGTTAGGGATTTCCGCTTATTACCATGATAGTGCAGCAGCGTTAGTGGTGGGAGGTGAAGTAATTGCAGCAGCTCAAGAGGAGCGTTTTACACGTAAAAAACATGATCCTAGCTTCCCTTTGAAAGCAATAGAGTACTGTTTGCAAGAAGCTGGCTTGGGATTAACGGAGGTTGATTATATTGTCTTTTATGATAAGCCGCTAATTAAGTTTGAGCGTTTGCTTGAAACGTATTTGTCTTTTGCTCCTAGAGGCTTAGTTTCATTTATAGCGGCCATGCCGGTGTGGTTAAAGGAAAAACTGTATTTAAAAGCAACGTTAAAAAAAGAGCTTTCAAGGCTAGGGAAGTGTAAGGAAAAGCACTTGCCACAATTGCTGTTTTCAGAACACCATTATTCGCATGCGGCATCTGCCTTTTTTCCTAGCCCTTACGAAAAAGCGGCAGTTTTATGTTTGGATGGGGTCGGAGAATGGGCTACCACTAGTGCTTGGCTGGGTGACGGAGCAAAGTTAGAGCCTTTGTGGGAAATTGACTTTCCTCATTCGTTGGGGCTTTTGTATTCGGCCTTTACTTACTTCACAGGGTTCAAGGTGAATTCAGGTGAATATAAGCTTATGGGGTTGGCTCCATATGGTGAACCTAAATATGTCGACTTAATTTTTGATAATTTATTAGATTTAAAAGAGGATGGTAGTTTTCGGTTGAATATGCGGTATTTTGATTACTGTACGGGTTTGACTATGACAAATAAACGCTTTGCGGCTCTATTTGGTCGACCTGCTCGCAAGCCAGAGTCACCCTTAACTCAGCAAGAAATGGATATTGCTGCCTCTATTCAAGTCGTAACGGAACAAGTGGTTCAGCGCTTGGCGAACACGCTTTTTAAGGAAACAGGAGTGGATTATTTATGCCTCGCTGGAGGGGTTGCTTTAAACTGCGTATCTAATGGTAAGTTGTTACGCAACGGGCCATTTAAGGATATCTGGGTGCAGCCTGCCGCGGGTGATGCCGGAGGGGCTATTGGTGCAGCACTTATTGGCTGGCACGACTTTTGTAACGAGCCTAGAGTCACCGTTAAGCCGGATGCAATGAAAGGTTCCTACTTAGGGCCTCAGTTTGGTGCGGAGGAGATTAGCTCACAATTAAATAGCTTTGGTGCTGATTATGAACAATTAACCGATGAGGTGCTGCTGCCTAAGCTTGCAGATCTTCTTGCGAATGAAAATGTAGTGGGGTGGAGTCAGGGTCGAATGGAGTTTGGGCCTCGTGCTCTAGGAGGGAGGTCTATTATTGGCGACCCACGTAGCACTAAAATGCAATCTATTTTGAATTTAAAGATAAAGTACAGGGAATCCTTTAGGCCATTTGCCCCTTCTGTCCTTGCCGAAAAGGTAGGTGATTACTTTGATTTAAAGGATGGGGCATTTAGTCCTTATATGTTAATTGTTGCGCCCATTAAGGATAGCTTGCAGGTTCCGATGACAACAACTCAGCAAGAACTTTTTGGGATTGATAGGCTTAAAATAAATAGGTCGGAGTTGCCTTCTATCACACATGTTGATTACTCAGCAAGAATTCAAACTGTGCACCAAGAGACAAACCCTCGATATTATAAATTGATAAAAGAGTTTGAGAAAAAAACGGGGTGTGCGGTTTTAATAAACACGTCATTTAATGTTCGAGGTGAACCCATTGTTTGTACGCCTGAAGATGCATACCGTTGTTTTATGAGGACAGATATGGATTATTTGGTTCTTGATGGGTTTTTGCTGGATAAGAGGAAACAGCCAGCCTGGAAGGGTGGCGAGTCGTGGAAAAATGAGTTTGAACTGGATTAAAAAGGAGGGGTGGTGAGCAAAGAGGAGGAACAAAATAAGTTACGCGAGTTTGGGTTTATATTAGCAATCGCGACAGTGTTGTTGTTTGGATTTATCATACCCTATTGGGGTGATGGACCAATAAATTTGAGGGGGGTAGCTGTGGGATTCGCTTTTTTGCTAGTTGCTTTAACGTTGCCAATTTTACTGAGGCCGATCTATATTGTTTGGATGAAAATAGGTTTGGTGCTCGGTTGGGTTAATACACGTATAATACTGAGCGTGGTTTACTTTGTTTTTTTTATGCCGCTAGGCCTTATTATGTGGTTGTTTGGGAAAGACCCTATGGCCCGATGTTTAAATAAAAGTCAATGTTCTTACCGTAAAGAAGTGATGAAAAAGACTAAGAGCTTGGAGAAGCCGTATTGATGATTGATTTATTAAAAGATTTATGGGGATATATGGTCGAACGTAAGAAGTTTTGGTTAGCCCCTGTTATTATCGTTTTGTTGCTTGTTGGGACACTGTTAGTATTCACCGAAGGCTCTGTTATGGCGCCGTTTATTTATACTTTGTTTTAGACTGCCTTTTGGATAAGGCTCCTAATATCTTATGGGAAAAATATTTTTAGTAAATGCCTTTCTTCTGATAGTGATTTTATTTTTGACTGAAATAGTCATGGGTGAGTGGTTTGAAACCAAGTATATCTCAAACTGTTTTACCGAGGAATATCATCATGAATACTGTGCGGAATGGGAAGGGAACAATACTCTTTCGTCTCAAGACGGGGGTGATGTTGTACCCATTTATGTTAATAAGGATGGCATTAGAGTTCGCTCAGAAAGTGAAGTGCAGTCGAGCTATGATGTAACTAACTATGATGTGATCAATATTGGCGATTCTTTTATGCAGGCAGATGAAGTTGTTTATGATGAAATGCTTGCCAGTGTTATGAATGATCGATCTGATTTGAAGGTGCTTCAAGTCGGTTATAGCAGTTGGGCGCCAATTCAAATGTATAATTGGGTTATTGCTCAGTCTATTAAGGCGGGTAGCACGGTTAATTTATTTACAATGGTTAATGACTACATTCCCTCTTATCGAAGCTCAAATTATGGCTACCATAAAATAGCTCTTAGAAATGCAGATGGTTCTTTTTACTTTAGTCAGTATAAAGGCAATAAGAATGAACTGAAATTGCGTGTTGTTGGTTGGCGTGAGCGATCTTTTTTCTTTAGTCGATTTGACAGGTTAATTAAAACGAAGAAACGAGTGGCAAAGCTCGAAAAAGCATTCTTAAAGTATAGTGCGTTAGTGGGAGACTCTTTTCAATTGTTGGGTACAAACTGTAAAAGATTAGCTGAGTGGACAAGCGTTACACCGTTAACGTATGACTACTTGAGCTTTTCTTTTGATAGTACGTGCTGGACAAAAGAGCAGGTGGCTGCAGTGGACAATGCGATCACGGATATTGACAGAATATATGCTCACTTGAAAAAAGAGGGTGTAAGGTTAAATGTCTTTGTTATTCCGCCAGGGTGGTCTTTTGCTGGAGAGAATATGGTTGGTAAGGGGAGTGCTGCTTATAAGATTGCTCCGGAAACAGTTATAACGACACGTGGACTTATGAGGTATGTTTCTACCCATACAAAAGCTAGGGTCATAGACCTTGAGCCTGTAATAGATGGGTTTAAGATTAAATCGGAAAATAAAATGTACCTCCGTTGGGATGGGCATTGGACAGCTGAAATGCAGGAGCAATTAGCTGAATGGATGATTGATCGGAATCTAAAGCTACAATCAGAAGATATGTACTAGGAATATTACTTTTATGGTATTAAATGAAGGTGTTCAATGGTTGTTAAATAATGAGTAAAAGCCACTTACGGTTATGAGCATTGAGCAGAAAAAACATAGGGTTTTTCATATAGCAAATAATTATATTTCATCAAAGGTTCATGGGAATTTAGTGGCTGCATTGTCTCAATATGGCAGGGTGGCTCAGGAAGTTT
>Ga0105358_10001093_pt1 | contig 14276 bp, 12 predicted proteins | sample GOMGulsemesocosm_5_FD_83509 | JGI IMG/M metagenome (GOLD analysis project Ga0105358, IMG submission 83509) | Methane-oxidizing microbial communities from mesocosms in the Gulf of Mexico - GOM15C Gulf of Mexico | ecosystem: Environmental > Aquatic > Marine > Cold seeps | place: Gulf of Mexico... | reverse complement strand
TTATCAGAAAAGTCTAATTTCAGTTTTGCTTTCCAATCATCAACAAACTTAGTTTTAAAGCTTAAACGTGCACGGCGAATTTCAGATAAAGACTGTGATTCATCACCATCTTCGGTAAAACCCGATTCAAAGCTGTCATGATCTAGCATTAAATCGCCAGATATCTTAATATCTTTTGCCCAAATACTCGCACTTAACAATGAACAAGCTAATGCAGTAAAGGTAACGGCTTTTTTGCCTGAGCTTAACTTAATCATGGCATCACCTTTACGTCGTTATTGTGTTCACTAGCGTATTGATTCATACAATCATTTTGGGGGATAAAACTAATGCTAAGTTGCGCGGTATCACGCAAAAAATCAATATGCTCAATCGTGACCATTTCCACTTGTAAGCCAGTTCTTTCTCTTAAATCATCAATTAACTTACTTCGATTGGCAGGGGTGATATTTTCGATACGCTCATAACAAATACTCTGCACCTGATAACGTATACCAAAAACACTTGAATCAATAATAAAAGCAAGTAAACAAACAACACCATTAAGTAGTATCAAATCGACTAGACTCATTTGCCCTATCGAGGTTAATAAAGCAATGGCGGTTACTAAAAAGAGATAAGTCATTTCTTTAATAGAGATTGACTCTGTGCGATACCTAAGCATAGTAAAAACGGCAAAAAGACCAAAGGAAAATTCCATCGACATATCAACGCCATGCAACAGATAAGTGATGATAAAAATACCAACACCAAATAAAATAAATGAACCAGTAATAGTTGCATTTTTACTGACACGAAAATAACAGCCATAACACAGCAATATTAAAGAAAATAAGTTCATTACAAAACGGGAAATAAAGGCAATATCTAATTCAGTCATATTAATTACTCTTAAAAAATGAAACGGGTTGGGCTTGATTAAATTTTTCTAGTTGCGATAAAACCGCTTTAAAACGGTTGGTCTTTATTGATGAGTTATACAAAAGTGCACAGCCAATGCAGTACTTACTAAAAGCAGTAGGAAAAATGTTATTGGCACTCATTAATTGATAAAAAGGTGAACGTTTGGATTTTTTAGCTTGCTTAAGTTCGGCGATAAAAAATCCTGGCAAACTTACTTTTTTATTTCCTCTTCTGTTTTGATACCAAAGATTAAAATCCAATGTTAGCCGCTCAGCTTGTGCTTCATTAGCAAGGGCAATTCGTTGGTATCCGCTTTGCTGGCTAATATCTAAGTTATTGGTTGAGCTATTCATTTGCTCATTAATAAATTGTGTGCAAGTGACGTACTCCCCTGCACTTTCTGACAGTTTTATACGTGTTTTAATGGTACGTTTTTTATTATTTTTAAGTTTAACTTCTAAAAATTCTGTATCTGTATCAAGATATCGTCTACGCCTTACTTTATAGCGATTTAATTTGCCATTATGGTGATTATGATAAAATTCCATATCGGGCGTATCAAAGTACTGATTGTGATAACTTGAAACCCTGTTGCCTTTTATTTCAAGAACACTATAAAAGCTAGTTAATTGCATAAGTAAATCAGGTAAAAACGAAATCGGTAATATAAATTTGCTATCAACCCTGTTCATCAAATTAGCGTTGTTAAGATCGGCTAAACCATGACCATTGAATTGATTTAATACTTTTATTAACGGTTGTTCCGTAATCGTTTGTGTCTGCTCTAATAAGTATATGTGCTCAAAAGCTGATGTTTTTATGAGCTTAGTATTTAGCGCATCATTAGCTAATTGTGATTGATTCAACATATTTGTCTCTTTGTATTAGTAAGTAAGTGACGATGCGGGGTAAATTGGCAAAATTGAGCTGTTCTCTTTTCTGCCAATCAATTTATCAATTGGATACTAACGAGGTGGTTGGCCACCACCAGTACAAAATCCGCTACCATTACCTGCGGTAGGTAAATTCCCCTGCAATTGCTTAATCATATTCGTGACGCGATAATCCATGAACTCGGTTAAGCCATAATAGCGGTCAACGGTTGAATGCAAATTTTGCTCAAACTGTGCATGGCTATAAAATCCGCTAGGATCATTAGCAACATGCTCACTAATCACCTCGGCGATATCAGCGATACGTGTACTAAATTCAGCACTTGATAAAGAGCCTTCAATTAACTGCCATATGTAGTCATGATAAATTGCCAAGTTTTCTTGGCTAGCAAATACATTTGCCACCATAGGCCTATCAGCAAGTGGACCTATAATTGGCTCATCAATATAGAGTTCTCTTACATCAACAGCATCACAGCCCATTGAAAATGAGCCAAATGCCTCATTAAAGTCCCACGGTAACAAGCCAAAAATGCCATCTTGTTCATAGATATAATAGTTATGTGCTAATGAACCGTGATAACTATCTAAGTTTGACAATGAAACACTTACCGACATATATCTAAGCAAGCTATCAACATCAATTACATCAATTGAGCCGTCATCCATTTTTTCAACAAAATTAATAAAGGCACCGTTATCAGAAGTTTCTTCATTGGTTTGTAAATTAATATCACTGTAACTAGTAATGTCATCACTTATCCATTGCAGATCACTACCAACGCCATCAGGCTTGTATAAATCTCCATTTGAGTTAGCAAAGTGTTTTTCTAAAAACTCACCGTCGATGGCTTCAACCATCAAATAAAAACCAAATAACTCACCGTTAACATAGAAATTGACATAAGCATGTTCAGGCGTTGATACGCCCATTTCATCAAGTAAGTCATAGGCAATAACTTCGCGCATGTAAGAGGGATCATTAAACGAGTTTTGCAAGGTGAATTTTTTCAAACCGAAGAACTTTTGACCATCAACATACTTATTAATATCAAGCTTAAAGCTGTATCTATCACTAGTTGAGCGAGCAACACTACTCAAACTTGAGCCGCCTTTAGTTCTTATTGCGACACTATCTAACGTCACTCCATTAAAGGTAATGCTTGTTTCATGGTATTCTTCGTCAAGTGGATTAGCTAAAATATCTAGCCAATTTTCAGTGCTGATATTAATTGATAACTCATGAACAACTTTAGGGTTAAAAGCCGTTGCTAATTCATTTTCGCTACCTTGAGTTGGTGTTAAAAAGTCTTTATCCCAACTATAACCGCTACTATTAGCGTCCGTTAAACCAGAGTTTAAGCCATAACTAAATCCTTCAGATACATCACTGTCATCCCAATCAATATAATCAAGAATTTCGTCATTTAACAACAAACTCAGCTCATCATTATTGCCTAATTTAAAAGGGACATAATATGCATTGGGATCGACATCCGTTGCGTAAATAACAATATATTCACCGGGAGTTAAAACCACATCAGGCAAATTAACAGGCGCAATATCATCACTTTCATCAATTACTTGATAACTAGCTAAAGAAATGTTTTCGCTCGAGTTGTTGTATAACTCAAACCAATCATTACCTCCATTAACATCATTTGCGACAACCTCACTAATGATCAGTGAACGACGCGAAGCAAGTTGATTATTAGCTTCAGCAGAAGGTATCAGCACTTGAGTTCCATCACTACCATCAGGAAAGCGACCGTAACTATAACCAATTAATGCTTGGCCTTTATTCCATGTTAACTGATCAATTAGATCCTTTCCTTGATACAAACTTACCTGATCACTTGCACCGAGTTTAAAGCTCACGCTATCTAAATCAGTAACCTCTTCTGTGGTGGCATAAATTCGGTAAAACTCTCCAGCAGCAAGTGTTATTTCAGGTAAATTGACTAATTCATCATTGTTGTCAGTCAGTGTGTAATCACCTAGATATATTGACGATGTTCCTGTGACATAAAGCTCAATCCAGTCATGACCTTCAGCACTATCCTTAGCAACAATTTCATTGATGCGTAGCGGTGCATTCTCATTGACTATTACATCGCGCACTACCGATTCAATCAATACAACGTCTTGATTAGCCTCACCGGGTGTAGGTGATAAACTTTGTGCACTGCCGGTACCATCAACAAATAAACCATAACTAGAGCCTTCTGGAGCATCGCCCTCAAGCCAGTCCAGTTCATGCACTTGCTCATCATTTTTAAATAAAGTAACCGCATCATCACTACCAAGTTTAAAGGTAACGTAATAACCATTTTCAGGAGGTGTGTCACCTTCATCAATCGCTTGAATAACAATAAATTCACCCGCAGCCAAAGAAACATCTGGCAGGGCTTGCGGTATATGATCACTGTTATCATCCACTAAGCTGTAATTTGCTAATGTTACAGTCCCCTCTACTGCATACAACTCAATCCAATCATTACCACCGTTGCTTGCGTCAGCAACAATTTCATTGATAACAAGCTGTGAAGTTGTTGGTGTTGTGTTATCACCATCGGAGTCTGGTGTGACATCAGTAGAATCACTTGAGCCTCCGCAACCAGTAATCACACAGCTAGTTACCAACAGTGCGCACAATAAAAGTGGGGGGTATTTCATAAATTCGTCTCAAATTTAAAATCAATGGAAAGGTTAATTTATAAAAAGACGGTGCAAACAATGTGCATAAAATAAGGAACATTTAATTACAGTACTCATTATTTAGTTACGATGTTGATTGTTTAATTACAATGAAAAAAGTCACTTCCTGTTAAAAAAATGACTCTCATAGGTAAAGCTTAAATGGACTTGATTTGCTGATAGTTCAAAGTATTAATACTTGAAATATTGTACAGCTCAACTGAAAAATTTAGTGCCGGTAACTATTTTTAGGCACTAGTATTTATAATTGACTCTCTATCTTCAATATCAAACTTGTCAAAGACTTGAGCTAATATTGACTGTTTGTCTTCATCACTTAGCGTACTTTCATTGGCTGTTGATAACTTCTCATCTAAAAGCTGTTTCAAATAGTCTACCATCGAGCCTATTTCCTCTGTGCTCTGTTTAGGTGGCGATGGCGGCATATCACCTCGGCCAGTTGCGTTTGCTAACTCACCAAGGGTTTTAGCATCAAAACCAAATTCAGACATGGCTTTTTCAAGCGCAATTCCAGGTTGAATACCCGCTTCAGAGAATGCTTCTACAATACTTATAGCATCCGCTTCATTAATATTTTCAGCATCAAATTCCGATAACGTTTCAGTAATCAATGATTGTTGTTGGTCTGTTAAACTTTGTTCTGTTCGTGACATTGGCGGCATTGACATGCCAGAGCTTATTGAATTAATCATGACGATTTCCCCTGCCGTCTTTAGGATGTGGTGGTATATGGTTATCAAATTCTTCTTGGCTAATAACGCCATTATTATCAGTATCGATACTGGTAAAAATGCTTTGGTGATCGCCATGGGGAAGTTCATGTGATGAAAATTCATCAAAATCAATATCGCCATCCGTATTAATATCTATTGACTCAAAACTAGGGCGTTGATGCTCCTGTCCTTTATTCTGTATGTTTTTTTTTGCATGTGCCAGACTAGATCCAACAATTAAAAGTGTGACTAGAATTATTAGTTTGCTATGAACACTCATAAAACCTCCTGCTGCTTTATATTTCAAATTTACTTTCAAACAAAGCGTAACAACAGAAGATGCAAACAATGTGCACAAATAAAGGAAGTTGAAAAGTGGGAGGGCTTATAAAACTAAATGATAACCTGTGCCATATACTGACGCTATCCAGTCTTTACCATCACTTATACCCGCAAGTTTCTTGCGTAATTTTTTTATATGGCTATCGATGGTTCGATTATTAACAATACGGTGATCTGAATACATATTTTCCATAAGCTGTTCACGGGTAAAAATACGTTCAGGTTTAGCAGCAAGAGGCTTCAACAATTGAAATTCTACTGATGTTAATTTCACTTCTTGGTGGTTAAAAGCCACAGTAAAACGATGCTCGTCAAGGTGTAAGTTATTAAGACTACTTGCCACGCCTTGAGCTCGTCGCATTACGGCTTTAACTCTGGCAACAACTTCCCGAAGGCTAAAAGGTTTGCAAATATAATCATCCGCACCTAGTTCTAGTCCTAATAACCTATCTATTTCATCAACTTTTGCGGTAACCATGAGAATAGGAACATTTGAAAACTGACGGATTTCTTTGCACAATTCAATGCCGTTTTTACCCGGTAACATAATATCGAGCAAAATAACGCTTGGCTCATGCTCTTTCACCCAACTAATAACTTCATCACCATGATGTATTAAGTGCACAAGGTAATCCGCATCTCGAAAGTAGTCAGCCAATAAATTAGCAAGCTTAACCTCATCTTCTACAATCAATATTGTTTTTGTCATAGTAACTCTCTAACAATTTTTATTTGGTTAGTTTGGTATAGACACTTAAGCTATTGGCAACTTAATCACAATAGCTAAACCGCCTAAACTCGCGTGCTCTGCTAAAATTTCACCTTGATGGGCAATGACAATATGGCGACAAATTGATAAACCTAAACCTGAGCCTCCTGTTTTTCGGTTTCGAGAATCTTCAACACGATATAAGTGTTCGAATAAGTTGTCTAAATGGCTATCATCAATGCCAACGCCATTATCTTCAAACCTCATCACAGCTAAAGGTTTAACTTTATCTTCTTCAACGTATAACGATATTTTAAGCTCAGTGCCATTTGAATACTTAATAACATTATTAATAATATTCTCAAACAGTTGATGTAGCCTAGTTTTATCAACATATGAACTAACCTTCTGTTTAGTAATATCCAAGCTAAGTTCTATTCCAGCATCAGACAAATAACTCCGATATTTAGTCAGTTCATTTTGCAATATAACGGTTAACTCTCCATGTTGTTTTTGATAACGCATACCGCCAATATCTGCCGAAGTCAGTTGCTGTAAATCATCAATAAGCCGTTTCAGATGTTTTAATTCATCGTTAGCAGAAGCAAGGTTACTCTTAGTCAGCGGCCTAATATCATCAAGCATAGCTTCAAGCTCGCCACTTAAAATTGCAATAGGTGTACGTAATTCATGAGATATGTTTGCTAACCAGCGCTTCCTATTGCTTTCATTCTCTGACAAAGTAAGTGCTAGTTCATTATAATCTCGACTCAACTCACCAAGTTCATCCTGTCGTTTTAAATGAATAGCTTGCTGATAGTCGCCTTGTGTTAGTTTATGTACACCACGAGTAATTAATTTAATAGGTTCAACCACATGTCGTGTAAGTGGTACAGTAACTAAAGCGACTAAACTCATACAAAGTAAGGCGATGAGCCACAAATATTTTTGTTGCTGTTCAATAAAATCTAACTCGTATCCTTGCGTCAGTTTATTTCGTTTAGAAACAGCCAAAAATCCAACAACTTTTTTGTTTACCAATATTCTAGTTTTACTGTACTCCAACCTTTTAAGCAGCTTACCTGCAATAAGGTTTTCATTGAAATCAAGCAAGGCATAATGTGCTTCACCCTCAGCAGAATTATGGGGTGGTGGAGGTCTGCCAAGCGGTAAATCACTTCTTGGTTTATGATGTTTTAATGGCGGGTGCTTTGGTGGTGGGCCACGAAAGTCATTTTGTGCTGAAGGTCTTGGTCTTCCTGAGAATTCGCTATCACTAAGCTGGTCTAAAATTAAGTGGCGAAATTTATCATTCTTATCATTCATTGCCTGCCAGTTATCGTTTTTTTCATATTCTTGAGCAAGTACTTTCACTAAAGGCGTAAGTGTTTCTATTTCCTTAGTATTAACATATTCGATCATGCCTTTGCCAATGCTCCACTGCATAAGCAAAACTAACAGCACTACCAATAACAGGCTAAAACAAAAAAATATCAAAAAAAATTTTTTTTGAATATTCATAAAAATAAATAACCTCAATACGATTCAAGCAAACACAGAGTTCTTATGGAATAATAACTAAGAAATGTGCAAAGATTGTGCATAAATAAAAAACAGTGCATTGAAAATGTAATATATTCGCATTGCGGGAGTTAATGAATATTATAGCTACAGTATGCTTAACCTAAAGCAAACTTTAATCTGTTTTGCTTTAGTGAACACGGTCACTCATATAGAATTAAATAACCAATATTTAATAAGGCATTAAGTTTCCCTTTCCGCTATAAAAAATTATTTTTAGAGCATATACCTGAGGCGCTAATAAGATGGTCCGTCTCCCCTAAACTACACATAGGGCAATTAAATGAGGAGAATCATCATGTCTACTATTAACATTCTTGGAATACTGTCGCAAGGTTATTTTGAACTCGACACTAGCCTGAGTACGACGATTTCGAGCATACGTGGTGAGTGCCAAGAAGCTGCAACAGCAATAGATATAAAATATTTTATAGTGAGTGGATGCTTATACCAATATTATCGCAATGATTTAAATAAACGGCAGGTGTACTATTACAATCCTGCTCGTTTCTTTATTGTTAAGCTATTCATTCAGCAGTCGACTTATCATCACTTTTATTCAGTTCATCCTTTGACGACAGATGTTGATCAACCCTTTAGTAGAACCATCCATAGTTAAAGGCTCATCAATATTAGACAGCTTAGTGAAAATATCACTACCTAACGCTTTGCCTAATTCCACCCCCCACTGATCAAATGAATTAATTTGCCAAATAACACCTTGCACAAAAACTTTATGCTCATACAGAGCAATAAGACTGCCTAAAGCCTTAGGCGTTAATTTAGACATTAATATTGTATTACTGGGTTTATTTCCTTTCATTACTTTGTGTGATGATAGGTAACTTATTTCATCTGTACTACATTTTGCCTTGGTCATCGCTGCTATAACCTGCTCTTCTGATTGGCCTTCCATTAGCGCTTGGCTTTGTCCCAAACAGTTTGCGATTAACATATCATGATGATTAGCAATCTCAGCATGAGAATTAAGCGGTAGGATAAAATCTACTGGTATAGGCGTTTTACTTTGATGAATTAACTGATGGAATGAATGTTGTCCATTAGTTCCTTCACTACCCCAAATAATTGGGCCAGTATCGTAATTAGTTTCTTTATTGTCTAACGTAACAGATTTGCCATTACTTTCCATATCCAGTTGTTGTATGTATGCCGGTAAGCCACGTAAATAATGATAATAAGGCAATAATACTTGTGACTGAGCACCATGAAAATTTCGATACCAAATACCCAACAATGCCATCATTACTGGCATATTGTCTTCAAAAGGTGTTTGTCTAAAATGTTCATCCATTTCATAAGCACCAGCTAAAAATTCTGAGTAGTTATCAAAACCAATGGCAATGGCAAGTGGTAACCCTATTGCTGACCAAATAGAGTATCGACCGCCAACCCAATCCCACATTGGGAAAATATTCTCTTCACTAATACCAAAGCTTTTAGCCGCTTCAATATTGGCTGATACACAGGCAAAATTATGCTGAACATCACTGACTTTAGCCTTTTTTAAGAACCATTCTTTTGCCGATTCAGTATTTCTTAAGGTTTCTTGGGTGGTTAATGTTTTTGATGAAGTGATCACCAAGGTTGTTTCGGGGTTTAAGGTCGACAATACATCCTTAATATGACAACCATCAACATTAGCGACGAAATGTACTTTAATATGTTGCTGACGGTACGGCTTTAACGCCTCAGACATAATTTTAGGGCCTAAAAAGGAGCCACCAATGCCAATTGCCACAACATCGGTAAAGGCTTTACCGCTATAACCTTTGCTAACACCCGTTGAGACATTATTAACAAACACCTTTATTTTTTCTAAGGTCGTTTTGACCAAAGGCATAATGTTTTCACCGTCAACATAAACCGGCTCATCAGAAAAATTACGCAAAGCGGTATGCAATACCGGACGATTTTCAGTGATATTAATTGGCGCTCCTGAAAACATTTTTTCTATTTTGTCATCCACACCACATTGTTTTGCTAAATCAACCAGTAACTTTTTAGTTTCTGGGATTAAATGATTCTTGGAGTAGTCTAATGTTAATCCTGATGCTGTGAGTGTAAATTTATCAAATCTACCCGAGTCCATACGAAATAAAGACTTTAAGTGTATGTTTTTCATATCTAAAAGATGGATTTGTAAGTTTTGCCATGCCAGTGAATTGGTTATCATCTTTGTTACGCCTTTATAGAATGTAAGTTGTGTCAATATTTGGTTTCATTTTTTGTTTAATACTAGGGTTAGTATCTTATAAAGCTAGTAACCTCTTAATTTATTGAGTACTTCATTATACGACGGTGGCTGACAGCCAATTTTTGATACGTTGATAGACGCAGCTAAAGAGCCAAATTTCAAGGCGTAAGCAAAGTTATCTTGTTCTGCCGCTGAAAAAAGCGCTTTATCACGCAATAACTGAGCAAGCATGGCTGAAAAGAAAGTATCACCAGCACCGACAGTATCGGCGAAAGGTTTAGCATTAAAAATATCTTGCTGTATATTTAATGTTTCGGTAATAAAATGAGCACCATCTTCACCTAAGGTAAGCACCACCATGCCATCAACCATGGTTTCAAGTATGCTTTGCACATGAAGTTCAGGCTCGCCACTTAAATCCATTAATAATAAATCCTCATCACTGACCTTAACAATGTCTGCTAAGGCAATAAATTCTTCGATAGCGGCAACATATTTTTTCTGATCACTTTCCACACCTTTACGTACGTTAACATCAATACTAATTTTAACACCACGAGCTTTCAGTTTTGTGATCACCGGAATTAATACTTCAAGCATCTCAGGTACTAAAGCAAGTGACCCCGTATGAAAAAGATCTAAATCTTGCGGTAAAGTTGCTAAAAGTTTATTGGCGCTGATATCTAAATCAGCAACAGCTTTGCGATACAGCCGGTAATCAGGGTTACCTTGCTCATCTTTATATACTAACGCCAAAGAAGTGGCTTTATCTGAACGGTTATTAGCAGGCAGGTTAATACCTTCTTCTTGCACTGAGGTGAAAATTTTCTCACCGAAGACATCCGTTGAAATAGGTGATAAATATGTACAATCAACGCCCTGCCGAGAAAAACTTCTGGCGACATTATAAGGAGAGCCCCCAATAAAAGGCCGATAATCGCCATTTTTTTGCTCAATCATGTCAAAAAGCGCTTCACCGAAAACAGCTACTTTATATGTCATTTTAATATCTCAACTTTATTCATTTACGTTTATTAACTTTTGTTTATTTACTTCAATCGATCTTAGTCGATACTTAACAGACGTTCTGCTGTGTATTCATTGGTTATCAAACCATTGATTAATTTTGATCTTAGCGCGCCTAATATCGAATAGACCTTTTCTTCACCAGCAGCAATGGCATAGACGGCTTTGTCAGAATTTGCTTTTAATGGTGCACTAGCAACTCTTTGGTTAACGGCGCAATCAAGCAAATTACCATTTTTATCAAAAACCCAACTAATGAGTTCTCCTACTGCGCCTTTTTTTTGTAACTCGGCTAATTCTTCTTCGGTGATAAAGCCATCTAAATGCAGCGGAGAGTTTGAGCCCAAATTGCCGACTCCAACAAAAGTAACATCTGCTTGCGCTGCTAATTTTAAATTGCTGGCAATATGATGCTGCGCTTGCAATAGCTCTTTTTCTTCCTTACTGCTCGGCAATACAGGCAAGGGCATAGGATAATGTTTAGCATTAATGTGCTCAGCCATACGCATAACAACATCATAAGATGAGGCAGAGCCATCTGAAGCCGTATTACCAAGCAAGGCGACAATTTTATGTTGCTCACAGTTCAATAAAGCCAATTCATCGACACAGGCCCGCAAAACCCTACCCGTGCCCATCGCCAGTATTTTTGGCTCAGTTGATTTTAAGTGCCGCTCTATTTCGCCAGCACCGGCTTGCGCCAGCCCTAAAGTAGATGACGGTTCAGCATCATCCCCCGGTACCACGATGCAAGTCTGTAAGCCAAAGCGATTTTTGAGCTTTACTTTAAGGTCCATGCATTTCGCTATGGGATGTTCAAGCCTGACTTTAATCAAACCTTCACTAACTGATAATGCCACCATGCGCTGCGCTGATTGACGGGATACATTGAGTTTTTTGGCTATTTCTTCTTGAGTCTTGCCGGCAACGTAATACAACCATCCAGCTCTTGCTGCATCGTCTAACTTTCTTATTTCTGAATTGGAGAGCTTTACCACGATTTACCTCTTGTTTTTATCTGATGAATTATTGCCAAGTTGTTCAGCTATAATTGAAGGAGCCTGCTCAATTAACTGTTGCCAGTGTTCTATGGTGTTAACACCATCTGTAAATTGGCTAGCTATATCTCTATTTTTCATGTGACTCGCCCCTGCGTATCTTATAACACGCATATTAGCAGCCTGTGCAGCTTGAACACCCGCTTGAGAATCTTCTATCACTAGACAGTTTTTCGGCGCTACGCCCATTTTTGCCGCAGCATGTAAAAACAAATCCGGTGCTGGTTTACCATGCTTTACTTCTGAAGAAGTAAAGACACAACCACTAAAATAGTCTGTAAGACTAGTATAATTGAGAGTATGTTTTACTTTCTCTGGGCTGCTGCTAGTGGCAACACAGGAGTTAACCTTAAGTTGACCGAGTAACCATTTTAAATCAATGGTTGGCTCTAGTTCCACGGCAAAAACTTCTATTAATGCTTGTCGATAGTTTTGGCGAAACTCATTGGTCAAGGTCACAGAAAAGTCTGCTAAAACTTTAGCTGTGACATGTTTAAAGTTATACCCTAAGAAATGCGCGTAATAATAATCATCTGACAGATTTACGCCAAGTTTTGCCAGCATATTAAGCAATACCCGTTTACTTAATGTTTCACTGTCTATCAATACACCATCACAATCAAAAATAATTAAATCTATGCTGTGTTGGCTGCTTGGCTGGCTGGGTAAATCGTCGGATTGAATCATGGGTTTTTCGCCTCTGAGGTGTTAGCCTTTACGTTTTAGCCTTTAACATCTAAATAATACTCTAAGGTAGATTGAGTATCTAGCTTCAACAGCATGTCTAGCCAAAAGGAAAAGTGCTTAGTAAAGACCTTGTTATCGCTGAGTATCCCAAATATATCATTCATTTGCAAAAAGATTGATGGGTCTTTTTTAGCTAATTTCGCTTGATTTATTAACCTGTTAGCCTGTGGATCATCTAGCTTCAATTCACTACGAGTAACCGCGCTATTTTCGGCACTGCTTTGGTAACAGAGGCAGCACCATAAGGCAACAACAAGAGCAAGCCCTTTGCAGTCTCTACCTTGCTCTAAATTGGCTGAAATAATAGGTAAAATAAATTTAGGTAAACGATTTGACGCATCTTGGCAAAGTCGTGGCACCGTATCACGTACTTCAGGGTTAGAAAAACGAGATTCAATTATCGAAAAGTATTCGTCGAAATCAACACCTGGCACGGCTGGCAGTGTCGGAATTATTTCTTCGCTAACCAGTTTTTTAAGGTACTTTCGTATTAAAGGGCTTGCCATGACATCATGAACAAAATTAATGCCTAATAAAGCTGCCGGGTAAGCAATTGCCGCATGGCCGCCGTTTAGAATACGCAACTTCATTAACTCAAAGGGCGCTACGTCTTCAACAAACTCTGCTCCTACTTGTTCTAACGGTGGGCGACCGTTAACAAAGTTGTCTTCTAATACCCATTGCCTGAAAGGTTCACAAAAAACAGGCGCTTGGTCTTCAATGCCAAACAATGATGTTAAGCGCTGACGTTCCTGATCTGACGTGACTGGAGTAATACAGTCAACCATAGAGTTAGGAAAGCTAACGTTATCTTTGATCCAACGAGCTAAGTCGCTATCAATGACATTGGCCATTTCTAGCACCACACGTTTGGTAACATCACCATTATGGGGAATGTTATCACAAGACAATACAGTAAAAGGTGCAGTATCTTGGGCGCGACGACGTTTAAGCGCACTAATAATCAAGCCAAAAACAGTAGCAGGTTGTTCGATATTGGCAATGTCACTTTGAATTTCTTCATGAGCTAGATTAAAAGCACCGGTTTTATCATCCATAAAATAACCACCTTCAGTGATGGTTAACGAGACAATGCGAATGTTACTTTCACTTAGCGCTGAAATTAAGGTTTCGGCATCATTTTCAATGAAATCAATCATCGCTGCGCTAACCTGAGCGGTAAGGTTGTTATCATCTAATTCAACTACGGTTGTTAACCAGTCTTGTTGTTGCAGTTTATTTCGCATCACCACATCGTATGACTTAATACCGGCACCACGTATCGCCCAGTTATGGGCAAGTCCAGCATTAAATAACTTATGCATATACATGGCTTGATGAGCACGATGAAAATTACCTACGCCTATATGA
>Ga0105358_10001092_pt1 | contig 14278 bp, 13 predicted proteins | sample GOMGulsemesocosm_5_FD_83509 | JGI IMG/M metagenome (GOLD analysis project Ga0105358, IMG submission 83509) | Methane-oxidizing microbial communities from mesocosms in the Gulf of Mexico - GOM15C Gulf of Mexico | ecosystem: Environmental > Aquatic > Marine > Cold seeps | place: Gulf of Mexico... | reverse complement strand
GGTGGTTTTCAAGTGTTTAGCTTAGGTAAAATGCGCAAAATCACTGAAGAAGGTGTCTGCTTTAGTTCACCAGTCAATGGTGAAAAAATCATGCTGACACCTGAGCGTTCTATGGAAGTACAGCGGAAACTAGGCTCAGATGTTGTGATGATTTTTGATGAGTGTACGCCACATCCAGCAACACATAAAGAGTCACAAGATTCCATGGAATTATCACTTCGTTGGGCCCAGCGCTCCAAAGATGCTCATGGCGATAACCCTTCTGCATTATTTGGTATAGTGCAAGGAGGCATGTATGAAGACTTACGTGAAGTGTCTGTAAATGGATTGAAAGCGATTGATTTTGATGGTTATGCTATTGGTGGTTTATCAGTAGGTGAACCAAAAGAAGATATGATTCGCATTTTAGATCATACTGCCCCCTTGATTCCAGAAAATAAGCCCCGATACTTGATGGGAGTTGGCAAACCAGAAGATTTAGTTGAAGGGGTACGTCGCGGTATTGATATGTTTGATTGTGTTATGCCAACCCGTAACGCTAGAAATGGCCACTTATTCGTTAATACTGGAGTTGTAAAAATCAGAAATTCGAGTAACAAAACTGATACTCGACCGTTAGATTTAACATGCGACTGCTACACATGTAAAAATTATTCACGTGCCTATTTACATCATTTAGATAAGTGTAAAGAAATTTTAGGATCGCAATTAAATACCTTACATAACTTACATTTTTACCAAAAAGTAATGCAAGGTTTGCGTGATGCTATTGAGCAGGGTAAATTAGACGCGTTTGTTGAAGAGTTTTATGCGTTACGTGGTTTACCCGTACCGCCTTTAGCTCTGGGTAGCAAGCACCATTAGTTTACTCCAAAAGTAATCGAAGTTTAATAAATAGAGAAGTTTAATAAATACTGTGGCTTAGTGTTTTGCAGATGTTTAGTTTAATTGGAAGGAAAGTACACGTAACTGACGTTAGTCAGTGAGTAGCTTTGACATATTGATTAAGCGACAGAGCAATAAAACAAAAAGTTACTAACTAATTATAAAAAAAACAGAGGAATTTATGAGTTTATTTATCAGCACAGCCCACGCCGCTCCCGCTCCCGCCACCGCTGGTGGTGGTATGGAAATGATTATCATGTTGGCGGTATTTGGTTTGGTTTTTTTCTTTATGATTTATCGCCCGCAAGCTAAACGCGTTAAAGAGCATAAAGCTTTAATGTCAGCATTAACTAAAGGCGATGAAGTGTTAACACAAGGCGGTATTGTTGGCAAGATCGTTAAAGTATCAGATGAAAAAGAGTTTCTTGTGGTTAGCGTTACTGAAGGTACAGAAGTTACTATACAAAAAGGGGCTATTACCGCGGTACTTCCTAAGGGTACAATGAAATCTTTATAGTTTTACCGTTGTTATTTGGCTTTATTTCATCATCAAAAGTACTCATTGACTGTCGTCAATTTTGTACTTTTCTTTTGAACTAAAGTCAACTGCCTTAGCTAAAAATTTATAAAGTGAATATTGAAAACAAGTAAGATTAGAAGGACACATCATTGTGTTAAACAAATCCCCCTTATGGAAAACACTCATGGTGGCATTTATTGTTGCCTTTGGTGCGCTCTACGCCACACCAAATTTATATGGTGAAGACCCTGCAGTACAAGTGTCAGGGTTACGAGGTGTTGAAGCGAATGTAGCAACGCTTGATACCATTAAAGCTAACCTCACTGATAATAACATTGACTTTTCCAGTATCATTTTAGAAAAAGGTCAAGTATTAGCCCGCTTTAAAAATACCGAAGATCAGTTAAAAGCCCGCGACGTGCTTGATGATAAGTTAGGAAAAAAATATTCAGTAGCGCTAAACTTAACACCAGCAACGCCTGATTGGTTAGCCTTAATTGGCGGAACGCCTATGAAGTTAGGTCTGGATTTAAGCGGTGGTGTGAGCTTCTTGATGGAAGTAAACATGAAAGAAGCCATAAATAAAGCCAAAGTGGGTATGGTTGGTGATTTTCGTGGTGATTTACGTAATGAAAAAATTCGTTATCGCAGTGTAAAAGAAGATGGCAATGCCATTGTGGTTAAATTTCGTAAAGTAGAAGATCTTGAGAAAGGTCATTCGTTACTGAAAAAACGCTACCGTGATTTATTACTGAGAACTGACGAAGATACCTTAACGCTAACGGCTCAAATGAGTGATCAAAAGTTAAAAGAAATTCGTGAATACGCCTTACAACAAAATATTACTATTATTCGTAATCGCGTCAATGAGCTTGGGGTTGCTGAACCATTAGTTCAACGTCAAGGCAAAAAGCATATTGTTATCGAATTACCTGGTGTGCAAGATACCGCTAAAGCGAAAGAGATTCTTAATGCTACTGCAACTATCGAGTTTAGATTAGTTGACACTGAGAATGATTTAAATGCAGCATTGAATGGGCGTATTCCTGCTAGCTCTATATTATTAAGAGAGAAAGACGGCAGACCTGTTTTATTGAAAAAACGAATCATGTTAACGGGTGATCATATTACTGATGCCACGTCTGGTTTTGATGAATACTCACGTCCACAAGTCAATATTTCTTTAGACAGTGCTGGCGGAAGTAAAATGTCTAACGGTACCAAAAGTAACATAGGTAAGCCGATGGCAACTGTATTTATCGAATATAAGCCAACCGGTAAACGCGATGTTGAAGGTAATATTATTTTTGAAAAGGTACAAGAAGTAATCTCTGTTGCTACTATTCAATCTCGTTTGGGTAAAAGCTTTAGAATTACTGGGGCTGGCTCACAAACTGAAGCACATAATTTAGCCTTATTATTACGTGCCGGTGCATTAATTGCTCCGATCTCTATTGTAGAAGAACGTACAGTTGGACCAACGTTAGGTGCTGAAAATGTGCAATTAGGTTTTCAAGCTATCTTGATGGGTTTTGGTTTAGTCTTTATTTTTATGATTGTCTACTATCGCGCTTTTGGTGTTGTTGCCAATTTAGCACTTGGTGCTAATTTAGTGTTGATTATAGGTGTTATGTCGCTTATTCCAGGCGCAACATTAACGCTACCTGGTATGGCCGGTATTGTGCTTACTGTTGGTATGGCTGTTGATGCCAACGTACTTATATTTGAACGTATTCGTGAAGAAATTCGCGAAGGAAAAAGTATCCAACAAGCAATACATCAAGGTTATGACGCGGCATTCTCAACCATAATAGATGCAAACATTACCACGTTAATTGCAGCGCTTATTTTGTTCGCTATTGGTACGGGGCCTGTGAAAGGTTTTGCTGTAACGCTTTCCATTGGTATTCTTACCTCAATGTTTACCTCAGTTGTTGGTACGCGAGTAGTCGTTAATGCAATTTGGGGCGGTAAAAGCCTTAAAAAGTTATCTATATAGAAGAGGCTGGAATTTAAATTTATGCAAATTTTACAATTAAAAGAAACTGTCGCTTTTATGAGCTATCGCAAAATAGCGATGATTTTTAGTACACTACTAATGATAGCGTCGTTAGCATCGCTGGCCATCAATAAATTAAACTTTGGTTTAGACTTTACTGGTGGTACTTTAATTGAGGTAGGCTTCGAACAAGCTGCAGACCTTAAAAAATTACGCCAAGTTATGACTGATAATGGCTTTAATGACGCGAAGGTACAATTTTATGGTAGCAGCCGTGATGTTGTTATTCGTTTAGGCTTGCGTGAAGGTGTTAAAGCTGAAATGCTCGGTAACGAAGTACTAGCTATTCTTGAATCCGGCTCTGGTCAAAAAGTTGATATGCGTCGTATTGAGTTTGTAGGTGCCAGTGTGGGTGATGAATTAGCAGAACAGGGTGGTTTAGCTATGCTAACTGCGCTTATCTGTATTCTTATTTATGTAGCTTTTCGCTTTGAATGGCGCTTTGCAGTAGGATCAGTCGTCGCATTATTTCATGATGTATTGTTAACGCTTGGTCTATTTTCGATTTTCCAGTTAGAGTTTGATTTAACCGTGCTAGCGGCAATACTTGCGGTAATTGGTTATTCACTTAACGATACTATTGTTGTCTCAGATAGAATTCGAGAAAACTTTAGAAAAATACGTGATGTTTTGCCCGAAGATATTATTAATATTTCGCTAACTCAAACCCTAAGTCGCACTGTTATTACGTCTATAACGACCTTGTTAGTATTAGCTGCCTTGTTCTTTAGGGGAGGTGAACTAATTCACGGTTTTGCAACAGCATTATTATTTGGTGTGTTTGTTGGCACCTATTCTTCAATTTATGTTGCTTCATTAGTAGCTTTAGCCTTAGGCGTTTCTAGGGAAGACCTAATGCCAGAAGTGATTGATATAGAAGGTGCGGATCAAGAGCAAATGATGCCATAAATGTGAGTTATAAGTGTTGAGTAGTGATTAAAATTTAATCCGCAAAAGCCAAGTGGTGTTAACTACTTGGCTTTTATTTTATCTGAAAGAGCTATTTCTTTGCACTACACTTATCCTTACTGTATGCTGCACGCCTGCTAATAGCACCAAATCTGTTACTTGAAAGTTGAACTTTAAAAGTCGACATCTACCCTTGTAACTTCATACCAAGAGATAATTTATGAGTTTAATTTCCGCCGATACTGCTGAGAAGTCAATAAAGATAAGTTTTAACGATTTAGGTTTATCTGAACCTTTACTTAAGGCAGTACTTGACCAAGGTTACGATACACCATCACCTATTCAGGCACAGGCTATTCCAGCGGTTCTTTCAGGTAGAGATGTCATGGCGGCAGCGCAAACGGGTACCGGTAAAACTGCTGGTTTTACCTTACCTTTATTAGAGCGTTTATCTAAAGGCGGACGAGAACAAAGTCGAGTGCAATCAAACAATGTTCGGGCATTAGTTTTAACGCCAACAAGAGAGCTAGCAGCACAAGTCAGTGATAGTATTGCTACCTATGGTAAATATCTAAACCTACACTCAACAGTGGTATTTGGTGGAGTGAAAATAAACCCGCAAATGATGCGTCTTCGACAAGGTGTTGATGTGCTTGTTGCAACACCAGGCCGTTTAATGGATTTATGTAACCAAAAGGCAGTGAGGTTTTCACAACTTGAAGTGCTGATTTTAGATGAAGCTGATCGTATGCTTGATATGGGCTTCATTCGTGATATTAAAAAAATTATTTCTCTTCTACCTAAACAGCGTCAAAACTTACTTTTTTCAGCAACATTTTCGCCAGATATACGTGCCTTAGCGAAAGGTATGGTGAATAATCCATTAGAAATATCAGTTAACGCAGAAAACTCTACCGCCGAAAAGGTTACTCAGTGGTTGATGGCTGTTGATAAAAAACGCAAACCTGCACTATTGACGCATTTGATAAAAGAAAACAGCTGGGGACAAGTGTTAGTGTTTACTAAAACTAAACATGGCGCGAATAAACTTACCCAATATTTGGAAGCAGAAGGCCTTACAGCTGCGGCGATTCATGGTAATAAAAGCCAAGGTGCACGAACTAAAGCATTAGCTTCTTTTAAGGATGGCAGAGTACAGATATTAGTTGCTACTGATATTGCAGCCCGTGGAATTGATATTGATTTATTACCACAAGTGGTTAACTTTGATTTGCCAAATGTACCTGAGGATTACGTGCATCGTATCGGTCGTACAGCACGTGCAGGTAATACTGGCCAAGCGGTGTCTCTAGTGTGTAATGACGATTTGAAATTGTTGTGGGATATTGAACAAGTAATACAACATCATATTGAACGTAAAGTAATAGACAGATTTAAACCAGTTAATGAACTAGGTGAATCTCGGCCGATTAGATCACTAAAAGCGAAAAGGTCTAATAAACCGAACAGTAGAGCTAATGCAAATAAAGCCAAGGTTGAACATAAAGATGGCCAACACTTAAGTAAGGGTCATAGGTCTCAGGCAAATAGAAGCAACGGGGGTAATAAACCTGACAATAACAGTAATAGAAATCGTCGCTCAAAGCCTACTCATAGTAATAAATAGCTTAACTCAGGAAAACTCGTTTTACCCATTGTAGGGGTGGTTTATTGCCCCTTGTCGGACAAAAGTCCAACTTACCTAATAAATTTTATATTAACAGTGAGTCCTGAATCAGCTACCTAGCAAGGTAATTAATCCTTAGTTGGGATAAAAGTATATTAGTTGGGAGGAAAGTAGCCTAAGTTAGTCATGTGTTGTGATGAGAAAACATCAATAACATTACCAATAATAATCAGGCTAGGTGGCTTTATATTGTGTGATTTTACTAATGCCTCTAAGCTACATAAGGTACCTTTCACCACTTGTTGTTCAGCATAAGTGCCTTTATGTATTAATGCTGCAGGCGTATTTTTATTTCGACCGGCACTAATTAACTGTTCAATGATAATAGGTAAACTTTTTATACCCATATAAAAAATTATAGTTTGTTGATCATCATTTAACGTATGCCAAGGCAAGTCTAGTGCGCCATTGTTTTGCACGTTTCCCGTAATAAAGGTGCAACTTCGCGCTACCTTACGGTGAGTTAGAGGAATACCTGCGTAGCTGGTACAAGCTGATGCAGCTGTTATACCTGGAACAATATGGCAAGCAACATTATTAGCTAATACAAACAATGCTTCTTCGCTGCCTCGACCAAAAACAAAGGGATCTCCACCTTTTAGTCTTAAAACTTTTTTTCCTAACTTAGCCTGTCTAACTAATAATTGGTTGATACCATCTTGAGATACACGGTGATCAGATTGTTTTTTACCTACATATATTTTTTCACAGTTATTTGGTAATAAAGCCATTATTTCTTCACTAACGAGGCGATCGTAAATAACTATATCTGCTTGTTTAATAAATCTAAATGCTTGTATGGTTAGTAAATCTGCATCACCAGGTCCAGCACCAACTAAAGCAACTTCGCCAGCTATAAATGCTTGTTTATTAATACCAATGTTTTTCATTATTTTTGACAACTTTTATTTATTAAACTTATAATTTGAATATATTATATAATATAGGATATAAAGTAAAAAAAGCGCCAATAGGCACTTTTTTATTTTTTAATCTTAGTAAGAAGTTTGTTAATTTTTAGTGTATCTACTTACTTAAAGCCTCACCTAAATGTGGTCGAATATCTTTTAAAATTTCTTTTAATAAACGCGTACTACTAGCGACAATGTTACCAGATTTTGTATGATTATGGCCACCAGTGAAGTCAGTTACTAAGCCGCCTGCTTCAATAATTAATAGCTCACCTGCTGCACTATCCCAAGGTTTTAAACCAATTTCAAAGCAACCGTCTACTCTACCTGCAGCAACATAAGCAAAATCAAGTGCAGAACAACCACCACTTCGCATATCGGTCGTTTTTTCAAAAAGAGAAGTAAACATGGCCATATAAGCCTTGGTATGTTGTTTTTGGTTAAAAGGAAAACCGGTAGCTAAAATAGTCGCTGATAAGTCTTTATGTGGTTTAACCCTAATACGCATGTTATTTAATTGCGCACCTTTACCGCGGCTTGCTGAGAATAATTCACCACGAATGGGATCGAATATAACGCCTTGATCAAGTTTTCCTTTTACTTTTAAAGCTATCGAAACTGCAAACTGAGGAATACCTTTAATGAAATTATTTGTACCATTCAATGGATCTATTATCCATTGATAGTCATCGTCACTGCCTGTTAAAACACCTGACTCTTCACCTATTATGGTGTGATCTGGATATGATTTACGAAGCGTTTCAATAATAGCTTGTTCAGCCGCAATGTCAGTACTAGTAACAAAATTGTTAGAGCCTTTTGATTCAATTTCAACTTTATCAAGTTGCTCAAAAGATCGAATAATAACTTTTCCTGCATTACGCGCGGCGCGCACAGCAATATTTAGCATGGGATGCATAACAGAGTACCTATTTGTAAAAAACTTTTAAAAGAACGACGTTGACCCCAAGCACTATATAATTAATAACTAAAGGTAACTAAATAACTAAAGATAACTAAAGGCAAAGATAACTAAAGGCTAAATCAAGCGCGCGTATTATAGCAAGATTCAACTCACATGGCGATAGTATTCTTAAATAAAGCGAATGATAAACTTACCACTCGCTTTTTACATAACCGGCTTTTTGTTAAACACAGCAGTAACCTTCTATGATAGAATTGCCAGCATAGAAAAGAGTTATATACCCAAGCCTCTTCAATAGATGAGTTTCAGGACTTACAGAGTAATTCTCGCTGAATTCTGCATCCTGAAGTCGCTTGGGTATATGTACCACAAAGAGATGAAAAATGTCAGATTCACAAAATAGTAAATTATCGGGAAGTCTTTTAGACAAAGTTCGTATTGTTTTAGTCAATACATCTGATTGTCGAAATATTGGTAGCGCAGCACGTGCCATGAAAACCATGGGATTAAGCCAATTAGTCTTAGTTGATCCCATTGAAATGCCAAATGGTCAGGCGCAAGCACTAGCAGCTGGAGCAACGGATGTTTTATCCAAGGCGAAAGTTGTTAGTAATTTAAGTGAAGCAATTGAAGATTGTGGTTTGGTTATTGGTACTAGTGCTCGTTCTCGAACACTCCCTTGGCCTATGTTAGAGCCTCGTGGTTGTGGTGAGAAAATGATAACAGAAGCAATTGAGTATCCGGTCGCGTTGGTTTTTGGCCGAGAGAGCAGTGGCCTAACTAACGAAGAGTTACAACTATGCCATTTTCATGTCCAAATACCTGCAAATCCTGACTATAGCTCGCTTAATCTTGCTATGGCAGTACAAACATTAAGTTATGAAGTTCGCACAAGTTTTTTGCTGTCATTAGATGAAGACAAGCAAGAACGTAGTACTGGTAATGGGACATATATCGGAAAAAGTAGCGTTAATAAAAAAACATTTAATGCCAAAAGTGAAGACAATGAACTTTATCCAATAACTGAAGAAACAGAGCGTTTTTATCAGCATTTTGACAGCGCACTCAAAGCAACAGGGTTTATAGGTGATAAACATCCCGGTTTAGTGATGACAAAGTTAAGACGTTTATTTAACCGTGCGCGTCTTGATGTTAAAGAAATAAAAATGATGCGAGGTATTCTTGCTTCAATTGAAAGAGCGTCAATGAAATAGCTTAAATGAAAGGAATTAATGGTCATGTATTTGTTAAAAACTAAATAAAAGGAAATATTATGTTTAACCGCACTATTGGTAGGATAAAAGAAGATATTAACAGTGTTTTTGAACGAGACCCTGCCGCGCGCACAACGTTTGAAGTCTTACTTAATTATCCAGGGTTGCATGCTATTTGGGTACATAGGCTAAGTAATCGTTTATGGCTTGCTAATTGGAAGCTTTTAGCAAGAACAATATCTACTTTTTCACGTTGGTTAACGGGTGTTGAAATTCATCCAGGTGCTATTTTAGGACGTCGTTTTTTTATTGACCATGGCATGGGTGTTGTTATTGGCGAAACAGCTGAAATTGGTGATGATGTAACTTTATATCATGGGGTTACTTTAGGTGGAACAAGTTGGAACGCCGGTAAACGTCATCCCACATTAGCAAATAATGTAGTTATAGGTGCAGGAGCACAAGTATTAGGTCCTATTACTATCGGTAAAGGTGGTAAAGTTGGTTCAAACTCTGTTGTCGTTAGAGACCTACCAGAAAATGCAACTGCCGTTGGTATTCCAGCACGTATTGTTAACTCTAAGGATAGTCATTCTCTACTGGATAACAACTTAAGTGACGATCTTAATGGTGATTTAGACAAACAATCACGTGATAAAGCCGCGAAAAAATTCGGTTTTGATGCTTATGCAGTTTCTACTGATAATCCGGATCCAGTCGCTAAAGCGATTGGTCGCCTACTTGACCATATGCACCTCATGGATGATCGGGTGTCAGCATTATGTAAGGAAGTGAATAATCTCGGTGGTGATATTTGTGCTAAGGATATACCTGAGCTTGATATTAGTGAGTTTGTTGAAGACGAAAAAGAGGCAAGTCAACAGCGAAAAAGAGTAGCAGAAAGTTTTGATCCCGAGATATAATAAAGGACGAACCGCTTAACTTAATAAAACTATTTTATAGCGAAAAGTAATAGTTGACTAAAACACTCAACTATTACTTTTCGCTTTTAGATTAATAGTGTATAATACTTGAGTATATTACTCAGGTATATATAGTGCTATTTTGTAGGGGTATGTAAAATCACACGAAATCATTTATTATGAAGTGATTTAAGCCTGAACAAAATAGTAAAAATAATCATTCAATAGCATGTATTAAATTGAGCACATTATGAAACTTACCTCTAAAGGGCGTTATGCGGTGACAGCAATGTTAGATGTCACCATTCATGCCTCACACGGACCCGTATCATTAGCTGAAATTTCTGAGCGACAAGGTATCTCTTTGTCGTATTTAGAACAATTGTTTTCTAAATTACGTAAACATGGTTTAGTTAATAGTATTCGTGGTCCAGGAGGTGGTTATCGCTTGGGTAGGTGCTCAGCTGAGATAGCCGTTGCAGATATAATTAGTGCTGTTAACGAGAGTGTAGACACCACAAAATGTCAAGGCAAAGGAAATTGCCAAGGTGGAGCGCAATGCTTAACCCATTCTTTATGGGAAGGATTGAGTGAGCGTATTGAAGAATTTTTGAAAAATATTACCCTAGCCGAATTAGTCGCTGAAAATGATGTGCAAAGCGTTTCAAAAAGACAAAAAAATGTTCATAAGCGTGCTAATAAAGAACAACCGTTAGAAACAATTATTCCTATAAATTTTTAAAGAACATAGTATTAAGTGGAGAAAGAGAGCAAATGAAGCTTCCTATTTATTTTGATTATTCAGCAACTACCCCAGTTGATAAACGCGTTGCACAAAAAATGATGCAATATATGACTACTGATGGTCATTTTGGTAACCCTGCGTCACGTTCGCACAAATTTGGCTGGCAAGCCGAAGAAGCCGTTGATATCGCTCGTAATCAAATCGCTGAATTAATAAACGCAGACCCACGTGAAATTGTTTTCACCTCTGGTGCTACAGAATCTAATAACCTTGCAATTAAAGGAGCGGCTAATTTTTACCACAAAAGAGGTAAGCATATAATTACCTGTAAAACTGAGCATAAAGCTGTTTTAGATACGTGTAGAGAATTAGAGCGCCAAGGTTTTGAAGTGACTTATCTTGCACCTGAAGACAACGGTTTAATTGACTTAAATAAACTTGCAGCAGCGATGCGTGACGATACTATTTTAGTTAGTATTATGCATGTAAACAACGAAATTGGTGTTATTCAGGACATTAGTGAAATTGGCGAAATGTGTCGTGCTCGTAAAATCATTTTTCATGTTGATGCTGCACAAAGTGCGGGTAAAATTACCATTGATATGCAGCATTTAAAAGTTGATTTACTGTCTATTTCTGCACACAAAATGTATGGACCAAAAGGGATCGGTGCATTGTATGTAAGTCGTAAACCACGTATTCGTCTTGAATCGCAAATGCATGGTGGTGGTCACGAACGTGGTATGCGTTCAGGTACATTAGCCACTCATCAAATTGTTGGTATGGGTGAAGCGTGTAAGATTGCTAAAGAAGAAATGACACAAGATCTTGAACATGTAACTGCCATGCGTGACCGTTTATGGGCTGGGTTAAACACCATGGATCAAGTATTTATCAATGGCGATGCTGATAAACGTTATGCCGGAAATTTAAATGTTAGCTTTAACTTTGTTGAGGGCGAATCATTAATTATGGCGTTGAAAGATTTAGCCGTATCTTCAGGTAGTGCGTGTACTTCAGCAAGCCTTGAACCTTCTTATGTATTACGTGCATTAGGATTAAATGATGAAATGGCTCATAGCTCAATACGTTTTAGTTTTGGTCGTTTCACCACATCAGAAGAAATAGATTACGCTATCGTGCTAATACAGAAGTCTATTGGTCATTTACGTGATATGTCACCGCTTTGGGAAATGTTCAAAGATGGTATTGATTTAGACTCAATTGAATGGGCAGCACACTAGTTCTTTATTTAAGTAATTAATTTAAGTAATTGATTTAAATAAGTAAGATAAGTAAAGAAACCGAACGCAGTTAGGAGAAAATATTATGGCTTATAGCGAAAAAGTAATCGATCATTATGAAAACCCACGTAACGTTGGCTCAATGGATAAAACCGATCCATCAGTAGCAACGGGCATGGTTGGTGCGCCAGCGTGTGGCGATGTAATGAAATTACAACTTAAAATATCTAAAGATGGCATAATCGAAGATGCTAAATTTAAAACTTACGGCTGTGGCTCAGCTATTGCTTCAAGCTCTTTGGTTACTGAGTGGGTAAAAGGTAAATCAATTGAAGAAGCGGGTGAAATTAAAAACACGGCTATTGCTGAAGAGTTAGCGTTACCTCCGGTAAAAATTCATTGCTCAATTTTGGCTGAAGATGCAATTAAAGCAGCCATTGAAGATTATAAAAGCAAGCAAAGTTAATAGCTTTTAAGTGTAAGGCTACAAAAGAATAAAGAGAGAAAATATAATGTCAGTTACTATGACGCCAGCGGCAACAGAGCGAGTTAAATCCTTTATGACTAACCGAGGTAAAGGCCTTGGTTTACGTTTAGGTATTAAAACAACGGGTTGTTCAGGTTTAGCCTATGTGCTTGAGTTTGTTGATGATTTAAATGAAGATGATGAGGTTTTTAACATTAAAGATGTAAAAATAATCATCGATGCTAAAAGCTTGGTTTACCTTGATGGTATTCAATTAGATTTCGTTAAAGAAGGTCTAAATGAAGGCTTTAAATTTACCAACCCAAACGCTAAAGGTGAGTGTGGGTGTGGTGAATCTTTCAACGTATAACTTCTCTATTTATCTCAGTGTTTTTTTAAACAGTTTCGGTGTCAAGAGTGCTCATTGACTAGCGTCAACTTTGCGCTCTTTTCTTGAACTTGATATAAAATATCTTTGAACTAAAGAGAAAAACCTTAAGATATTTTGAATTTTAGAGCACAAATTATTTTGAATTACTTCAAATTATTTGGCATTGACGTTAGTTTCAATGTCAACTTAGATCATCTTTCACAAACCTATCAAACTTTGCAAAAAGCTGTTCATCCTGACAGGTTTGCCCATGCTTCATCTCAAGATCAATTATTGGCCGTGCAAAAATCAGCTGAAATTAATGATGCGTATCAAACGTTGAAACAACCACTAAAGCGTGCTGAATATTTATTAACGCTACGAGGTGTTGATATGCCTAATGAACAACAATCATTTAGTGATACAAGCTTTTTAATGCAACAAATGGAATTAAGAGAAATGCTTGGTGATGTGAAGTTTTCCGATGATGTTGAGGGTGCTTTTACTCATGCACAACAGATTTTGGCGCAAGAATACCAGCATCTTGTTGATGTTATGCAACAACAAATATTTGAAAATAATACAGCAGCAAACGCGTTAGCATGCGATAATTTACGTAAGTTAAAGTTTTATCAAAAACTAAATATTGAGCTTGATCGTCTCGAAGATAGTTTGTTTGATGACTAGTTTGACGACTAAAAAGTGTCAATGATCTAGTTAAAAATCAGTATCATCGCGAAATTTAAATACAAAACCGAATTCATAAAATATGGCTTTATTACAAATTGCAGAACCCGGTCAAAGTACCGTTCCTCACGAACATCGATTAGCCGCAGGTATTGATTTAGGAACAACTAACTCATTAATTGCCAGTGTACAAAGTGGTAATGCTAATACCTTAGCGGATCAACAAGGTCGTGATATTTTACCTTCTATTGTGAACTATCAAGATGCTTCACAAAATACTTTATTAGCTAACAACACTCCATTAGGTAATAATACTTCAGTAGGTAACAGTATTTTAGTGGGCGAAGCCGCGAAAGCGCTAAGTGTGAGTGATCCGCAAAATACAATTGTTTCAGCCAAAAGGTTAATTGGTCGTTCATTGGCGGATATCAAGAGTAAATATCCTTCATTGCCATATCAATTTTGTGGTGATGAAAATCATCCTGAAATAGTGACATGCCAAGGAAACATTAATCCGATACAAGTGTCAGCTGAAATTTTAAAAACCTTAGCAAAGCGTGCAGAGCTAGCACTAGGCGGTGAATTAACGGGTGTGGTAGTTACTGTACCGGCACATTTTGATGATGCTCAACGCCAAAGCACTAAAGATGCGGCTAAACTTGCCGGTGTTAATGTTTTACGATTATTAAATGAACCGACCGCTGCCGCTTTAGCTTATGGGCTAGACTCAGGG
>Ga0105358_10001087_pt1 | contig 14301 bp, 10 predicted proteins | sample GOMGulsemesocosm_5_FD_83509 | JGI IMG/M metagenome (GOLD analysis project Ga0105358, IMG submission 83509) | Methane-oxidizing microbial communities from mesocosms in the Gulf of Mexico - GOM15C Gulf of Mexico | ecosystem: Environmental > Aquatic > Marine > Cold seeps | place: Gulf of Mexico... | reverse complement strand
ATCTAGTAATAAAAACAAACTAATATATAACTCTCAGTCATCTTTCAAGTAGGAAGATTCTAGCAGGAAAAAATAATAATTGCAAATTTTTTTGACACAATTTAGAAATTTATTGAAATTTGATATATTTTAAAAAGTAATTTAGGCTATAGTTACACAGAAAAAGCAGAATTAGTAAGAAATAATTTTTAATAAAGAGAGTCAAATGTCTGAATATGAAATCGTTTATATTAAAGGAAATCCAAATTCAGGAACGGCACTGCAACACAAGACAATGGATGAGGCGGTAATTACTTTTATGAAAGCCTATTCACACAAAATAATTGATTCCTTCGAAAAAAATATAAAAAACCTTGATCATATTCCTAATGCAAAAGTTTATATAGGCTTTTCAAGAGGTTCTAGATATTTGAAAAAGTTAAATAAAATGGCTTTAAAAATATCTATTGGGGGAATTAATGGCTCTTCTATTCATCAGTTTGTTCATAAAAATGATCATATATTAAAGGGTGATATTTCAAAAGAGTCCATGAATGCACACTTTATAATCACCAACGAAGACAAAAACAAAATACAATTATTAATTAATGAGTTTCTTCAAAAAGACTAAAATAATTTTTTTGCTATTTCGAATTAAGTATGTTAGAATTATCCAAATAATTTATATGTAACTTTTCTGTACTATATTGAAAGATTAAGAGGTGTGTTATTAAAAATTTTATTCAATCTATTTTTCTACTTATATGTGTTCTTTTTGTTCAAGGGCTTATTTATATCTCTTTTATACAACCATCAATTAACTCTTGGGGTGCGAGTAGCAAAGAGTACAACTCAAAACTAATTGGTGATGACTTGGCACCTTATATTAGCTCCACACGAGCTATTAATATAGAAGCCCCCATTCACACTGTATGGAAGTTATTAATAAACCTAGGTGCAGATAGAGCTGGTTTTTACGCCTATACTTTTTTAGAGGAGTTGCTGGGTTATGAAACGCTCATCTTAAGCACAAGTGAGCAAGATAATGTGAAGATGATTATTGGACGAGAAGTTCCCACCACTATGAATAAAAATATAAAATATACGTTTCCCGTTGCCTATGTAAAAGATGAAAGTTTTTTTGTCTTAAAAGGATGGGGTACTTTTTTAATACAAAAAATAGATGATCTAAATACACGCCTAATCATTAGAACTCATGGGATAAAGGAGAAACTTCCCGAAAATGAAATAGATAACTTTATTTTTGAACCTATGCATTTCTTGATGGAGAGAAGGATGTTTTTAGGTATTCAAGCAAAAGCTCAAAACAATGTTGATTTAATTAACTATTCAAAATATGATGTGTTATGGTTTACGGGAGTTATCTTGTCTTTACTGGGAATCTTTTTTCTTATGTTTCGTTCTAAACATGTACTTATTGTTTTTCTTAGCCTTACTTATAGTGTTCTTTGGCTTTTTGTACTGTTTATTTTTAATCCTTTGAGCTATGTTTCCTTAGTATTATGTCTTTGTGTTTGGATAACTTATATATTTTCAGGCAATAGGTCTTCAAAAAAAGATGACAGCACTTATTTTCTTAGAAAAAAGAATAATTGGTAAGTTCTAAGATATTAAATATGAGTAGAGATGCTTATGACAACTGATACGAAACCTCTCAAAGAAACTCCTCCTCTTATCATCTTTGATGGAGTATGTAACTTTTGCGATGGTGCCGTTTCTTTTATCATCAAAAGAGATTCCAAAGAACTATTCTATTTCTCACCCTTTCAAAGCTTAAAAGCTCAAAAACTCCTAGAACCATTCAAAATCCAAAATTCACAACTTGATTCAGTGATACTTATTAAAGATGGTAGGTGTTATATGAAAAGCGATGCTGCTTTAGAAATCGCCAAAGAGTTAAAAGGTATTTATTCTTATTTTTATATATTTAAGTTCTTACCTAAAAAATCCAGAGATTATTTTTATGATTTATTCGCAAAAAATAGATATAAAATGTTTGGTAAAAAAGAACAGTGTATGATTCCTGCTCAAAAGATTAATAAACGATTTATTTACTAGACCCAAAAAATACAATTAACTCAAAAAAGAAAATTTTGTAAAAAATCTATTTTAGACTTGGAGAGCGGTTTTAAGTTTAGTTTGAAATAATTGAAGCCATTTTGTTAAAATTATTGAAAAGTTAAGGGAGTAACTGATTCATTTAATATTTTGAAATATTCAACTCGAGGTATTTCTCTTGCCCCTAAAGATTCCAGGTGATCGTTATAAACTTGACAATCAATCATTTTGATACCATTTTGTTTGGCCTGCTGACATAGGTGATAAAATGCCACCTTTGACGCATTTGGTTCTAAACTAAACATACTCTCACCACAAAAAATATCATTGATTAAAACGCCATATAAACCCCCCACAAGTTTGTCTTTTAAATAACACTCTATTGAAAATGCATAATCAAGTTTAAATAAATTGGTATAAGCTTGAATAAACTCATCTCTTATCCACGTATCATCTTCATTTTTTCTTTTGACATTTGCACAGTGATTGATGACTTCTTCAAAGTTTTCATTGGATTTGATAACAAACCCTTTGTTTTTTATCACACGTTTTAAACTTTTTGAGATTTTAAATTCTTCAGGGTAAAGAACCATTCTTTCATTGGGGCTATACCAATGAATAAGGTTGTACTCATCAATAAACCAAGGGAAAAGTCCACACTGATATGCATGGAGTAATCTTTGAGGATGAAAATCGCCACCAATAGCAACTAAGTCATCCCTCATCATGGAAAGGCTTGGAAAGTCAAATTTAGACTCATCTAAGAGGTATATACCATTTTGTTTATCTAATAATTTCATTGGATTGTATAGTATCTTAATACTACTAAAAAAAGAAGAAAAACTTGATTATTATAAAGTATAAAAAACACATTTATGTGACAAATAAGTATTGTGAAAAAAACCACTTTTTTGCCACAAAACATGAGTAGAATGTGATTAGCATTCGTTTTAGGAGATTCTAATATGTGGATAGATTCAAATTTTTTAATTCAGATAACTCATGTTTTAGACAAACTTAATAAAGGAGCAGATGTAGACATTGATAATATTGCTTTGCAATTTCCTGCTAGTAAATATAAAGATATCTTAGGGCTCTTACTAAAACTTCAAAAAAAACAAAAAAAACAAAATACCTTTGTGGGTAATATATCTTTAAAAATCAAACAACTAAGCAAGGGTATTTTTTACGAAAAAGAAGAAGGTGATGAAGAAGGTGTTTCCAAACTCTTTGCACATCTTTCACGAACACTATTAAGTATCACTCGAGATTCGAGTAGGGTAAATAAAGCTGCTTCAGAAGGTATACTTGATATTAGAATTAATGAAAAACTATACCTTGGTGATTTTGAAAAAATGGCTTCAGGAATAAATTATACCATAGATTCCACGGTTAGAACACTAAGAGATGTGAGTGATAGTTTAAAAAAATTCTCAAGTGGTGATTTTAAAGCTCAGGTCAAAACACAGTATGAAGGAGATTATAAACGTCTTCAACTGGCAGTTAACTCATTGGGTCATTCTTTAAATTCACTCATTGAAGATTCTCAAAAAATGAGTGAATCAACCAAGGAAGGTAGTTTAGGTGCTAGAATTAATTTGAGTAAATACAAAGGTGATTTTATTAGTATTGCCAAATCAATTAATGATACTATGGATAAAAATGAACGAGACCAATGGATTCAAAGTGGAATAGTAGGTTTAAATGAAATACTTTTGGGTGACAATGATATTGTGGAAACCTCTTCTAGAACAATTTCTTATCTTGGGTATTACCTAAACGCTGGAGTGGGTGCTTTATATGTATATGATTCCAATACAGAATTATTGTCTTTACATGCCAGTTATGCTTATGTACAAAGGGAAAATTTATCCAATAAGTTTAAATTGGGTGAGGGAACAGTTGGTCAAGTTGCTTTGCAAAAAACACCCATATTACTTAAAAACATACAAAGATCACAACTGACTATAGATACAGGTACCAGTAGTGAACCCCCACTCAATACTTATACTTATCCACTTATATACAAAGATGAAATTTATGGAGTGATTGAATTGGGTTCAAATGAAGTGTTTAATGGGAAAATACTTGAGCTTTTTGAAGCCACAAATGTACTTATAGCTACAGCACTATATTCTGCAATTGCAAGTAAAAAGGTCAAGGATTTACTTAATGAAAGCCGAGTACAAAATGAAAATATCCAAAAAACAAACGTTGAAATGGAAGAGCAACAACAACAACTAGAAGAAGCGAACTCTCAAATGGCAGAACAGCAACAACAACTAGAAGAAGCCAACTCTCAAATGCAAGAGCAACAACAACAATTAAAAGAATCAAACTCACAGATGGAAGAGCAGCAAATTTTATTAAAAGAAAAAAATCTCAACCTTGAGCAGTCAAAAATTGATTTGGACAAACGAGCAGAAGATTTGGCTTTAAGTAGTAAATATAAGTCAGAGTTTTTAGCCAATATGTCTCATGAATTAAGAACTCCTTTAAATTCAATCATTTTATTATCTGAAATGATTGAAGAAGATAAATTTAACCACTTGGATAAAGAAGAAATAAAAAAAGCGTCTATTATTCATAGTAGTGGAAATGAACTCTTACGTTTAATTAATGATGTCTTAGATCTGTCAAAAGTAGAAGCGGGTATGCTTAATGTGATTGTGGATGATTTTGATTCAAGTAACTTTCTTGATGAAATATTTGTACAGTTTGAACATCAGGCCATTGAGAAAAACTTAGAGTTAATAATAAAAGATGATTATAAAGGGAAAATCAAAAGTGATAAACATCGTTTATCTCAAATACTACGTAACCTCATATCTAACTCTTTGAAATTTACCCAAGAAGGCTCTGTGTGCGTAGAACTAAAATACCTTGAAGATATGAAAATTCAAATTCAAGTGCACGATACTGGTATTGGAATAGCACCTGATAAATTAAGAAGTATCTTTGAAGCTTTTCAACAAGCTGAAGGAGGTACAAGCAGGGAGTATGGAGGCACTGGACTGGGTTTATCTATTAGTAAGGAATTGAGCCATATTTTAGGTGGAGATATTACTGTAGAATCTGAAGTTGAGAAGGGAAGTACCTTTACCATTGTTATTTCGAATTTAGGAAAAGGTGAAAAACACAGTAAACCAGAAGTCAATGTTAAATCTCAAATCCAAACAAATATATCAGAAATAATTGATGATACAGGCTTAAAAAGAACTGATATTCTTGATGACAGTGATATTATCACTGCTGCTGATAGACCTTTTCTAATTATTGAAGACGATGAACATTTTGCAAGTATTTTAAGAGATAGAATTAATGAAAAAAATGAATATGTACTGATAGCAACAACAGGACAAGAAGGATTAAATCTTGCAAAAGACTATGATATCAAAGGAGTTTTGCTTGACTTGGGACTTCCTGATATGAATGGTATTGATGTTTTAAAAGAGTTTAAAACCAACCTAAATCTAAGAAAAATCCCTGTATATGTCATATCAGGTACTGAGAAAGAGAAACTAACCCATGAAAATGGAGCCATTGGATATAGTCAAAAACCACTTCAAAAAAGTGATATCTTAGATGTGATTGAAAAAATAAATACTTTTAATAATAAAACGGTTAAAGATTTATTAATTGTAGAAGACGATAAAAATCAAAGAGAAACACTTATTGAATATATTGGAAATGGCACGGTTAAGTCAAAAGGGGTGGCTTCTAAAACAAGTGCAATTAAAGAGCTTGATAAAGGAATTTATGATGGTATCGTCATTGATTTGGGACTACAAGATGGTGATGGTTATGATATTTGTGAATATATACATAAGAACAACCTTGGTATTCCCATTATCATTTATACAGGCAAGGATATAAGTAAAAAAGAAGAAATCCAACTACGTAAATATACAGATACCATTGTAATTAAAACTGTTTCATCTCAAAAAAGATTGTTGGATGAAGTGGATATTTTTATGCATAGGGTAAAGGTGGGCAAAAAAGGAAAAGCTCAAAATATTTCGAATGTAAATCTAAAAGAAAAAAAGGTCTTAATTGTTGATGATGATATTAGAAATATTTATGTGTTGTCACAAGCCTTAAGCTCTAGGGGTGCGAAGATAATAACTGCTGATAATGGAAGAGTTGCCATTGAAGTTTTAAATGATAACGATGATATTGATATCATTTTAATGGATATCATGATGCCTGTTATGGATGGTTATGAAGCAACTAAAATCATCAAGTCCAATATGAAAACAAAACATATTCCTATCATCGCAGTAACTGCAAAAGCTATGGATCATGACAAGCAAAAAACGCTGGATGTTGGCTGTGATGATTTTATTTCAAAACCTCTTAAAATGGATATTTTACTTGGTATTGTCAAAAGTTGGTTGGAGTGATTTATGATTCATGTCTCACACAAAGAAAAAATAAAAAAAATACTTGTAGATAAACACTTAAGTACTGAAGAATCTATTCATGTACTTGTCCAAGAATTGAGCAATAAAAATGAAGAAATTTTTTATGAAATAAGCTTTATTGATATTGATTTTTTACCTGCAACTATAGTAAAGATATTACATACTTTAAAAGAAAAAGTTTCAATTACAACTACTCATAAAGCATTATGGATTTATCTATCAAAACTGGGGATTAAAAATAAACTACAAGGTGAATTTGAAAGAGGCATATATCCCAAAACACTTATCCAAGCTTTGGCTATTGGTGGAAGTGCTGGGAGTATTGATAAAATTTTAAAGCTAATTGAATTTACACCTTATGCCGATATATCTATTTTTATTGTGTTGCATATTTTACCCAATAAGGAAAGTCACTTAAGTAAGATTATTCAAAAAGTAACATCCTACAAAGTTTATGAAGCAACTCATCATATGCAAGTTGAAAAAAACACAATATATATTGCACCTCCCAATAGACATCTTACTGTTGTTGATGGATATATTTACTTAGATAACTCTAATGCTGTTTCTTATTCAAAACCTTCTATTAGCATATCTTTCAAGTCTTTGGCTTATGAATATCAAAACTCTCTGCTTGCAATTTTGTTATGTGGTTATGGGAATGATGGAACTTCTAGTTTGGAAGATTTAAAGCAAAATGGTAGCGAAGTTTTAATTCAAGAGCCTGATGAGTGTGAAGCCAAAGATATGCTAACTAATGCCATTGATACAAAACAGTATACAAAAATATTATCACTTGAAAAAATGAAACGGTATATTAAATCAACCATTAGTGTTGAAGTTGATATAGAAGATGAAGTCGAGGTTTTTTTAGAAAATATTCAAACAATTTATGGTTATGATTTTAGACAGTATGATAGAAGTTCACTAATGCGTCGTATTAAATTGGTCATGGATCAAAGTTTTATGTTAACTTTTAAAGAGTTTAAACAAACGGTTTTAGATGATGATTTATTGTTTGCAAAACTTCTAAGTGCTTTTTCAATTAATGTGACAACTTTTTTTAGAAATCCTGAAATTTACAAACACATTAAAAATGAAATTGTTCCATATATTGAAAGTTATCCTTCCATAAGAATATGGAGTGCTGGGTGTTCAAGAGGTGATGAAGCTTATAGTTTGGCAATTACTCTTGATGAGATGGGTTTGTTGGAAAAAAGTATTATTTATGCAACAGATTTTAATCCCAGAGTATTAAGCGAAGGGAAAAATGCGCTGTTTAGCTGGAGTGATTTTTTAGAGTTTAAGGATAACTATATCCAAAGTGGAGGAGAACAGGAGTTTGAAAATTATTTTGATATAGAAAAAGATTTTATTCAAATAAAAGAACGCATTAGAAAAAAAGTATTGTTTTTCCAACATAATTTAGTAACAGATGGTTCTATCAATGAGTTTCAGTTTATTTGTTGCCGAAATGTTTTAATTTACTTTGATAAAAGTTTGCAAAAAAATGTATTTGATAATATTGATACTTCTTTATCTAAGGGCGGATATTTGATTTTGGGAGAGAGTGAAGCCTTACCTTCAAAATATAGATACTCCAAAATAGGTAGTCATAAAGATAAAATCTATAAAAAAGAATTGACATGAAAAATATATTAGCAGTTGATGATAAAAAAGAAAACTTATATGTTCTTGAAACACTTATGGATGATCTTAAAAAGAATCACAGAGAAGGAAGTGAAATAAATGTCCTTCAAGCTTTAAGTGGAGAAGAAGCCCTGAAAATTGCTATGAGTGAAGATATTATTCTGATTATACTTGATATTAAAATGCCAGGAATGAATGGTTTTGAAGTGGCAAGATTTTTAAAAATGAATGATAAAACAAAAGATATTCCCATTGTATTTTTAACTTCTGAATTTAAAGAAGAGGAATTTGAAAAGAGAGGCTTTGATGTAGGTGCGGTGGATTATTTTATCAAACCCATTGAAAAGTTCCAATTTTTAAATAAGATAAATTTATATATTGATCTTTTTAGTAAAAACAAAGAACTTAAAATTGTCAATGAAAATTTAATCATTGAACTGGCACGTAATAAAGAAAAAGACCAACTCATAATTGCACAATCAAGAAATGCAACCATGGGGGAAATGGTTTCCATGATTGCCCACCAATGGAGACAACCCCTTACTACCATATCAATGAGTGTGAATAATATTTCTTTAGATATTGAATTGGATGATTTAAATACCAATAATTTAAAAATACATACTTCTAATATTGCCAAACAAACTCAAGAGTTAAGTAATACAATAGAAGATTTTTTATATTTCTTTAAACCCAATAAAGAAGTTGAAGAGATGAATGTAGAAGATGTTTACAACAATGCCTTAAATATTTGCAAGAATTTTCTTAAAAAAAGTGACATTAAATTGATTACAAACTTCGAAGACACCTGCGATATTACAGGTTATTCACGAGATCTTATGCAAATCATTATCAATCTTTTAAAAAATGCAGAAGAAGCTCTTAATGTAAAAAAAATAGAGAATAAAACCATTGAGGTTACTATCTTCCAAAATGAACAGTATATTCATCTTGAAATCTCTGATAATGCAGGAGGCGTTCCAGTTGACATCATTCACGAAATATTTAATCCTTATTTTAGTACTAAAAATATAAAAAATAGTTCTGGCTTGGGTTTGTATATGAGTAAAAATATTGTTGAAAAACACTTAAATGGTTTTTTAGATGTGAGTAACAAAAAAAAGGGCGCTTGTTTTGTTATCAAGCTGCCAATAAATATTGACTAACTAGAGGTTATTATGAAAATAAATATTTTAATTGTGGACGATAAAGAGGAAAACTTGTATTTATTGGACAATTTAATGGATGAATTAAGAAGTATGAATACTGCCTGTCAAAGTATCAATGTGATTCAAGCTTTGTGTGGACAAGTAGCCCTTAAAATTGCCATGAATGACAAAATTGATATCATAATCTTAGACATACAAATGCCTGAAATGAGTGGTTTTGAAGTGGCAAAATTTTTACAGATGAACGAACAAACTAAACATATTCCTATTATTTTTTTAACCGCAGCGTTTAAGGAAGAGGAGTTTGAATATCAAGGTTTTGAAATAGGAGCCATTGATTATTTTTTAAAACCTATACAAAAACACAAGTTTTTTAATAAGATAAAACTCTATGTGAGCCTTTTGGTTAATACCAAAGAATTACATAAAACAAATAAACATCTTGAAAATATCATTACTCAAAAAACTCAAAGTGAAAAGAGATTACAGAAGTTATTTGATTTACAAACAAACCTTGTAGTAGTTACTGATGGTAGAAGAACCCATATTGTCAACCAAACTCTCTGTGATTTTTTTGCCATTAAAAACCTAAGAGAGTTTAAAGAAAAATATGAAGACATCACTAATCTATTTGTTCAAACTGAAGATGCTTTTACTTTAAATAATACAATAGAATATGAAAACTGGATGGAGGTTATTGCTACTTACGAAGAAGGTTGCCGAATTGTTGTCATGGGTGATTTTGAGGATATTGAACATACTTTTAAAGTAAATGTCAATGAATTTGATAAAGAGTTGTATATTGTCTCATTCACTGATATTAGTTCAAGTATGATAGAAAAAAATAATTTAAACAATAGACTCATTAAAGATCAATTAACAGGAATACATAATAGAGAGTTTTTTCAACAAAATATTACTCTCATTATTGAAGATACCAATTTAGCAAGAAAATTGGGTGTGGTGATTATTGATATTGATAACTTTAAAAAAGTGAACGATACTTACGGACACAACGTGGGAGACAGTGTTTTAATTGAACTTACAAACAGAATTATGTCATCCATTAGAAATGATGACTATTTTATTAGGTGGGGAGGAGATGAGTTTATCCTTCTTTTGAAAATAACAGATTTAAAAGCCTTAGGAAATGTTATAAATAATATAAGAAGGATTGTTGAAAAGGATAGATTTACAGGAGTAGGAAGAATTACGTGTAGTTTTGGAGGAACTTTATATTTAAAAAATGAAGATGTGAACTTAACCATTCAAAGAGCAGATAATGTGCTTTACAAAGCCAAAAACTCCGGAAGAAACAATGTTAAGTTGACTTAGTTAACTGTGTGTCCTAGAGGTGTTTATTCAGTGTTACTTTATAAGAAATAAAGTAAAACCTCGTAGGCAGAAATATACTATTAAAATAATATGTAAATATTTATTTTTTTGTATTATTATATTGAAAGGTTTGTTATGGGAAGTAAACTTATCGAAGATATAGTGGTCTTGTATGTGGAGGATGAAGAAGAGGTTAGATCTGTCTATGAGCGATTTTTAAAAAGAAGAGTTAAACATGTTCTGGTTGCAATTAATGGACAAGAAGGTTATGAAAGCTATCTTAAACACAAACCAGACTTGATTATTACTGATATTAATATGCCCATAATGAATGGCTTGGAAATGTGTAGTTTAATCAGAGATGAAAATGTTGACGTGCCTATTATTGTCACATCCGCACACTCTGAAGCTCAATTTTTCCAAGAAGCAATTAATATTGGTATTAATATGTTTTTATTAAAACCTGTAGATATGACACAGTTATACAATACTATAAAAATAGCATCAGAAAACATTTATTTAAAAGCTGCAAGTATTGAAAATAAACAATTGGTGTCCAAAAAAACCCTAGAACTGGAAATCTCAAATGAGGAGTTACTAGCAACAATAGAAAATCTGAAACAAACCCAAAAAAAACTTGTTGATGCTGAACATATGGCAAGTTTAGGAATGTTGGCTGCTGGAATTGCTCATGAAATAAATACACCCATTGGTGTAGGACTTACTGGTATCACTCACTTTGATGAGATAACACAAGAGATTAATGAGAAATATAAAAATGATGATATGAGTAAAAAAGAGTTTGAAGAATATCTGGAAACTGCAGCCGAACTTTCTTCTATGATTATTGCAAATATGACCCGAACCACTCATATTCTAAAAAGTTTTAAACAGGTTGCGGTGGATCAAAGCAGTGAAATTAAAAGAAAATTTAATGTTCACGAGTATATGGATGAGATATTGTTAAGTATCAATAATGTCATTAAAAAAACAAATCTTATATTTGACATTAATGTGGATAAAAATTTAAAAATAAATTCATATCCTGGTGCATTCTCTCAAATAATCACCAACTTAATCTTAAATGCCATAAAACATGCTTATAACAATAGAGAAGAGGGAACCATAAATATTCACATACAAGTAAAAAATAATATTTTAGAAATCATTTTTAAGGATGATGGAAAAGGAATCAGTAAAGAAAACCTACCCAAAGTATTTGATTTATTTTTTACTACACAGCGAAACAATGGTGGTACGGGACTTGGATTGAATATTGTTTATAATATCATCACCAGTAACTTAAACGGAGCTATTACGTGTGATAGTACTGAAAAGGAAGGAACAGTTTTTGATATCAGCATACCCTTAGAGGATAAATAGATTTCTAAATATTTTGGTTTAATGTTTTAATATCAATTAGAGTTATTGGTGATTATACTAAAATTGTACAAATGAGGTATGCATGAAATATTTAATTTTAATTATTTTATTAATTGTAAATTTATATCCTGCAGAATCTAAAGGCAAACACATCTTACTACTCAACTCGTACAATCAATCAATGAGTTGGGTTCAAAATATCACAAAGTCTGTGTATGATGTCTTAGAACCTGATAAAAACAATTATATTATACATATAGAAAATATGGATACCAAGCGTATATACAGTCCCACTTATTTAAAACAACTCAAAAAAATTTACATGAATAAATATAAAGATATACAATTCGATTTGATTTTATCAAGCGATAATAACGCCTTCGATTTTTTACGAGCAAATAGAAATGATATTTTTGGAAAAGTACCTGTTTCTTTTTCTGGGGTAAACTTTTTTAAAGATTCTGATTTAAATGGCCATGAAAAATATACCGGTATCACCGAAGAGTTTGACGTGGTGGGAACTCTAAACATTGCTCTTAAACTAAGACCCAACACCAAAGAGATATTCATTATCAATGATTATTTAAAAACAGGTATTGCTTGGAGAAAAACGATTAAAGAGCGGCTCGTGGACTTTAATGAAGATATTAAGATTAGTTATTCCAAAAATGATACCATCGCCAATCTTCAAAAAAAACTAGACTCATTGTCTTCTGATACCATTGTATTATTGGGTGCATATTTTAAAGATAAAGACGGAGCGTTTTTTACTTATGAAAAAATAGGAGAAATATTATCCCTCCACAGTAAAGTTCCCGTATTTTGTCTTTTAGAATTCAACTTAAACAAAGGTGTACTTGGAGGTAATGTAATAGGGGGTTATTATCAAGGTGAAGCTATGTCAAAAATAGCTAAAAAAATACTTGATGGTGTACCTGTTGGTTCAATTTCTGTGCAAAAAACAGGTGCGACTAAAACTATTTTTGATTATATTGAGCTTGAGAAATACAATATCAATCTAGAAAACCTTCCTTCTAATGCTCTAATCATCAACGAACCCATCAGTTACTTTGCTAAACATAAATTTATTATCTTAACTTCTATTGCCATCATCAGTTTGTTGATGGTTATAATTATAATCTTATTGCTAAATATCAAACAAAAAAAGAGCTCTCAAGAAAAATTAAAACAATCAAAAGATGAAATACATGATTTAAATAAAACCCTTGAAGATAAAATACACAAAAGAACCCAAGAATTAGAAAACTCAAATGAAGAATTACAAACTTCTCTTTCCCATTTGAAACAAACACAAAATAAATTAATAGAATCAGAAAAAATGGCAAGCTTAGGAGGCTTGGTCGCTGGAGTTGCTCATGAAATAAATACGCCAATAGGAATAGGACTTACTGGAATCACTTATTTATTAGAAATTACACAAAATATAAAAAAACAATACAATGAAGATGAAATCACAGAAGAAGCTTTTAAAGATTATTTGATGCAAAGTGAGGACTTGTCCTCAACCATTAGTTCAAACCTATTTAAAACAGCTCAACTGGTAAAAAGTTTTAAGCAAGTTGCAGTGGATCGAGACCGTGAAGAAAAACGAGAATTTAACTTGTCTGATTATATTAAAGAAGTGATTTCTAGTTTAAACAATATCATTAAAAAAGCCAATGTCAAAATAAACATACTTTGTGATGAAGGTATAGCTTTAAACTCATATCCTGGGGCATATTCACAGCTTATTACCAATCTCATAAGCAATTCTATTGAACATGGGTTTAAAAATAAAGATAGTGGAAACATTGTAATCAATGTTAAATGTGATGGAAATTTACTCAGTATCATTTACACTGATGATGGCATAGGAATAAGTGAGCAAAACAAAGCAAAAATTTTTGACCCTTTTTATACAACCAATAGGTTTAAAGGTGGAAAAGGTTTGGGTTTAAATATCATATATAATATAGTCACCAGTAATTTAAAAGGTAACATAGAGTGTGCTTGTGATGAAGATATAGGCGCAAAGTTTATCATCACCTTACCCCTGGAACTAATTTGAATAGTTACTAATTTATCTTTAATATAAACTTAACTTTATATGTTCCTTAAAGTATTAATAGTGTCTTTAAATACATCCCCATATAATTAAACTGTAGATTAATATTCAAAGAAACTCTAAAAAATATATATTTCTATAACCATTTGTATTCTATACGATTGGGGTAGGGGGAGCTTATGTTTGGCGAAGCAGAAGAATATGATTATTCAAATAT